>Ga0182015_10005446_pt1 | contig 13237 bp, 9 predicted proteins | sample 712P3MmetaG_FD_120478 | JGI IMG/M metagenome (GOLD analysis project Ga0182015, IMG submission 120478) | Permafrost microbial communities from Stordalen Mire, Sweden - 712P3M metaG | ecosystem: Environmental > Terrestrial > Soil > Wetlands > Permafrost | place: Sweden: Stordalen | collected...
GCGTTCTGCGGCGTGGGCGAGCGCTCGCGCGAGGGCAACGACCTGTGGCTGGAGATGAAGGAGTCGGGCGTGCTCGACAAGACGATGCTCGTCTTCGGGCAGATGAACGAGCCTCCCGGAGCGCGCATGAGGGTCGCGCTGTCGGGCCTGACGATGGCCGAATACTTCCGCGACCAGGGCCAGGACGTGCTGCTGTTCATCGACAACATCTTCCGCTTCGTGCAGGCCGGCTCCGAGGTCTCGGCGCTGCTCGGGCGCATGCCCTCGCAGGTCGGCTACCAGCCGACGCTCGAGACCGAGATGGGCCAGCTGCAGGAGCGCATCACGTCCACCAAGCGCGGCTCGGTCACCTCGATCCAGGCGATCTACGTACCCGCCGACGACTACACCGACCCGGCTCCCGCGTCCGTGTTCGCGCACCTCAACGCGACAACCGCGCTGTCGCGGTCGATCTCCGAAAAAGGCATCTACCCGGCGGTCGACCCGCTCGACTCGACCTCGACGATCCTCAAGGCGGACATCGTCGGCGAGGATCACTTCCGCGTCGCCAACCGCGTCAAGGAGATCCTGCAGCGCTACAAGGAGCTCCAGGACATCATCGCGATCCTCGGCATCGACGAGCTCTCCGACGAGGACAAGCTGACGGTCGCGCGCGCGCGGCGCATCGAGCGCTTCCTCTCGCAGCCGTTCTTCGTCGCCGAAGAGTTCACGGGAACGCCCGGTGCGTACGTGCCGATCGCCGAGACGATCAGGGGCTTCGAGGAGATCATCGAAGGCAAGCACGACGAGGTGCCCGAGAGCGCGTTCTTCCTCAAGGGCACGATCGACGAGGTCGTCGGGGCCGCGAAGAAGTAATGGCGTACGCAAAGTTCCCCGTAGAAGTGCTGACGCCGGAGGGCGAGGTGTTCTCCGACGAGATCGAAATGCTCTCGACGTTCACCGCCGTGGGCTCGATCGGCATCCTCGCCAACCACGAGCCGGTGCTGGCGATGCTCGAGCCGACCGAGCTGCGGCTGTACCGCTCGGAGGGTGAGATCGTGCGCTTCGCGCAGGCCGAGGGCTACCTGCAGTTCGCGGTCAACCGCGCGCTGGTGCTCGTCGAGGAGGCGATCGCCCCCGAGCAGCTCGACCGCTCGAGCCTCGAGGAGAAGCTCTCGCTGGCGCGCGCCAGCGCCGAGCGCGCCCCCGAGGACAGCGAGGAGCGCTCGCGCGCGCTGCGTGACGCGAAGCGCTACCAAGCCTTCCTCGCCGTCGGACAGTAGTAGCGCCGCGTGGCGCCGCCTCTCAGCCCTCTCAACAGCTAGCCTTCCCCGCTTCATGAGCGCCACACGCGAGCCAATCGGGGTGATCGGCACCGGCTACGTCGGGTTGGTGACGGCGGCCGGCTTCGCGGAGCTCGGCAGCGACGTCTGGTGCGTCGACATCGACGCCGCCAAGATCGAGCGGCTGCGGCGAGGCGAGGTGCCGATCTACGAGCCAGGGCTCGAGGAGCTGCTCGCACGCAACGCCGAGCGGCTGCACTTCTCCACCGACATCGCGAGCGCGCTGGAGCACTCGCGGCTGTTGTTCATCGCCGTCGGCACGCCGCCCACCTACTCGGGCGACGCGGACCTGTCGGCTGTGCACGCCGTCGTCGACGCGATCCCGCCGGCCGAGAACCGCGCGCTGGTGATGAAGTCGACGGTGCCGTGCGGCACGGGCGCCTCGCTGCTGCGCGTGTTCGGCGAGCAGGGCAAGGACGCACTCGGCTACGTCTCGTGCCCCGAGTTCCTCAAGGAGGGCTCGGCCGTCGATGACTTCCTGCACCCCGATCGCGTCGTCGTCGGCGACGACGAAGGTTGGGCGGGCGACGCGGTCGTCGAGCTCTACGCACCGCTGCAGGCGCCGCTCGTGCGCACCGACGTCGCCAGCGCGGAGATGGTCAAGCTCGCCTCCAACGCGTTCCTGGCGACGAAGATCTCCTTCATCAACGAGATCGCCAACGTCTGCGAGGAGACCGGCGCCGACGTCGTCGAGGTCGCGCGCGGCATGGGCCTCGACGATCGCATCGGGCCGAAGTTCCTGCAGGCGGGTATTGGCTTCGGTGGTTCCTGTTTCGCCCCCGGGGAGACCGCGCTGGTGCGCTTGCATGGTCGTACATCGCTGCTCAGCTTCGAGCAGCTCTGGGATCGCGTATCTGGCGCGTCTGAGATCGTCGACTCTCCCGAAGCGCTCCGCGCCTACGGTGTCGGCTCCAGCTCCCAAGTTCTGGAGCCGGAGGGGCTCGAAGTGCTCTCGTGGGTTCGCGATGAGGAGGAGCCACGGTTTCAACAGGTCATGGCTCTGACGAAGAGGCCCTATGAGGGAGAGCTGATCGAGGTGCGCACCAAGATGGGCCGCCGCGTGCGCAGCACTCCCGACCATCCGTGGCTCGTCGGCGACGGACGCTGCGTGCGCAGCGAGGTCAAGCTCGCCTTTGAGTTGACCACCGAGGATTGGGTGCCGCTGGCTGGCGAGCGCGAGTCCCAAGAGGAAAGCGGCGACGTCCGCTATCCGCTCGACGCGGCAATCGAGGTGGCCGGCCTCACCAGCGGCGAGGTGATCCTACGGCCGCCGCGCGCGTCGATCGAGGCGCTCGTGGCACGGCCTGTCGCCGAGCTCGACACCGCTGCGATCAGCGGCGATCGTGCTCGCCTGCCGGATTTCGTTTGGGAAGCCTCGGCGGACGAGAAGTGGGCGTTGCTTGCAGAGTTGTGGGAGGGCGATGGCTCGTGGTCGCTGATCAACGGCGGTCCAAGCGTGATCCTCGAGCTGGGAACCGTCTCCGACGAGCTCGCCGACGGCGTCCTGCGTCTGCTGGGAGACCTCGGCATCGTCGCGTCGCGCCGTGTCGGTCGGACGTCGCGATCGACCAAGGACACACACTGGATCCGGGTCAGCGGCGCAGAACAGGTCGAGCGTGCGATTGCGCTCGTTCCCGAGCGTGACCGCGTGGGTGCTCTCGCTGCGATCGCGGGTCAGAGCAAGCGCATCGCCCCTACTGGCTATCGTCGTTTTGGTGGCGGTCCGGCGTGGGCCCGGATCTCGGATCTGAGGTACGTCGAGCACGACGGCCACGTGTACTCGCTGGAGGTGCCCTATTCGCACACGGTTGTCACGAGCGGTGGCGTGACGACCTCGAACTGCTTCCCCAAGGATGTCGACGCGCTCAAGCAGCTGGCCGGCAACTCCGGCTATCACTTCCAGCTGCTGACGGCCGTGATCGAGGTCAACGAACTGCAGAAGCGCCGCGTGATCGGCAAGCTGCACAAGCATCTTGGCGGGCTCGCGGGAAAGCGCGTGGCGCTGCTCGGGCTGGCGTTCAAGCCGAACACCGACGACATGCGCGAGGCCTCCTCGCTGGTGCTCTCCGCACGCCTGCACGCGGACGGCGCGAGCGTCGTGGCACACGACCCGGTCGCCGAGGAGCAGGCGCGCTCGATGGTCTCCGGGATCGAGTTCGCCGACTCGCCGCTCGCCGCGATCGAGGGAGCCGACGCGGTCGTGCTCGTCACGGAGTGGCGCGAGTTCCTGGAGCTCGACTGGAGCACGGTCGCCACGGCCATGAAGGGCGATGTGATCGTCGACGGGCGCAATGCCCTGGATGCGGAGGCTGTTCGCGCTGCGGGCCTGATCTACGAGGGAATCGGACGGCGGTGAGCCCATCCAAGCCGTGATCCTCGTGGGAGGGCAGGGCACGCGCCTGCGCCCGCTCACCTCGACCGTGCCCAAGCCCGTCGTGCGGCTCGTGGACAGGCCGTTCATCGCCTTCATGATCGAGTGGCTGCGCGGACACGGCGTCGATGACGTGATCATGTCGTGCGGCTTCCTCGCCGACAGCGTGCGCGATGTGCTGGGTGACGGCTCGGGGCTCGGCATCCGCCTGCGCTTCGTCGAGGAGCCCGAGCCACGGGGGACCGCCGGGGCGCTGAAGCTCGCGCAGCCGATGCTCGACGAGCGCTTCCTGATGCTCAACGGCGATGTGCTCACCGACATCGACCTGACGGCGCAGATAGCTCAGCACGAGTCGAGCGGCGCGCGCGCGACGCTCGCGCTCGTGCCGGTCGCCGACCCTAGCGCCTACGGTGTCGTGGTCCTGCACGAGGACCGCTCGGTGAGCGACTTCGTGGAGAAGCCGAGCCCTGGCAGCGTCGACAGCAACCTGATCAGCGCCGGCTCATACGTGCTTGAGCGCGAGATCCTAGATCTCGTGCAGCCGGACCGCAACGTCTCGATCGAGCGCGAGGTCTGGCCGGCGCTCGTCGGGAACGGCCTCTACGGGTTCCCCTCCGACAGCTACTGGCTTGATATCGGAACGCCCGAGCGCTACCTGCAGGGCACCTTCGACATCCTCGAGGGCAACGTCGAGACCGCCGTGCGCGAGCGCCTGGGCGGCGACTGGGTGGCGATCGAGGACGGCGCGCAGGTGCACGGCAGGGTCGTGCCTCCAGCTCTGCTCGAGCGGGGCGCGCAGGTTGCGCGGGGCGCGCATGTCGGCAGCCTCGTGGTGCTCGGACGAGATGCGTCGATCGGGGCTCGCTCCACGGTCGAGCGCGCGGTCGTGCTGGAGGGAGCGCAGATCGGTGAGGGGTGCGAGTTGCGCGACTGCATCGTCGCGGCCGGCTGCCGCGTGGGCGACGGCACGAGCATCACCGGCGGCGCGGTGCTCGGCGAGGGCGTGGTCGTGGGGGCGCGCAACGTGATCGCGCGCGGGGCGCGTATCTTCCCGGGTGTCGAACTGCCCGACGGCGCGATCGAGTTCTAGCCCGGATCGCGCCGCGAGCGCAAACGCGAGAGACTCCAGTGTCCATGAACGCAATCACCACAGCATCACAGGAGGCGAGCAGCAGATGAGCGACGGCGGCGCGACCGCGACACCCACCGCGGAGGAGCTCTCCCGCGCGAGCATCGCCCGCGTCGACTCGACCGATCAGCTTGGCGACGTGCTGGCCCTGCCCGAGCATCTGCGCGACGCCCTTTGGCGTGTGGAGTCGGCGATCATGCAGGACTGGGACACGACCGCGGGGCTCGTCGTCGCGGGTATGGGCGGCTCGGCGATCGGCGGCGCGCTGGCGCGGGCGGCGATGGGCGACCACGCCTCGCGGCCGATCTTCGTCACGCGGGCGTATGGGCTGCCGCCATGGACCACGCCGGACACGATGGTGCTGTGCGCGAGCTACTCCGGCGACACCGAGGAGACGCTTGCCTGCTACGAGTCGGCCGGCGCGCTCGGAGCCAAGCGCACGGTCGTGACCACCGGTGGGCGCCTCGCCGACATGGCGCGCGCCGACGGCGTGCCCGTGATCCCGCTGCCCGGCGGCTTTCAGCCGCGCGCGGCGGTCGCCTACATGATCGTCGCCTCGCTCGAGGTCGCCGCGCTGTGCGGTGCGGGCCCGCGGCTGACGTCGGAGATCGACGTGGCCGCGTCGCACACCGAGCAGCTGGTTGCCGAGTGGGGCCCCGACGCGCCCGAGGACTCGCTCGCCAAGACGATCGCTCGAGGTCTCGCGGGGACCACACCCGTGATCGCGGGCGCCGGGCTGACGAACCCGATCGCCTACCGCTGGAAGACGCAGATCAACGAGAACGCCAAGCAGCCAGCCTTCTCAGGCGAGCTTCCCGAGCTGGATCACAACGAGATCGTCGGCTGGGAGGGAGCGCGCGAGCTGGGGCGCTTTGCGGCGGTGTTCCTGGACGACTCCGACGCGCACCCGCGCTTGAAGGAGCGCATGGACCTGACCGAGCGGTTGATCGCCGACAACGCCGCGGCCAGCTTTCGCCTCGAGACGCGCGGGCAGACGGCGATCGAGCGCGTGATCTCGCTGGTGCTGCTCGGCGACCTCGTCTCGATCTACCTGGCGGCGCTGCGCGGGATCGATCCAGGTCCCGTGAAGGTCCTGGACGAGCTCAAGTCGGCGCTCGCTGAACGCTAGCTGGCGAGGGCCTTGTGCTACCGTCGAGGGCGGCCGAGGAGCGCTGCGACGGGCATCGATCCGCCACGCTCGGCCCCCTCTGCAGCAAGGGCGCTCACCTGACCGGACAGGAGGCTTCGTCATGTCAGCAATGACCCCCACCGCCACACTCAGCAGCGACTTCAAGGTCGCCGACCTCTCCCTCGCGGACTTCGGCCGCAAGGAGATCACGCTCGCCGAGCACGAGATGCCCGGGCTGATGTCGATCCGCCGCGAGTACGCCGACGCGCAGCCGCTGGCCGGCGCGCGCATCACCGGCTCGCTGCACATGACGATCCAGACGGCGGTCCTGATCGAGACGCTGACCGCGCTCGGCGCCGAGGTGCGCTGGTGCAGCTGCAACATCTTCTCCACCCAGGACCACGCCGCCGCGGCGGTCGCGGTCGGCCCGGACGGAACCCCCGAGGAGCCGCGCGGCGTGCCGGTCTATGCCTGGAAGGGCGAGACGCTCGAGGAGTACTGGTGGTGCACGGAGCAGGTGCTCAACTGGCCCTCGGAAGGCGAGGACGGCTCAGCCGGCCCGAACATGATCCTCGACGACGGCGGCGACGCGACGCTGCTTGTGCACAAGGGCACCGAGTACGAGGCCGCCGGGGCCGTGCCCGACCCGTCTACGGCGGAATCCGAGGAGCACGAGGTGATCCTCATGACTCTCACCCGCACGCTCGGCGAGGACCCGCAGCGCTGGACTCAGATAGGGCAGGGCATCAAAGGTGTGACCGAGGAGACGACCACGGGCGTGCACCGGCTCTATGAGATGGTCGAGGCGGGCGAGCTGCTGTTCCCGGCGATCAACGTCAACGACTCCGTCACGAAGTCCAAGTTCGACAACCTGTATGGCTGCCGGCACTCGCTGATCGACGGCATCAACCGCGCCACCGACGTGATGATCGGCGGCAAGGTCGCGGTCGTGTGCGGCTTCGGCGACGTCGGCAAGGGCTGCGCCGAATCGCTGCGCGGCCAGGGCGCGCGCGTGGTGATCACCGAGATCGACCCGATCTGCGCGCTGCAGGCGGCGATGCAGGGCTATGAGGTCAAGACGCTCGAGGACGTCGTCGAGACGGCTGACATCTTCGTGACGACGACCGGCAACAAGGACATCATCAAGGCGCGGGACATGGAGCGCATGAAGCACCAGGCGATCGTCGGAAACATCGGCCACTTCGACAACGAGATCGACATCGCCGGCCTGACCAAGGTGCCGGGGATCGAGCGCGTGAACATCAAGCCGCAGGTCGACAAGTGGGTGTTCGCCGACGGCCACGCGATCCTGATGCTCTCCGAGGGTCGCCTGCTGAACCTCGGCAACGCGACCGGGCACCCGAGCTTCGTCATGAGCAACTCGTTCTCCAACCAGACGATCGCCCAGATCGAGCTGTTCACGAAGAACGACGAGTACGAGAAGCGGGTCTACGTGCTGCCCAAGCACCTCGACGAGAAGGTCGCGAGGCTCCACCTCGACGCGCTCGGCGTGAGGCTCACGCGCCTCACGCCCGAGCAGGCCGCCTACATCGGCGTCCCCGTCGAGGGCCCGTACAAGCCCGACCACTACCGCTACTAAGCGCGCGCGGCTCGCATATGAGAGCGATGGTCCTCGCGGCGGGGCTCGGCACCCGCCTGCGCCCGCTGACGTACGAGATCACGAAGCCGATGGTGCCGGTGCTCGATCGTCCGGTGATGGAGCACATCCTCGAGCTGCTGGAGAAGCACGGCTTCGATGAGGTGATCGCCAACCTGCACTACTTCCCGGACTCGATCCGCGAGTACTTCGGGTCGCGCCTGTCGTACCGCTTCGAGGAGGAGTTGCTCGGCACCGCCGGAGGTGTGCGCGGCTGCGCCGACTTCTTCGGCGATGAGCCGTTCCTCGTGATCTCGGGCGATGCGCTCACCGACGTCGACCTCGGCGCGTTCGTCGCCAGGCACCGCGAGTCGGGCGGCGTCGCGACGCTGGCGGTCAAGCAGGTGGCGGACACGCGCGAGTATGGCGTCGTGCTGCACGACCGCGAGGGCCGCATCACGGGCTTCCAGGAGAAGCCCGCACCCGAGGAGGCGCTGTCGGATCTCGGCAACTGCGGCATCTACCTGTTCGAGCCGCGCATATTCGACTACTTCCCCGCGCGTCCGTTCGTCGACTGGGCCCAGGACGTGTTTCCGGTGCTGCTCGAGAACGACGTGCCGTTCCACATCCACGAGGTGGGCGAGTACTGGAACGACGTCGGCTCGCTGAGCGAGCTCAGGCAGGGGACGTTCGACGCGCTGCGTGGCGAGCTGCACCTGCAGGTCGACGGCGTGGAGGTGGGCCCCGGGGTGACGGTCGCGGGCGGGCCCGAGGGCTCGCCGCTGCGGGCGGACACGGACGTCGAAGGGCCGGTCTGGATCGGGCGCGACGTGCGCATCGGGGAGGGCGTGCGCCTGATGGGGCCGGTGGTGCTCGGCGACGGCGCGAGTGTCGGCGCGGGCGCGCAGCTGCGCGAGAGCATCGTCTTCCCGGGCACCGACGTGGCCGGCGAGTCGATCCTGATCGGCGCGATCGCCGGCCACGGCGGCATCCTGCAGAGCCTGCGCAAGCGCGACTGACGCTCGGCGACCGGCGCCGTGCGGGGGATCGTCTGATGCCCGTGCTCGACTGTGTGTGGCCGACGATGCCAAAGCGGGGGCTTAACGCGAAAGGGCCCGCCGAAGCGGACCCCCTCACGGAAAGTGAGACTATGACAAGAGTCATAGTAGCACGTGCGAATGACTGATGTCCATACCTTAGCCGCAAATTGCGCGGACCGCATGCGCTCTACGTCATGCGGTGGACTATGAGTTGCTTGTGCAGGCCGAATCATGCCGCTCCTCCGCCCGCTCGGCGCTGCCACGCATTCCGTCCACAGCCATTTACATCCGCCGCGCTCCGGCGTAGCATCGGAGACATCGCCAGACAATGAGGTCCGACCGAAGGAGCCTACGATGCAGATTGACATCAAGGGTCGCAACGTCCCGGTCACCGACGAGCTTCGCATGCACGCGGAGCGGCGTCTGAGGAAGGTCTCGCGGCAGGTCTCCGACCTGGCTCGCCTGGAGATCGAGATCTTCAAGGAGCCAAATCCGCGCGTCGCCGACAGCCAGGTGGCGGAGTGCACGCTGTATCTGAAGGGCGTGACGCTGCGCGCGCACGACGCCTCGCCGGAGATGCTGCACTCGCTGAACCTGGCCGTCGACGAGCTCGCCCGCCAGGTCAAGCGCCACCGCGACAAACTACGCCACCGGCGCGAGGCGCACGCGGTTGCGGCGCGAGCCGCCCGCGCGGTGACCGAGTCCCGCCCACCTGCCACGCTCACCTCGTTCTGAGCAGCGGCGGCGACGAGCCGCGCAGGCGGGCTCGAGCCTGGCCGCCGACTGGGGCGGCGGCCGGCTTGCGCCCAGACGTTTAGCCACGGGGGCTATCCTTGGCGCATGCCCTCCCTGCTGGATCGCGCGCTGAACGTCGGCGAGGCGAAGAAGTTCAAGACCTACCAGAAGCGCGTGGCGCTGATCGAGGCGTTCGAGGCCGAGCTCGAACACGACAACGACGCCGAGCTGCGCGAGCGGATGGACGCGCTGCGCGCACGCGCGAGCGACGGCGAGTCGCTCGACGCGCTGCTGGCGGAGTGCTTTGCGATCGTGCGCGAGACGGGCAAGCGCACGATGGGGATGCGCCACTTCGACGTGCAGATGATCGGTGGCATGGCGCTCCACGAGGGCCAGATCGCGGAGATGAAGACGGGCGAGGGCAAGACGCTGACGGCGACGCTCGCGGTCGTGCTCAACTCGCTGGCGGTGCACGCTGCCGACCCGAATGCGCCGGAGGGAACCCCGCGTGAGCGCAGGGGCGTGCACGTGGTCACCGTCAACGACTACCTGGCCAGGCGCGACGCCGAATGGATGAGCCCGATCTACGACGCGCTGGGCGTGACGGTCGGGGTGCTCGAGAACATGCAGCCCTACGACGAGAAGCAGCGCGCCTACGCGTGCGACGTCGTCTATGGCACCAACTCGGAGTTCGGCTTCGACTACCTGCGCGACAACATGGCCAAGGACCTCGGCGAAAAGGTCCAGCGGGGGCACTACTTCGCGATCGTCGACGAGGTCGACAACATCCTGATCGACGAGGCGCGAACGCCGCTGATCATCTCCGGAGCGCCGGAACAGGCGGCCGACCTGTACGTCAAGTTCGCGCGCCTGGCGCCGCAGATGAAAGTGGGCCAGACGCCGGAAGGCATGGACCCGCGCACGAAGAAGCAGTTCGTGGCGGACTTCGACTTCGAGATCGACGAGAAGCAGAAGACCGTCGCGATCACCGAGCAGGGCGTCGCCAAGGCGGAGCGCTTCCTCGGCCTCGACCATCTGTACCGGGCGGAGAACGGGCACCTGGTCAACCACCTGATCCAGGCGCTGCGCTCGCAGGCGCTCTACAAGAGGGACGTCGACTATGCGGTGATCGACGGCGAGGTCAAGATCATCGACGAGTTCACCGGGCGCATCCTCGACGGCCGGCGCTGGTCGGAGGGCCTGCACCAGGCGGTCGAGGCGAAGGAGGGCGTGCCGGTCCAAGAGGAGAACCAGACGCTCGCGACGATCACCTACCAGAACTTCTTCCGCCTGTACGACAAGCTCGCGGGCATGACCGGCACGGCGCTGACCGAGGCGACGGAGTTCATGAAGATCTACGAGCTGCCTGTCGTGCAGATCCCGACGAACCAGGACATGGTGCGCGAGGATCGCAACGATCAGGTCTACAAGACCAAGGAGGGCAAGTGGAACGCGGTCGTCAAAGAAATCGTCGCGCGCCATGAGGCCGGCCAGCCGGTGCTCGTCGGCACGATTTCGGTCGAGGTCTCAGAGCTCCTGGGCGATCGGCTGAAGAAGCGCGGGATCAAGCACACCGTGCTGAACGCGAAGCCCGAGCACGCGGCGCTCGAGGCGGAGACCGTCGCCGAGGCGGGTCAGCCGGGCGCGGTCACGATCGCCACGAACATGGCGGGGCGCGGCGTCGACATCAAGCTCGGCGGCAACCCCGAGCACCTGGCCACGCTGCAGCTCGCGCGTGAGGGCGTCGACCGCGAGGACACCGAGGCATACGAGCGGCGCACGAAGGAGATCCTGCCCGAGCTCGAGCACAAGGTGGCCGCCAACCGCGAGACCGTGATGGCGGCGGGCGGCCTGTTCATCTGCGGCACCGAGCGCCACGAGTCCAGGCGCATCGACAACCAGCTGCGCGGTCGCGCCGGACGCCAGGGCGACCCAGGCGAGTCGCGCTTCTTCCTGTCCGCCGAGGACGACCTCGTGCGGCTGTTCGCGGGCGACCGCATCTACCGCATCCTCGACAAACTCGGCGGCGTCGACGAGGAGGGCAACGAGGAACCGATCGAGGCCGGGATGCTCTCCAAACAGATCGAGAAAGCGCAGAAGAAGGTCGAGGAGCAGAACTTCCTGATTCGCAAGCGCGTGCTCGAGTACGACGACGTGATGAACGAGCAGCGGCGCGTGATCTACAAGTATCGCGACGAGGTGCTCGAAGGCAAGAGCATCGGCGACGAGGCTCGCGAGGAAGTCGCGAAGGTGATCGAGCGCACGATCGACCAGTACACGCCCGGCGACTTCGTCGAGGACTGGGACATGGACGGGCTGTTCACGGCGCTCGGCCAGTTCTTCCCGCTGGATATCGACGGCGAGGATCTGCGCCGCATCTCCGCCGACCGCAACACGCTGAGCGATCGCATCGTCGACGAGGCGCTGCAGCGCTACAACGCGCGCGAAGAGGCGCTCGGCACCGAGCTGATGGAAGCGCTCGAGCGCTTCCTGCTGCTGCAGACGATCGACGAACGCTGGCGCGAGCATCTGTTCGACATGGACTACCTGCGCGAGGGCATCCACCTGCGCGGCTTCGCCCAGATCGACCCGCTGGTGGCCTACAAGAACGAAGCGTTCACGCTGTTCGGCGACCTGATGAACAGCGTGTGGTCGGACTACGCGCGCATGATCTTCAACGTCCAGGTCAATATTGATGGCCCGCCCACCCAGAACGGCGGCAATGGCGGCGGCGCGCGGGAGTCGATCCCACCGTTCTCCGCCGCCGGCAGCTCCACGCGCGCTGGTCGCGTGTCCTACTCGGGCGGTCACAGCGCCACCGGCGCGGGCGCGCTCGCCGCGGCAGCCGCCGCCGCGGGCCTCGGCTCGGCCGGCGCCCAGGGCGCCTTCGGCGAGGAAGGCCAGGAGCTGGAAGCGCTGCCGGTGGTCGAGCAGCGCGTGCTCGACGACGAGCACCAGGTCGGGCGCAACGACCCGTGCTGGTGCGGGAGCGGCAAGAAGTTCAAGAAGTGCCACGGCGCGTAGACGGCCGTGGCTGCCACTCTCTGGGACGCGCGGACATACGACGAATCGAGCGAGCCGCAGCAGGCGTGGGCCGTTGACGTTCTCGCGCGGCTGAGGGGCATCGCGCCGGATGCGACGGTGCTGGATGTCGGTTGCGGCACCGGGCGCGTGACGGAGGCGCTGCTCGCGCTCGTCCCGCAGGGTCGCGTGCTGGCGATGGATGCCTCAGCCGACATGGTCGCGCTCGCGCGCGCGCGCCTGGGCGACCGCGCCGAGGTCTGGTGCGCCGATGCGCTGGAGCTGGAGGTCGACGAGCCGGTCGACGCGATCGTCTCGACGGCGGCACTGCATTGGGTCGCTGACCACGATCGGCTGTGGACGCGGCTGGCTGGAGCGCTGCGACCCGGCGGCGTGCTCGAGATCCAGTGCGGGGGAGAGGGCAACATCGATGGGGTGCGCGAGGTGATCGAAGCGGTCGCCGAGGACATCGCTCCGGAGCTCGTCGGCTGGTCGCCGTGGGTCTTCGCGAGCCAGCTGGAGACTGAGCGCCGGCTACATGCGGCAGGCTTCACCGCGATTGGCTGCTGGCTGGAGGAGCGCCCGACACGCCCGCGGGACGTGGACGCGTTCGTGCGCACATCGATTCTCGCCGCGCATCTCGAGCGTCTGTCCGAGGAGCGAAGAGAGTCGTTTGCCGCAGCTGTCATCGCTAGGGTGCGCCTTCCGCTGGACTACGTGCGCCTGAACGTCTCGGCCTTGCGAGGGCATGCCTGAGGGGGTCGCCGACCCCGGATCTGAGACCCCATCAGACCAGGGCAGACCAGGGCAGACCAGGGCAGACCAGGGCAGACCAGGGCAGACCAGGGCAGACCAGGGCAGACCAGGGCAGACCAGGGCAGACCAGGGCAGAC
>Ga0182015_10005447_pt1 | contig 13234 bp, 13 predicted proteins | sample 712P3MmetaG_FD_120478 | JGI IMG/M metagenome (GOLD analysis project Ga0182015, IMG submission 120478) | Permafrost microbial communities from Stordalen Mire, Sweden - 712P3M metaG | ecosystem: Environmental > Terrestrial > Soil > Wetlands > Permafrost | place: Sweden: Stordalen | collected...
ATTGGTCGGGACGGGCAGATTTGAACTGCCGACCCCTCGCACCCCAAGCGAGTGCTCTACCAGGCTGAGCCACGTCCCGACTAGGAAGGAACCCGCTGCATCGCATCCGCAACGGATAGGGTTAACTCAAGGATTTTACCACCTGCGCCGCAGTTTCGCCCACGCAGCATCGTTGTAATCTCGAATTTATGATTCTTCGTCCTCTTGCACTTTCTGTTTAAGGATGGCAGGAAGATGGGAGCGGATAAACCCCCGGCGCGAATTGGAAGTCCACCGGAGTCGTGATCAGCACCCGAAGCTTGATTCTTGCCAACTGGTCTGTCTTGGCCTCAGCCTTATAGGAAGCGACGGTCACTTTGAGCAGTCCCTTCCTGGCATCGTCCACGGCGTTCGTGTATTCGGACAAGGCCTTATCCGGATCGGATGTTTGATAATAGGACAAGACATTTCCGATCAAACCCGATACCCGATTGTAGTCGGAACGATTCAACAAGAAACTCATCTCATGCGCGTGGGATAAAGACGAGCGTACCGTCTCGCCGTAGCCAGCCCCGAGAATCTGATTTGGATTCTGGCGCAAAGGTAAATTCACCGGATAGATATAATCCTTCGTGGCCTCTTGTGCCGGAACAATATCGAGAAACCAGCCAGACTCTTTTCGGCTTTTCACTCGGAACAACAGGCCTCCACCTAGTTCCCGCTGATAGTCGTCATGAGCACGAAGCGACACCTTGAAATAGACGGACTGGCAGGACGTAGATGTTTGCGCACGAGCGGCGATGCACGAAAGAAGGCACACCGACAGAACGCAGGCAAACAATATGTTACGGCCATTCCAGAAAGACATAAATTCGCTTTGACGTTTATAACAGTTCAGTTTGAAGCATCGGGCGAGTTGCATACGCCCGGTGTATCCCGAAGTCCCCGCGTTTTCACCAGCGGGGCGAGGGATCTCTATACGCACACAGCCGTTTCTGGTGGACAGATCCGTTCACTGGCGTTTTTTTCGTTTACGCTCGCGGACGGGTTTCTCTTCCAAGATCGCAAACTGAATCTTCTTTTCCACGGGATCGATCCGGTCCACGATCACCCGGAGCCTCTGTCCCAAACTATAAGTCTTGCGCATCCGCTGCCCGATAATCTGCCGCGTGTTCTCGTGATAAATATAGTAATCGTCGGTCAAAGTATTTAGAGCAACCAGTCCCTCGACAAACAAATCCGTCAGCTCCACAAAAAATCCAAACTTGGTCACGCTGGTGATGAGACCGTCAAAGTCATCCCCCACGCGATCCTGCATGAACTTAACTTTCTTCCACTCCATCAACTCGCGTTCGGCCTCATCCGCCCGCCGTTCGGAGTGGCTCGACTCTTCCGCGATGTTATGCAGTTCGTCGATCGAGATCGGCCCACCCACCGGATCTGAAGCCTCCGGATTCCGCCGCTTCGACCATGGTGATGGCGCGTCGGAGTTCGTGTGGAGCGGGCGCCCCACCCGCGTTCCGTGCTCCGGCAAAGCCGCCGATGACAACGGAAAGACTCCCACAGGAATATCCCCCTCAATGCGCTCCGCCGAATCCCGCAGCACCTCTTTCAAAATGCGATGCACAATCAGATCCGGATATCTTCGGATCGGCGACGTGAAATGCGTATAGCTCGGAGCGGCCAGCGCGAAGTGCCCCACATTCTCCTCCGAATAGCGCGCCTGCTTGAGCGAGCGCAACATCAGATAGCTCACGATCCGCTCCTCCGGCTTGCCGGCAATCTTCGCCGCCAGTTTCTGATACATGCGCGGCGTGATGTGTACGTCCTTGGGGATTTCGACCGTCCGCGCCTGCTTTCCCGTCCCCCGCGCCGCCCGCCGGTCGCTCTTGAACTGGACGCGATGAATCGGCAGCGCGCCCACTCCGAGTGAATATCCAAACGTAGCGGCAATCACTTCGAAGTCATAGACGCGCTTGGCGTCCGGTTTCTCATGAATTCGATATAACGATCCGACATGCTTCGACTCTAAATACTGTGCCACGCACTCGTTCGCCGCCAGCATAAACTCTTCAATCAGCCGGTGTGCAATATTCCGCTCCGATCGCGTGATGCTCTTCATCAATCCCAATTCGTCGAACTCAATCACCGGCTCAGGTAGATCGAAGTCAATCGATCCTCGCCGCTGCCGCTTGCGATTAAGAATCATGGCCAGATCGCGCATCAACTCGAACGTAGGCGCCAGTGCGGAGTAGCGCTGCCGCATTGCCGCATCGCCTTCGAGTACAGCATTGACGCCCGTGTAAGTCATACGCTCCGCGGATCGAATCACGCCTTCGGACAGTTCGTATCCAACCACCTCGCCATGCGGATCGATCTCCATGACACATGAGAGCACGAGCCGATCAACCTGCGGACGCAAGCTGCAAATGTCGGTCGAGAGTTCCAGCGGCAGCATGGGCACGGCGCGGTCGGGAAAATAAACGCTGGTGCCACGCAGATGCGCCTCTTGATCGAGCGCGGAGCCTGGCGTCACGTACTGCGCTACATCCGCGATGTGAACCTGCAACTCGAAATTTCCATTCGCGAGATGACGCACCGTGACAGCGTCGTCAAAGTCGCGCGCGGTTTCACCATCGATGGTCACGATGGAAAGGTCGCGAAAGTCACGCCGCTGGCGAAGTTCCTGCGCTGGAATGACTGGAGATATTTTCTGGGCCTCTTCCAACGTGGCTGCCGGAAAGCGATGTGGCAGATGAAACTTTCGTATGGTGATTTCGACGTCAACGCCAAAATCGTCCTGCCGCCCCACGATTTCGAAGACGCGTCCGCGCGGATTCTGCGTAGGAGTAGGCCAGTCGGTAATTTCCACGTCGACGACAATGCCTTCCAGGTCGCCCCCCGGTTCCCGGCGTGCCGCTTCTTTACCCAGCACGCGATCGACCGATTTCCTTTCGTGGGAAGCCACGTCCGGCGCGGACTGCGGCGCAACAATCTCCATGCCCGCGGGGATCACGATCTCTTGTGTGATTTTGCTGTCGATGGGCTTCACATAATTGTGCCGGCTGCCATAGTGAAAAATCCCAACCACGGTGGGGTGGCTGCGTACGACGGAACGCACAATGCGGCCTTCGGCGCGGCCATCGGGGCGAGTGGCAATTACGTCCACCAGCACTTGATCGCCATGCATGGCATTGCCAATGGCGTGGGGCGCGATAAAAATATCCCCCACCAGCCTCGACTTCATGGAGGGGCTTAGCGAACTCGCGTCAGGAATAACGAAACCAAAACCGTCGCGATGCATGGTGAGCCGGCCTGCAACCAGATTCTTGTCGGGAGCAGCTTGCGGAATCGCCCAGCGGTCGGAATCTTCGTGAACGAGTTGACCGCTCGCGGCCAGATTATTCAATCGATCATTGAGGTCGCCGCGGGCTTCGCCATGCAAACCGAGTTCGCGGACGAGTTGCTTAAACCCCGCGGAGCGCTTGGGTTGGCGCGCGATGTGTTTCAGGATGGCCGAATCGGAGAGCATGAAGGAGCTTGCGGCTATGAGCCGGTCAGCATTCAGCATATCGCGAGTGGGCGGGTTCATGCTTCGCGCGAGGGTTGTACTGCGAGCAGGAGTGTTCCGGAGGCTCGCATTTCCGCCGATTCGGATTTTGTCGCGAGTACCTCAGCGGCTAAAGCCGCTCATCTAAGAATGTGTAATCGCAGCGCTGGAGCGCTGCGCCACCCAAAAGCAATTTGCTGAACTGAACCGGATCGGATAGTGGGCGCTCAATCGGCGGGTTCGCAGGGGATTTCTTCTGGGTCGGGGTGGGGCGCTTGTTGTTCTTCGAGCAGGCGCCGGAGTTCCGCGCGGGTTTGATCGATGAGGGATGCGGCGAATTGACGGGCGGATTTTTGCCTTTCGGTCGAGAGATCTTTCACTCGAAGGTCGAGCAAGGGAATGTCACTCTCGAAGCGGTTCAACGTTCTTTGTACGCGCGCCACTTTTTGGGCGGATGGAATCATGTAGGCGACCTCCGGTCGAGCTTACAGATTGCCATGCCGATACCGGGACGCAAGTCATTAAGTGGATACCCGGGAATGCAGATCGCTGGAGCGAGATTTTAATGAAGCGGACGGGAAGTGGCTGGTGGGTTTGAGGCACCGGAATTTTTCGCAGCCTGGTCGTTCAACCAACCCTCCAAACGTTGCAGCGAGCTTTCCGGAAGCTTGATGAAACGCAGGCCGACGCGGCCTTTGATATCCGCCCAAGCCACTTCGGTTTCTATTTCGAAGGCCATGCCGGTTCCCGGCAAAGTGAATTGCAAAAGGGGAGTGGCATTTTTGGGAAGAGCCTGTTGGATATGGAGCGCGACGCCATTTTCGCTGATATCGGTGGAATTGGCTTTGAATTTCCTGTCGTCCACTAGCAAAGTCAACGGCATGACGACGGGGACGCGAAAATATCTGCGGCGTTCCCGCAACATAAAACCCAGCGCGGCGTTGAAGCAGCGGGAGGTATTAAGCGAGGATAGCGGCTTGTGGAGGACGAAGTTCACGCCCATGAGGAAGGCTTGCTGAGTAGTGGTTTTCTTGCCGTTGACGATGGCGAAGGTCACCGAGGCTTTGTTGCTGGGGGTGCTGCGCAGACCTTCCAAAACGGCGACTCCGCCGGGAAGGTCGTCGCAATCCACGATGACGGCGTCGAATTTTGAAGACAGCAGAATCTCGCTGGCCTTTTTGGCCTCCTGGCAGACTTCCACTTCGATGGAAAGCTTTTCCAGCGTGGGGCGAAGAATTCTGAATACCTCGGTATCCCGACTCAGCAACAACGACTCCAACATGCTCTAATTCTAAGGTTGGAAAGGAATCACTCAAAGTAACTTAGGTCTCTCATGAAAGAAACTAAAGGGACACTGGGGTTGCAGGACGGAGTAAAGGAGGGCACTCCCTGGAATATCGTGCCGGAATTGGCCTATCTTTCTCTAGGGTCGAACGTTGGCGATCGCGCAGCACAATTGAAGGAGGCTTTGAGGCGGTTGGGCGCGGTTGGCCGGGTGACGCGGGCTTCAGCGGTTTACGAAACCGAGCCGGTGGAGTTCACGGAGCAGCCCTGGTTCCTGAATTGTGTCGCGGAGCTCGAAACCAGGTTGAGACCGCGTGAGCTGATGGAGTGGCTGCTTCGCATTGAAGAGGAAATGGGACGGCGGCGGATACAGAAAAAAGGACCGCGCATTATCGACATCGATATTTTATTGTTTGGCGGCTTGGCGATGAGGTCCGCGAAGCTCACGGTGCCACATCCGGCGATGCAGGAACGGCGGTTTGTTCTTGAACCGTTGGCGGAAATTGCGCCGGACGCGCGGCACCCGGTTTTGGGTAAAACGGTTTTGCAATTGCGCGACGGGCTGCCTGCGGGGCAAATAGTGAAGAGGATTGAGGGCGGACCCGCGCAGGACGCGGAGTTTTGAGGAAGCGGTTTGCCGCATGAGTGCCGTACGCGACTCTCAGTCCATCGGCCTTGTGAACTGTGCAACTTTCAATCTGCCCTATATACAACTTTCCCACTCACTATTGTTCCCACAACTTTTCCGGTAAACAGCCATCCATCGAATGGGGTGTTGTGCGAAAGCGAATGAGACTTGGCGGCTTCGAAAGTCCAGCGTTTCTTAGGGTCGAAGAGGGTGACGTCGGCGAAGTTGCCGCGTTGGAGGGAGCCGCGGCCGCGAAGGTCGAAGATCCGGGCGGGTCCGGCGGTGAAGAGTTCGACGATGCGGGTAAGAGGAATTTTGTGCTCTCGGTGCAACTTTGTGATGGCCAAGGCCAGCGCGGTTTCGAGACCGGTGATGCCGAATGAGGCGCGTTCGAATTCGACTTGCTTTTCGTGGGTAGCGTGAGGGGCGTGGTCGGTGGCGATGGCGTCGATGGTGCCGTCGGCGAGGGCGACGAGGATGGCTTCGCGATCGGAGGCGGAGCGCAGCGGAGGATTCATCTTGAAATTCGTGTTGTAGTCTCCAATGTCTTGATCGAGCAGAGTGAAGTGGTGCGGCGTGACCTCGCAGGTGACGCGTGCTTTGGCGCGTTTGCCGCGGCGCACCGCCTTGAGCGCGTCGGAAGTGGAGAGATGAGCGACGTGCAGTCTTGACTCGCGAATCTGCTGGGCGAGAGTTACGTCACGATCGACGATGTTGGCTTCGGCGGCGGCGGACATGCCGCGCAGACCGAGACGAAAGCTGGTTGGGCCTTCGTGCATGGAAGCGTCTTCAGTGAGGCGGGTATCCTCGGCGTGCTGTACCACCGGGAAATTGAGTTCAGCCCCGAGGCGCAGAGCGGCGCGCATCGCCTGGTCTTCAAGGATGGGCTTGCCGTCATCGGTGACGGCCACGGCTCCGGCGCGCTGCAGAGCGGCGAAATCGGTGAGTTCTGCGCCACGGGAGCCGCGAGTGGCGGCGGCGATGGGGAACACGTTCACGACGGCTCCGCGTTCGGGATTCCGCAACCATGCAACCCATTCGGCGGTGTCGACCACGGGTGCGGTGTTGGGCATGGAGCAGACGGAGGTGAAGCCTCCAGCGGCGGCAGCCGCGGTGCCGCTGGCAATGGTTTCTTTGTAACTCTGTCCGGGCTCGCGGAGGTGCACGTGAAGATCGATGAATCCGGGAGCAACGATCAGGCCGCGCGCGTCGAATTGTTGGTCCGCGCCGCCGCGAATTCTGTTGGGCAGGGCGACCTCGGCGACACGGCCGTCGCGCAGAAGAACGTCCATGGGTGTATTGATCTTTGCGGCGGGATCGATGAGATGGCCGCCTTTGATCAGAAGCGATCGTTTTGTTTTATCGTCGGCCATTTTGAATCAGTTCTTGCCAAACGCCCGCGCAAGGATTGCCATACGCATGGGAACGCCGTTGCGAACCTCGTCTACGATCGCGGACTGCGGACAGTCGACCACTTCCGAGGTTAACTCGAGACCGCGAATGATGGGGCCGGGATGCATCACGATTGCATCGCGCCTGGCCATTTTCAATCGAGCAGCGGTCATCTGATAGCGGGCAACATAATCCTGCAACTGGATTTTCTTACCGGCGAGGCGTTCCTGCTGGACGCGCAGCAGCATGACGACGTCGGCGCCGCGCACGGCTTCTTCGATGTGCCGGGTAATCGCCAAGCCGGGGACGAGAGTAGTGGCGACATCGGGTACGAGTTCAGGTGGTCCGCATAGCGTAATTTTCGCTTCGAATCGGCTCAGCAGATGGCAGTTGGAGCGGGTCACACGGCTGTGGTAGACATCGCCGATGATCGCGATGCGTAATCCTTTGAGCGATTTCTTGTGTTTGAGAATTGTGAAGGCATCCAGCAGCGCTTGAGACGGATGCTCATGCATGCCATCGCCGGCATTGATCACCGGAATGTCGATGTGGCGCGCCATCAGGTGGGGCGCGCCGGCGGCGGGATGGCGGACAACGATCGCATCAGCGCCGACCGCACGAAGCGTGTACGCAGTGTCGAGCAGAGATTCGCCCTTTTCGATGCTGGATCCCGAGGATTGCACGAGCGTGGTGATGGCGCCGAGCGACTGGGCGGCGACTTCAAAGGATGTTCGGGTGCGGGTGGAGGCTTCGTAAAAGAGCAGAATAATACGTTTGTTGCGCAGCAGCGGCCGCCGCGCTTTACGGGGATCCATGCGGCGGGCCAGCTTCAGAAGATCGACGATCTGCCGATCTTCGAGATGCTCAATGTCGAGAAGCGACCCTTTGGAAGGCATAGTCATTAGATAAGAAGGCAAACGGTGCATCATACGCGGGGAATACAACCTGCGGCAAGGGCTGAGTGAAAAGCGGCGTTAGCGGCGTTTGCCGCGTCCCAGGAAAGTTCCGGTCAGCGCTCCTGACAGGCTTCCGGCGGCGATGGAAACAAAAAACAGAAAAATCACGCCCACCACCAACATCAGGGTGATGCCTTCGGGCGTCTTCAACTGTTCGAACGCTGCCTGCACCTGCGGGTCGTTGGAACGCGTCGCGGCTTGCTGGAGAGCATCCATCACTTTTTCGCGCATCTGGCCGCCGGTGTGCAAGAAAGCAGCGGCGATAGTTTCCAATAACGCGGCAATTGCAAAAAAGAAGATCCCGCAGACTGCGCCGAGTTTGGCTCCGGAGCGCCCGGTCACGATCCATGCAGCGTTGCTGCGATGGTAAAGATTGACGGCGAGGAATCCGGCTCCGAAGGCGGCCAATAGAGGCACCATCAGTCCCAGGCCCATAACGAGAGCCGCAACCACAGCAGCGATCGCGCAACTGCGCAGTGCCCGGTTCCAATCGATGGCGGCGGTAAGGGCAAGACGGAGCGCGCCGGGGACGCCAGAAGAGTCGGGGAAAATCGGAAGATCGCTGGAAGAAACGTCTAAGCGAGGGGGGGATGGTGCGAGGTCCGGCATGGTGACGCGAATCTGCGGAGCCGCACACTGCGAACAGAAGGGCTTTCCATCTTCGACGATGTGTCCGCATTTGTGGCAGGGATGGTCCATGAAAAGTTTCAGAACAAACTAGATTGAAGGTATCGCAGGGAGAACGGCAGGCGCAAGGAAGGAGCGCCTTGCGTGAGTTGAATTCAAGACTGTTGCCGGCAACCGCTTGTCAGATGTCGCCCCGCTTGCCGCGCGCGTAAACGTAGACGATGGTGAAGATGGAGCCGCTGTGATCGTCTTTGCTGTGGCCTTCCTTGGCCTCAATGGCAACAGCGTGCTGGTTATTTTCAGTCCCGACTTTTAGTTCGGTGACGGGGCCGTTGTTGTCGCCCTCGCATTTCAGCGGTTTGGGTTTCTTGTCCGATTTGTCGTCATCGTTGTCATTATCGTTATCGTTGCTGTCGATATCGGCATGGGCGCCGCCGTGATCGCGGGTGTGGCACTCGAGAACCTTGCCATACTTCTTCAGTTTGTCGCGGTAGAAATCGATGACCTTGGCGGGAGCGTCGTCAGAATCGTACTTGGCTATTATGAGCTTTACGCCGAAGGCTTCGGTGAAGAGGCTCAGGTTCGCGGTGCTGCTGTCTTTATCTTTGTCTTTGTCGTCGTCATGCCGGAGGCGTGCGCCGGGATAGAGTGGAAGTCCGGCTTTGCGAGCATCGGCATCGTCGCCCATGTGGAGATCGCCCACGGAACTTTGGACATCCAGATGCTTGTTCTGATTATTGTCCTGCTGCTGGGCGGCTAAGTGCGGAGCGGCAACGGCAAGGGCGATTGCGAAAATGGTTTGAGATGAAAATCGACGGACGCTTGAGCGAAACATAAACCGCCTTCCTTAAAATAAATCTAAATATCGGAATCTTTACCATGGGTGCGCACGTAAACCAGGGCGAAGCTTGAACCGTTGCCCTCGGGACGAACGGCGACGATGTGCTGACTATCCTGTTGGCCTACTTTGAGCTCGGTGTCGGGGCCGCCAGTGCCCTGGCACGTTAACTCGTTCGAATCGCGCTTACCCATGTTGATATTCCAGTTCCCCTTCGAAGTGTGACATTCGAGAACCTTGCCGTATTTTTTCAACTGATCTTTGTAGAAAGCGATCACTTTGGCGGGAGCGTCATCGGACTGGTAGTCGAGCGCCACGACCTTGATGCCGTATCCGAAACCGGAGATGTTGACGTTGGCGCTTTTGTCGTCGCCGCTGGAATCCTCGGGCTTGAGGCGCGCGCCGGGATAGACGGTAAGGCCGGTATCGGAGGGATCCGCTTGTTTTGAGACGTGAATGCCGCCGGCGAAAGTGTTGATGTCCACCTTCTTATCTTTGCCATTGGCGCTCTTGTCGACGTTTATGCTGCATGCGGGCAGGATCAGCAATGCAGCGAAAGCGGCCAAGATGGAGGCTAACGAGAATGAAGAGAATCTATTGAGCATGTTGAGACCCTCCACCGGGAACTTGAGGCGGCCGCTCTTGAACTGGGCGGTCTTGAATCGGCCGGACCAGGCCCGCACCGCGCGGCGCGACATTCGGAATGGTCACGGGCAGATGGCCGCGAATCGGGATTTCCCCGAAAAGAGCTTTGACCGCGGCGATTTCTGAAACTGAAGCGTTCGAGAACGTACACATGTAATTTTCAATCCGTGGCAAGGTCGCCGCAAGGTACGGATTTCCCATGGCAACCACCATTGTTTTTCCGGCAGCATGATCCAGTATTTGCTGGAGCAGGGCGCCGGTAGCATCGGACATGGTCACGGTATTGCCGACTTTTCCCGCCGCAGGAACCACATAAACGGCGGCGATCACAGCGTTTGCTTCGTCTACAGACTTCATCACATCCTCGCTCATCGCTGCCGCTACGCGCGGGTCGATGTAAATCACATGTGCGTCAGGAATCCTGGCGCGCAGTTCGCGGCCGAAGGCGCGTCCCGCATCTGTGCGAACGTCGTCAGAGAAAAGCACAGCAACAATCTGATTGTGTGTCTCCTCTTGTGTTGTATACGGAAGTCTGGCCTTTGCGGTTCCCTGGTTCTCAAGCGAAGATTTGAGGGGCAAAATTTTGCCATTGTCGCGCACCAGGGTAATGGCGGCATCGGCGACTTGCTGGCCGAAGGCCAGGTTTTCTGGCTTGCCGACTATGGCGGACAGGGCGTTAATGTCGACCAGACGGGCGTTTTGCAGGCCCAACGAAGCTTTGGTTCTGAGAATTTTTAGAACGGAGTTGTCGACGCGTTCCTGAGAGATTTCGCCGGATTGAACGGCCTGGAGCATGGCATTGTAGGAGGCGGGAAGATCGGCGGGGATGAGCAGGAGGTCGTTGCCGGCTTTGAAGGCTTCCACTGCGGCGCGGCCGATGTTATTTGCGAAGAGATGCGTGAGGCCGGCCATATCGAGGGCGTCGGTTACGACAATTCCTTTGAAGCCAAGCTGTTGTTCAAGCAGGCCGGAAACGATAGCGGGAGAGATGGTGGCGACGTGGTTCGGGTCGGGATCGAGAGCGGGGACGGTGACGTGGGCGACCATGACTGCATCGACGCCGGCGGCGATGGCCTGGCGAAACGGCGGTAACTCGATGGAATCGAGATGGGCGCGATCCACGTTCACGCTGGCTACGCCGAGATGCGAGTCGGTTGCCGTGTCTCCGTGACCGGGAAAATGTTTGACGGTGGTCAACATGCCGCCTTCGTGCGCACCTTTGATATAGGCGGTCACCAGATCGCCGACCTGGGCAGGATCTTCGCCAAACGAGCGAGTGTTGATGATGGGATTCTCGGGATTGGAATTGACATCGGCGTCGGGAAAGAAATTCCAGTGAATGCCGATGGCGCGTGATTCTTCGGCGGTAAAAAGACCAAACATCTCGGCGTCTTCAAGGTTGCCGTCGGCGCCAAAGGACATGGCATGGGGAAAAACAGTGGTACCCATCAGCCGCATCGAGACGCCGCGTTCGAAATCGGCGGCGAACAGCAAGGGAAGCTTGGAGGCTTTTTGCAGGCGATTGAGGAGTTCGGCGGCTTCATAGGGCTCGCTTCGCTGAAGATACGGACCATCCACGTGAACCGTCATGGCAAAGGAGCCGACGCGATACTTTTTCATATCGTCGAGCAGTTGCAGGTACTCGGGATTTTCGACGTTGAGAAAGCTGGCGCGGCACCAGATCATGAAGACTTGGCCGATTTTTTCTTCGAGGGTAAGTTTGCGGAGGGTTTTTTCGGCCCACTTTTCGCCGGCGTGGGTGAGATGAACGGGGCCGGGGCGCTGATACTTTTCCCTGGCAAACGCTGTGCTTAGCAGAATGAGAGTAACCGGCAAAAGAGCAAGGGCGCGGCGCATGCGAAAACGATAGCAGAAGTTATGGGGTGTCGGTGTCAGGCTGGGTGGGTGTTCAGTCCGGAATAGGTTAGGTCGAGCAGAAGCTAGCAGTGGGATCCTGCGGCTATGCATTGGGACGCGTGATTTGAGACCTAAGACTCGCGACCAGAGCGGCTGCTTCGGTCTGAACCTGCGTTTCATCCCCGAACCCGCGCAGCCACGCCAACTCCGGCTCACGCCGGAACCATGTCATCTGGCGCTTGGCGTAGTTACGATGGGACTGTTGAGCCGAGAGCAGAGCTTGTTCGCGCGTGAGCTCTCCACGCAGAAGCTGCATTGCCTGCTTGTAGCCAAGAGAAGACAGGGGGCCTGCGCTAGCGCCGAATTTTTCCGACAAGCGCCGTGCTTCTTCGACCAGCCCGGCGTCGAACATTTGCCGAGCGCGCAGGTTAATTCGTGCGTATAACGCGGGCCGGCCAGGATCGAGTCCCAGGCGCAGGATACGAAATCCGCGAAGTGGATCGCGGCCCTGCCGCCGCCAGAGTTCTGTCATCTTTTGCTGCGAAGCCACGCAGACTTCGATGGCGCGGATGAGTTTTGGGCCGTCATTGGCATGAATCTTTTCCGCGGCAGAGCGATCCAGGCGACGCAGAATTCGGTGGAGGTAAGCGGAGCTGCGTTTGGCGGCGATCTTGCGCAGGCGCGCGCGCAATTCTTCAGAACGCTGTGGTCCGGGAAAAAGCCCTTCGAGCAGAGCTCGCAGGTAAAGGCCGGTGCCGCCAACTACTATGGGTAGGTTTCCGCGGCCTTTGATTTCCTCGATCACTTTCCTGGCTTCACGGGCGTATTCGCCTGCGGTGACGTGTTCGGTCGGTTCAACATAATCCAGTAAGTGATGCGGTGCGCGATTGCGTTCGGCGGCATTCGGCTTGGCGGTGCCGATTTCAAATTCGCGGTACATGGCGACGGAATCGCAATTGACGATTTCGCCGTGAAAGCGCTCGGCTAGAGCCAGAGAGAGGGATGTTTTGCCGCTGGCCGTTGGACCGAGCACGACCACCAGCAGTGGCTCAGGGAGAGCAACCACCGTCAGCGCATGCTCCAGTGAATGGCATGCCAATAGCGGATTACGGTAACGATGAGCACGATCAGCACGATCAGCAAAAGGCCGGAAGTTTCCGTGGCATAGATGGCGTGGCGATGGCGCTTGTCACCAGCATCTTTCTGGCTTTGAGGGAGAACCACGGCTGTATTGTAACTCTCTTTATTCAGATCCAGCCTATCTTTGGCCTCTCTCCGGAGACTCTCCAGCGGAAGGCGGAGATGCAAGGCTCATGACAGAATAACGTCATGGTTATCCCGCAATCTCGGTCCATGCCCGCTTTTCTTTACGGTACCGCGTGGAAGGAAGAACGCACCGCAGCTCTGGTGGAACTCGCGGTGCGTGCGGGTTTCCGTGGAATCGATACAGCGAATCAGCGCCGGCATTATTTCGAGGC
>Ga0182015_10005448_pt1 | contig 13233 bp, 8 predicted proteins | sample 712P3MmetaG_FD_120478 | JGI IMG/M metagenome (GOLD analysis project Ga0182015, IMG submission 120478) | Permafrost microbial communities from Stordalen Mire, Sweden - 712P3M metaG | ecosystem: Environmental > Terrestrial > Soil > Wetlands > Permafrost | place: Sweden: Stordalen | collected...
CCCGAAACTGCCCGCTATTTACTCTTGTATTCCGTAGTATTTCTTCAGCAGCTCACCGTAAGCGTTAACAGAATTACACTGATTGTGGTGTCCCGAGAGGTCGGATACCCAGCAGACAGAAATACTCCCATTAGGAAGCAGTCTGAGCTGTCCCAATCCGATATTTTCATTTGCGTCATAAAGCTTTTTATCAACATCTTTTTTGTAATTGATTTGAACCACACATCGCGCAGATTCGATGCTGTAGTGGTGAGTGAACGAATACGAAGAACGCAACGATTCTGCAATACGTCTCTCAAATGCATTTTGCGCTTGATGTGCGCACTGCTCTTGTTCCCCAGGGACTGTGGTTGTGGTCTCCTGTACAGGTGCCCTGATTGCCTTATACTCCATCATTCCCCGAGCCAGTAGCCCGCTGACGACGAATGCAAAAATTGCCTTTATCACTGCTCACCTTCGGTCTTATTGAACACTCTAACGTATGGCGTCCACCGCCGATTGTGCCTTACACTGGTCTGCTTCGGCAAGGTAGATGAGCGTGCTACTGGCCGTCCCCGGGTTTTCGGCCCACTTTCGAGCCCTGGCAGATTGTCATTTTAGCTTTGCAGCTGTAGTTGTTTTTCTATGGGTACGGTCCCTTCCGGCCCCAGGTTTTGACCCTGGAGGCGCCGCCTGCGAAAGCGCAACTTTTTTGGAGGTAGGAGAGAAATACGATCTGCATTCTCCAAGGTTAGACAGATCACTCTTGCCACCCCATTGTAGAGACGCATCAGGTTTTTCTAGGAATTATTCTTGGAACTCGCCACAGATCAACGCGAATCTGTATATTGGGTACGATTATTCCGGCTGTCAATAGAGGCTGGATGAGTGACCAGACTCCTGTAGTTATAAAAAGGATCCTATGATCGATGCGATAGAAAGAATGCTCAGCGATCTGGAACACGGCAAACTAACTCGCCGCCAATTCGCTGTTTCCCTTGCCTCGTTGGCAGCTGGTGCGTTCGGGGCGCCGGCCGCGCTCGCGGCTCCGCCTCAGCAGACGGGCTTTCATGCCGTTAGCGTAAACCACGTCACTGTGCGGGTCCCCGACCTTCATCGCACGTCCCGGTTCTACCAGGAGTTCTTCGGGATGCCGCTTAAGCAGCAATCGGCAACGGTACATATCCTGGGTGTAGGGAGCTCCTTCTTTGGGATTGAGCAAGGCACAACGCAGATCGCTACGGTCGATCACTACGACTTCGGGATTGAAAACTTCAACGCGGATGAAGTTCGCGAAAGGCTGTCAAAACTTAACTTGAAGTTCTCCGACAAAACTTCGAAAGAATCTTTCAAGTTCTATGATCCGGATGGATTCCAGGTTCAAGTGAACGCGCCCGATTACGTAGGGCACGTCAGCTGACACCACCGTCCATTCGACATAACCTCCAGGAACCTGCGCGGGCGCAGCCGGGAGAGGAGGGGAATTGGCGCGACCGCGTGAGACAGTCAAGGAGGGGGGAATGCATCGTCGAGACTTTCTGAAGACCGCAACTTCCTGTCTGGGCGCTCTTGGTATGGACTTATGGGGTGCAGAGGTTGCCGGAAAGGGTGGAATTTACCTGAACCAGGTGGGACTTCTGCCGGATGGCCCCAAGGTTGCTACTGTGAGCGTGCGCGCTGATTCCTTTCTTATCCGATCAGTGAAGGATAATTCTGTTGTTCTTCGTTCTAAGTTGGGCGCTCAACGCCTGGACGATGCTTCCGGAGATACCGTGCGGCTGGCTGAGTTTTCCGCCTTGAAAGTGCCCGGTGAGTATCGGATAGACCTCGATACCGGAGCAAGCAGCGATTCCTTTTTCATCGATAAAGATGTGTACGAGAATGCCCTGCGGCTCACCATGCGTTCTTTTTATGGGCAGCGATGCGGTTACGATGTCAACCTTGGCGGGGGATATGCGCACCCCAGATGCCACATGGATGCTGCCTTTCATGCGTCCTCCGGAAAGACGGGCCCATTCAGAAACTATGGTGGCTGGCATGATGCTGGAGACTACGGCCTATACATCGTCAACTCTGCTATCACCACGGGAACGCTTTTGTGGGCTTGGGAGCTATATGGGGCATCCTTGAGGCGGTTTGCTTTACAGATTCCCGAGTCCGGCGGTCAGGTGCCTGACTTTCTGGCTGAGGTCAGGTGGAACTTGCAATGGATGCTATCCATGCAGGACAAGGATGGTGGTGTCTGGCACAAGCAGACCACCGAAGAGTTTTGCTCTTTCATCATGCCGCAGGACGATCACGCCATCAATTATGTAATTGGCACTGGCCTTGCACCTTACAAAGGCACCGGCGCTACCGCGGATTTTGCTGCCGTGATGGCAATTGCAGCACGGTGTTACGGTTCCTATGCGCCGGAATTTTCTCAACGTTGCCTGAAGGCTGCCGGTCTCGCATGGAACTGGTGCCAGACCAATCCCCATGTGCCTTTTAAGAACCCTCCCGGCATCCATACCGCGGAATATGGAGATAGCGACTGCCACGATGAAGTGTCATGGGCAACGGGAGAGCTGTGGCGTACCACAGGAGATGCAGTTTTCCACCACGCCTTTGTGGAGATGCTACCGCAACCGTTCAGCGGAATAAGGATCGACGCACCTTCAACGAGCCAAGTAAGTTCTCTGGGATATTGGAGCTATGCGCTGGCCCGCAGGAGTGGCCCGGATGCGGCGATCGCTGCGATTCAACAGGCTACCCTGAAGACAGCAAGAGAGTTAGTGCATCAAAGCTCAGGAAATGGCTACGGCAACTCGTTAGCGCTGGAAGATTATACCGGCCAGTCCAATTCCGTAGTTGCCAATCATTCCTTATTGCTTTTGATCGCTGATCAGTTTGAATCGGATAGCTCGCACATGGATTGCGCGCTGAATAACCTGCATTACCTGCTGGGCCGCAACTGTTTCGGCATCTCATGGGTTACGCAGCTAGGTTCACGTCCTGTCCAGCATCCGCATCATCGGCCCAGCGTCGCCGACCATATCGTTGCACCATGGCCGGGTTTGCTGTCATGCGGACCAAATGCTCATCCTGGGGATCCAATCAGCAAGGCGTTGCCGCCGCAAGCGCCTATGCGCATGTATATCGACGATGAACGCGCCTACTCCTGCAATGAACCAACGATTAACTGTAATGCTCCGCTGGTATTTGTTCTCGCAGCGCTGCATGCCAGACAGCTTCAGGGGTAGGTGATCGCAAGGGTTTTTGGCGGCGCAGTTGGCCGGAAGTGAGGGCTGAGCTCTGGTTACGCAGTTCCAATAGCCTGCCTCTCCGCCTTGTCAGGGCTTAACATGCTTCCCACTGGGCCATGCTGTTGGGGTGAGATATGGATATGAATCTGAAAAGCCGCGCAATTCTCGTTACCGGAGCCGCCCAGGGCTTAGGTCTTGGAATTGCCCGCCGGCTGGCTGCTGCCGGAGCTCGATTGGTTCTGGTTGATCTTGATCCGGCCGTCAAGGAGTGCCTTGCCGATCCACTCCTGGCAAATTCGGCGATCGCTCTGGTGAGGGATTTGGCGGAGCCGGATGCCGCGCGCGACCTGATGCGCTCGGCATCGGAAAAAATGGGCGTGCTGGATGGTTTAGTAAACTGTGCGGCTTGGAGTTTCCACAAGCCATTGTCCGAAACGACGATTGCAGAGTTTGACCGCGTGGTCGCGATCAATCAGCGAGCCCCGTTCTTTCTCAGTCAGGAGTTCGCTAAGGCGGTTCGCGACAATGCTACAGATCCCTGCATCGTAAATATCGCCTCCGTAAATGCCCTCATCGGGAATGCGAATCTGATTGCGTATGCGTCCACCAAAGGGGCCCTGGTCGCAATGGGGCGAGCCATGGCCGTGGAGTTATCACCGCGCATACGAGTGGTCACCATTTCACCCGGCGCTGTTCTCACCAAAAATACCGAGAACATGATCGCCGAAGGTCAGATTGCCGTTCAACCCATGTTGAATCGCTATTTGGTGAAGAGGTTCATTACCGTGGAAGAGGTTGCAGATCTGGTTGCCTTCCTGTTCGGTCCGTCGGCTATATCGATCACTGGCTGCAATTGGGTCATTGACGGAGGCCTTACGTCGCAGTGAACGTTAGCCCTCTCAGGCCACTCGGGTATTTAGGGATCAACAAATGTCTTTCTCGCTCGGATTGGTCGACTGGTCCATTTGTCTAGTGGTCTTAAGCTCGAGTATCCTTCTGGGCCTGTATCTTGCAGTCCGGAAGAAATCGTCCGCGAACAGCACTCGCTTTTTTCTGGCTGACCGCAGCCTTTCCTGGCCACTCGTCGGCGCGTCGTTGTTCGCGACCAACATCGGGGCAGAGCACCTGGTGGGGCTCTCGGGCGATGCCTATAGGTACGGACTGTCAGCCGGAACAGTCGAGCTCACGACATGTTGGTGCCTCGGCTTTGCCGCAATGTTTCTGTTTCCGTTCTACATTCGCAACCGGGTGTTCACTACGCCCGAATTCCTCGAGACGCGCTATAACCCCGCGGCTCGCGTTCTCTTCTCCGGGCTGATGTTGGTCATTTCCATCATCACAAAGTTGGCGTTCCATCTTTACGCAGGTGCGCTGGTGTTACGCGGGCTCATTGGTTGGGATGTGATGACTGTAGTCTGGGTCATGGGAGCGGTTGCCGCGTGCGTAACGATTATCGGTGGCTTTACCGCGGTCGCATACACCGACTCGATCCAGACCGGAATCATCATTCTCGGCTGCACCATCATGGTTTTCACCGGACTGCACCGGGTGGGAGGATGGCACGAGCTTGCCCTGAAGGTTCCTCACGCTGTGCACATCGCGAAACCGTACACCGACCCGAATTACCCGTTTTGGGGCGTTATCCTTACGGCGATATACGGTGGAACATTCTACTGGGGCGTTGACCAGGTGAATGTCCAGCGCGTGCTGGGCGCACGGAACATCGAGCAGGCGCGTTGGGGCGCAATGTTTACGGTTCTGCTGAAACTCTCGCCCGTGTTCATCTTCGCTCTGCCGGGGGTTATCGCCCTGGCGCTCTTCCCCGGGCGAGACAGCAAGACTACATTTGTGACTCTGCTCAACGAACTGCTACCCACTGGAATACGCGGACTGCTCCTCGCTGCCCTGCTCGCGTCTCTCATCGGTTCGACGCTGTCGGTGATGAATTCAGTTTCCACGCTTGCGGTGCGTGACTTCATCCTTCATTTTCGCCCGCGAACAGGCGAGCGAGCCCAAGTCCTGCTGGGAAGGTTTGCGATCGTGGCGGCAATGCTGCTCGGCGTCATGGCGGCCTATGCCATCTACAAAACGCCAGATGGGCTGTATAAATACCTGCAGGCCGTTAGCCTCTACCTCCAATTGCCAGTTGCTCCGGCAATCGTGTTCGGCATTCTGAGCAAACGCGTAACGGCAGCAGGCGCGCTGGCCTCGGTTTTAGTTGGATCCGTATTCAGCATTGTATTTGTGACAGACCAGTTGATCGGACCACAAGCGGGCAGCAGGCTTTTTCCTTTGCTCCATGCCAGTCCACTGACCCTCAACTACGCATACCGCGGACTCTGGGGATCGGTTGCCGGTATTATTACGCTGTTTGCCGTGTCCTCGTTCACGAGGAAAACCGACCCGGCAAAGCTGGAGCGGCTTAAGATCGATTGGAAAGGTCAGGCGGAACGCTTTCGCGGGATATTCGATTGGCGCTTGCAGCTGGCGGTTCTCACTGCAATCACGGTTGTCTTGTATTGGCTCCTTTGGTAAGGATTGGACATTCACGGGTTGCGAGTCGTTGATTGCTGCCGATCGTCTTCGCAGTTCGAATTGGGGCCCGGCAATCGGGTCGAGAAATGGAGAACAATGGATGAGTAACCTACGCAGTCGCGCCTGGTATGGAAGAAATGATCGCGACGGATTCACGCACCGAAGCTGGATGAAGAATCAAGGCTGGCCCCACGATGTATTCAGCCGGCCGGTCATTGGGATCTGCAACACGTGGTCTGAGCTGAACCCCTGCAATGCGCATTTTCGCGAGCTCGCGGAATGGGTAAAGCGGGGCGTGTGGGAGGCGGGTGGTTTCCCGCTGGAATTTCCCGTGATGTCGCTGGGCGAATCGCAACTGCGCCCCACGGCAATGCTATTTCGCAATCTCGCCAGTATGGACGTGGAAGAGTCGATCCGTGGAAATCCGATCGACGGAGTCGTCCTGCTGATGGGATGCGATAAGACCACACCATCCCTGCTCATGGGAGCCGCTTCGTGCGACCTGCCTACCATTGGTCTATCCGGCGGCCCCATGTTGAACGGTAAATTCCATGGCCGCGAACTCGGTTCCGGCACGGGCGTATTCCAGATGTTCGAGCAGGTGGGTGCGGGCAAAATGCCGCTCAGTGAGTTTTTCGAAGCCGAGAGTTGCATGAACCGGTCCAAGGGACATTGCATGACCATGGGAACAGCCTCGACCATGGCCAGCATGGTTGAAGCACTGGGTATGAGCCTGCCGGGAAACGCCGCCATTCCGGCGGTCGATGCTCGTCGTAACACACTGGCTCAATTGACTGGGCGGCGTATCGTCCAGATGGTACGCGATGACCTTCGCATTTCCAAGATATTGACGCGAACCGCAATGGAAAATGCCATCTTCAACAACGCGGCTATCGGAGGGTCCACAAACGCAGTCATTCACCTGATCGCGATCGCCCGGCGGGTTGGCGTGCCGCTTGGACTCGATGATTGGGACCGCCTGGGCTCTGGTCTGCCTTGCCTGCTTGATCTGCAGCCTTCCGGCAAACACCTGATGGAAGATTTCTACTACGCGGGAGGCCTTCCCGTAGTGCTCCGCGAATTGGGCGAAGCCGGTGTGTTGCATCGTGAGGCTCTGACCGTGAATGGGCATTCGATTTGGGAGAACGTGGCGAATGCAGAGTGCTGGAACCGGGAAGTGATCCGTCGTTTTGCCGAACCGTTCAAATCTCAGGCCGGCGTTGCCGTGCTGCGAGGCAATCTCGCGCCGAATGGCGCTGTGATCAAGCCTTCGGCGGCGGGTCCACATTTGCTTCAGCATACCGGGCGAGCCGTGGTTTTCGAAAACATCGAAGAATTCCACGCTCGAGTCAACGATGACAGCTTGGACATCGATGAAGATTGCGTGATGGTGCTTAAGAACTGTGGCCCACGTGGGTACCCCGGTATGGCGGAAGTCGGGAACATGCCGATACCGGCCAAACTGTTGCGCAAAGGCATTACCGACATGGTTCGGGTTTCGGATGCGCGTATGAGTGGTACTGCTTACGGAACCGTCGTGCTTCACGTTTCTCCTGAAGCTACGGTCGGTGGACCGCTGGCGCTGGTGCACTCGGGCGACATGATTACGCTCGACGTACCGGGCCGGCTGATTCAGCTGGGCGTGGACGACGCAACCTTGAGTCAACGCCGCATGCAGTGGACGCCACCACCCGGTCCGCAACGTGGGTGGGCAAAATTGTATTTCGACCATGTGCTTCAAGCACATGAGGGAGCTGACCTCGACTTCCTGGTGGGATGCAGTGGCGCGCCAATTCCACGAGACTCCCATTAGGGCGGTTTCACGATAGGCGGGTGGCCCAGGTCTCGCTTTTGAGGCCTGGGACTTTTGTGTACGTGGGCCTATAAGATAGCAACATGGTTGTGGGTCTGAAGCGCTACCAACAGTTGGGGCGCCTTCATTTCGTCGCCTTCAGTTGCGCGGAGAAGCTCGACTACATGCACTGGAATCCAGTGAGACGAGGCTTGGTGGAGAGAATGGAACAGTGGCCACGGTCCAGTTACCGATCTTATTATGTTCCCTTGTCAAGAGGAAAAAAGTTCGGTAGCCTTTGGGATTGAAAATCCAGCGGAGATCCCAGTGCTTCATTGCTCCCGCTCAACTCTACGACTGGTGTGCCTCCTGGGTGGTTTCAGCGGCATCCTTGGCGCGACTCTGCACAGCCAGACTACAGGGCCGGTGGCTGAGAACGGAGGCCGCGTCTTCCGGGCAAATAAACGGATCGTCGTTCTCGACGTTGTGGTCACCGTTAAGAATGGCCGTCCGGTCCAGGGTCTGCGCGAGCAGGATTTTCGGGTATCGGAAGACGGACATCCGCAGATGGTCACCAGCTTCGAGGAGCACACCGGAGCGCAGTCGCTCGATGTAAAGCTGCCCGAACTGCCGCCAAGTGTTTTTACCAATACGCTGCCCATTGAGCCGGGGGAGTCGGTAACCGTGCTTGTGCTTGACTCCCTGAATACCCCGCTCGACGACCAGAACAATGTTCGTTTGCAGATGCTTAAGTACCTAAAGAAACCTCATCCGGGCAGGAGAACGGCGATATTTACCTTGGGCACGCAATTGCGATTGTTACAGGGATTTACGGACGATCCAGCCTTGCTGCTGGCAGCCCTCAACAACCAGAAAGACGGAGCGGGCGTGCAGGTGTCGCCGCTGTTGCAGTCGACAATAGAAACGGCCACCACCCGGGACACCATTGCCGGGCTGAGGCAGCATGCCCCGGATGCGGCCGCGAATATGCAGCAGTTTATGGCGGAAGAGGGTTCCACCCGGGGCAGTGTGCGCATTAAGAGGACACTGGAGGCGTTTCAGGAGCTGGCGCAGTATCTTGGCGGTCTGCCGGGCCGGAAAAACGTCGCTTGGTTCTCAGGCGCGTTTCCGGTCGTTCTCCGGCCTGGTCTCACGTTGCCCGACAAGTTTGGCGCGGAGCGCGACGATCAGGAAGAAGTAAGAAAGACGGACGCGCTGCTTGCCTCCGCCCAGCTAGCCATCTATCCGATCGCTGCCGAAGGCCTCGCCGCGGACTCGGTCTACAACGCCGGCGCCGATGCACGGCTCATACCGCGACAACAACTATCCAGACCCCAGAAGCCCGCCCAGCTGCGCAGCGCCAACCACGCAGCCATGGATGAGATCGCCAGCGAGACGGGTGGCGTGGCCATTTACGGCAGCAATAGTTTGGCCGATGCACTGGACCGCGTCGCCAGCCACGGATCGCATTTCTATACGCTGACCTATACCACCAACCTGGCTACCGACGGACGATTCAGGAAGATCCAGGTGGAGCTGGCGAAGCCTGACTATCAACTCGCCTACCGCAGTGGCTATTATGCCGACGACCCAAAGAGCGCCGAAGCAGCGGCGGCCAGGCCGATTGCCGACCCGCTGTCTCGCTTCCTGCAGCCCGGCCTGCCCGAGTCCTCACAGATCCCTTTCACGGTACGGGTGGTGAGCGCGCGTGCGCCGGACAAGGCCGCTGCTGCTTCGATCACCGGCAAGCAGCCGGCCGGGATCCCTGGGCAAGGTGGAGACAATCCAAACCTGAGCGGCACGCTCACCCGCTATGCCGTCGACTTCATGATTCCGGCCCGTGGCTTGCTGTTTGAAACAGCGCAGGACGGGCACCGGCGAGTGAGCCTCGAGGTCGCGCTGGTGGTCTACAACGGTAAGGACGAAGCGCTCAATTGGATGCTGAGACAGATCAATCTAAACTTGGATACCACCCGATACGCGGCCGCGCAGGCCAATGGCGTGAATCTCTTTCTGGAGATCGATTCCCCTGACGAGGGCACGGTGTTGCGCCCCGGAGTCTACGACCTGAATGCCAGCCTCGCCGGCACGCTGGAGATTCCACTGAGCGCTGTCGTCACTTCCGCCTCCGGAGCTCCCTCAAGATAGAGTCCGATTTTCTAAAGCGGTTTCGCAATTACTGTGGCCTGATATAAGGTCGCGAGGTGTGGTTTTCCTTGGGAGAAGAAATGCGGAGTCAAAGACTGGGTGAAGATTAGCCAACATAGGCCAGATTTTGTATTCATGGCAACCCAGGGACAGACGAAACGTAACCCAATAAGAAGAGCCGTTCCGCAATGCGCCTTGATTGGGGTACGTTTCGTCTGTCCCGCTTTTTTCACAAACAGATTACTTGCGGGATAGCAGATACAGGTCAAACTGGCCGCCGGGGCGCGCGTAGACAATCTTTGAGAGATCGCGCGCAACGTCGTAGGCGTTGCCCTCAAAGAACTGCGAAAATGCGAAAGGAAGCTTCAAGACCAGTTGCGCTGCTCCGGTTGCGTGGCCATTGGACCACGGAAGGCGATACAAACTTACCTCTCCGCGCGAGGAAATGGTGTAAAGGACGTACTTTCCATCGTTGCTGAACCGGGGAATAAAGGCTGTGATCCCGGGCACGAGGACGGTGCACTTTTTGTCAGGAATCCCGAGTTCAAAGATTCCCAGTTTGTCTCCGCGAAGAGAGGTCATTAACAAGTATTTGCCGTCCGGCGATTCGTCCATGACGTATCCGCAACCTTCATGGAAGGGTTCTGCTCCGGAGCCATCGCTATTGGTTTTCCAGGTGCTCAAAGTTGTGGAAGAGTTTTCGAAGCCGCTTACGTACAGATCCTTCCCGTCCCGACTCCACGTGCTTGATTCAATGTGCGCTAGAGACCGCGGGAGTTCGCGGAGATGACTGCCATCCCAATTCACGATGTAATGCCGATCAACATCGCCCAGCTGCACATAGTCCACTTGCGGACTATCCGGGGACCAATCGCCGGCGGACAGACTTGTGGCGGAGGCCAGCTTCGTCCTGTTGTTTCCGTCTGTGTCGGAAACCCACAACTCAGTATTCTGTGGTTCGGGGATGGTGATATACATCACCCGTTTCGCGTCCCGGGAAAGGGTCGGCTGCGTGGCCAACTCCGAAACAATGTCGGTGGTGGATTTCGATTGGAGCTGGTAAACGGAAAGAAACCCAGACTCCCTGCCATTAATGAAGAATATCCCGTTGCCTGAGGGATCCCTCATCGGCCACAGATCCGGACCTGGGCCAGAAGTGAGCTGCGCGGCGGTTTTGGTTTCAATATCGTATTCCCAGAGATTGAAAATCCCGTTGACCTCGCGCGAAAAAAGGAGCGTCTTACCTGGCTCACCCCAGCTCGCGACATCCAGGCCAGGCTGCTCTCCCAGATCCATGGCCTTGCGGCTGGCGACATTCACTTTGTATATCTCTGAATCTGCTTTTGCGTTTGAGGTCTTGTGGCCGGTAAGCAGAACGTCAGCTCCATCAGGGAACACCAGCAGCCTGGGAAAGGTGAACCCCAACTCTTTGAAGTTGTAGATCACTTTGCCGACACCGCCTGCCGCCGGCACCTGCAGCAGCTCGCTGGTTTGAGGATTGATGTAGAACAAGCTCTTGCCATCTGCGGACGGCTGGACAGAACTGCCCTCAACCACGCGTACCGGGGTACCACCCAGCGTGGGTACAGCCCACACTTCCGTGGCGCCCAATTGCCGCTCGTAGTAGATCTGCGTTTCATCCGCGGAGAAGCTGTCCAGAAACTTGCCACCTTCGTCCCGGGTGAGTTGCAACGGTTCTCCGCCCGAAGTCAGCATCACGAAAAGCTGGTCGTATCCTTCTACATACGAAGTGAAGGCCACGGTATGCCCGGTAGGAGAGATGATTGCCTGCTCGATGGGCTTGTGCCAGTGACTGATCTGGGTGATCTTGCCCGGGACATCCGGCGTGTGATGAGAGAAGAGATGGTAGCCACCGTAACCGGCGGCAAGCAGAAGCAGCAGGAGGGCCCCCGCGATCCCGGCCAGCTGGCCCTTGTTGTGGGACGCTGCTGCTGCCAGGACTGCTCCGCTCGACGGTCTCTCTGCGGCAGCGCCTGACGAAGAAGCCTGAGCGGCGCGGCCAGAGGAGGAAACCGGATCTTGCGGCGAGGTCCCGGTCCAGGAGGATGAGAGCGCGGGTGTATCTCCGCTGACATTCCGTCCTGAATCGGAATCACGCTTGAGGCGCTTCAGGTCCGCCCGGAGCTCGGAGGCAGTCTGGTAGCGCAGGTCGCGATCTCTTTCCAGAGCTTTCCCGATGATGCGCTCGAGTTCAGGCGGGAGGTTCGGATTGAGCCGAACCGGAGGCGTGGGAGTTCGATTCAGGATGGAATCAAAGATTACTCCAAAAGTGTCGCCCCGAAATGGCAGCACGCCGGTGCTCATTTCGTAGAGAACGGCGCCAAAGGAAAACACATCTGTTCGAAGATCGAGGTCTTTGCCGCGGACCTGCTCGGGCGACATGTAGGCAACCGTGCCCAGCGTCGTGCCGGGACTGGTCAGATGCTCTTCCTGCAGCAATGTTTCCTGGATGGCCGCCCTCGGGCCCTGGGCATCTCCGGTATTTCGAAGCGTCACCTTGGCCAAACCGAAATCCAGAATTTTGGCATGGCCGCGCTCGGTGACGAAGATATTGGCCGGCTTGATGTCTCGATGGATGATTCCCTTTGCGTGCGCTGCGTCGAGCGCGTCGGCGATCTCAATCGCCAGACCCAGGAGCACCTCGGTCTCCAACGGTTGCGCTGCAATGAGGTGCTTCAATGTCACCCCCTGGAGAAACTCCATGGCGATGAACGTTTGGCTGTGCTGATCATCTATCTCATAGATGGTGCAGATGTTGGGGTGGTTCAGGGCAGAAGCGGCCTTGGCCTCGCGCTGAAAGCGGCTGAGAGCCTGCTGGTCTTTGGCGACCTCATCGGGAAGGAATTTGAGCGCCACAAAGCGATCTAGTTTGACATCCTCGGCCTTGTAGACGATCCCCATCCCGCCACCGCCGAGTTTCTCGATGATGCGGTAGTGCGAGATGACGTGGTCGATCATTCAGCAAAGGTGTGCCGCTTGTGGGAGGCTTTATTTTAAGCTGTTCTGACGTAATTCGTCGAACTGGTTTCATCCCCGGTGGGTCGGTTTGGCCGGTATATGACTAGGTGAGCGCTCTACCGTGCCCGGGCTGCTACCACTTGCAGGCTCTGACCGATCCGAACCCATCCTGACGCGGTTGCGCCCGGTTGCACCAGCGCAGAGAGTGAAGAGGAACCCTCCTGTACTCAGCTTGGTTTCTTGAACTCGGTTTCTTTCGGTGCCGCGTTAAACCGCGCTTGCAAGGCCATCCCGACCAATGTTGCGATCAGGATCGCGGGGTACAGTTGCCCGATCAGCGCTTCTGCCGTGGTCAGCGATCGCGCAACGCGATGAACCGGATACACGTCGCCGAAAGCTACGGTCGTGAGGGTTTCAAAGCTGAAGTAGATTAGGCGGGCCGGTTCACCTGTAGGAACTCCGGCGGCGAGAGGCGTTTGGAAGTGGATTGCGCCGGGAATCATTTCCATGAGCACCTTGTAACCGAACGCCCAGGTCACGCCGATCAGCAGGTAG
>Ga0182015_10005449_pt1 | contig 13233 bp, 5 predicted proteins | sample 712P3MmetaG_FD_120478 | JGI IMG/M metagenome (GOLD analysis project Ga0182015, IMG submission 120478) | Permafrost microbial communities from Stordalen Mire, Sweden - 712P3M metaG | ecosystem: Environmental > Terrestrial > Soil > Wetlands > Permafrost | place: Sweden: Stordalen | collected...
AGACCATGAATACCATGGTGGATCAGTTGAACGCCTTCGCCGGCGAGGTCACGCGAGTGGCGCGTGAGGTCGGCACCGAGGGCCGTCTGGGCGGCCAGGCGCAGGTGCCCGGCGTGGCCGGCACCTGGAAGGATTTGACCGACAACGTGAATTCGATGGCCTCGAACCTCACGGCGCAGGTGCGCAACATTGCGGAAGTGTCCACCGCCATCGCCAGCGGCAACCTCGCCAAGAAAATCACGGTCACGGTGTCGGGCGAAATCCTGGAACTCAAGGAAACCATCAACACCATGGTGGATCAGCTGAATGCGTTCGCCTCCGAGGTGACACGCGTTGCGCGCGAGGTTGGCACCGAAGGGCGATTGGGCGGACAGGCCAACGTGCGCGGGGTGGCGGGTACCTGGAAGGACCTGACCGAGAACGTGAATTCCATGGCCTCGAATCTCACGGGCCAGGTGCGCAACATCGCCGAGGTCACCACCGCGGTGGCCAACGGCGACTTGTCGAAGAAGATCACCGTCGACGTAAAGGGCGAGATCCTCGAACTCAAGGACACCATCAACACCATGGTGGATCAGTTGAATGCCTTCGCCGGCGAAGTCACGCGCGTGGCGCGCGAGGTCGGCACCGAGGGCAAATTGGGCGGTCAGGCGCAGCTCAAGGGCGTCGCGGGCACGTGGAAGGATCTCACCGACTCGGTGAATTCCATGGCCTCGAATCTCACGGGCCAGGTGCGCAACATCGCCGAGGTTGCAACCGCGGTGGCGCAGGGCGACCTGTCGAAGAAGATCACGGTGACGGTGTCGGGCGAAATCCTGCTGCTCAAGGAGACCTTGAATACCATGGTGGACCAGCTTCGCTCGTTCGCCGGCGAGGTGACGCGCGTGGCGCGCGAGGTGGGCACGGAGGGCCGGTTGGGCGGCCAGGCGCTGGTGCCCGGCGTGGCCGGGACCTGGAAGGATCTCACCGACTCGGTGAACTCGATGGCGGGCAACCTGACCGCGCAGGTGCGCAACATCGCGGAGGTGTCCACGGCCATTGCCAACGGCGACCTGTCGCGCAAGATCACGGTGGACGTGCGCGGCGAAATCCTGCAGCTGAAAGAGACCTTGAATACCATGGTCGATCAGCTGAACCGCTTCGCCTCGGAGGTGACGCGCGTGGCGCGCGAGGTCGGCACCGAAGGGAAATTGGGCGGCCAGGCCAATGTGCCCGGCGTGGCCGGCACTTGGAAGGATCTGACCGAGAACGTGAATTCCATGGCGTCGAACCTCACCGGCCAGGTGCGCAACATCGCCGAAGTGACGACCGCGGTGGCCCGCGGCGATCTGTCGCGCAAGATCACCGTGGACGTGAAAGGCGAGATCCTCGAGCTCAAGAACACCATCAACACCATGGTGGACCAGCTCAATGCGTTTGCCGGCGAAGTCACGCGCGTGGCGCGCGAAGTCGGTACCGCGGGGAAACTGGGCGGCCAGGCGCAGGTCCCGGGGGTGGCCGGCACGTGGAAGGATCTCACCGACAACGTCAATTCCATGGCCGGCAACCTCACCGCGCAGGTGCGCAACATCGCCGAGGTCGCGACCGCCATCGCGACGGGCGATTTGTCGCGCAAAATCACGGTGGATGTGCGCGGCGAGATCCTGCTCTTGAAGGAAACGCTGAACACCATGGTGGATCAGCTGCGCTCGTTCGCCGGCGAAGTGACGCGCGTGGCGCGCGAGGTGGGCACCGACGGCCGGTTGGGCGGCCAGGCAGTGGTCCCCGGCGTCGCCGGAACCTGGAAGGATCTCACCGACAACGTGAATCTACTGGCGGCGAATCTCACCACCCAGGTGCGCAACATCGCCGAAGTGACGACGGCGGTGGCGCGCGGCGACTTGTCGCGCAAGATCACGGTCGACGTGAAGGGCGAGATTCTCGAGCTGAAAAACACCATCAATACGATGGTGGATCAGTTGAACGGATTCGCCGGCGAGGTGACGCGCGTGGCGCGCGAGGTGGGCACCGAAGGGCGCCTGGGCGGCCAGGCGCAGGTGCCGGGAGTTGCCGGCACGTGGAAGGATCTCACCGATACGGTCAACGTCATGGCGGCGAACCTCACGGAACAGGTCCGCGGCATCGTCAAGGTGGTGACCGCCGTGGCCAACGGCGATCTGAAGCAAAATCTCACGGTCGCCTCGAAAGGCGAAGTGGCGGCTTTGGCCGAGACCATCAACAACATGACGAACACGCTCGCCACCTTCGCGGACCAGGTGACGACGGTGGCGCGCGAGGTGGGCGTCGAGGGCCGGCTCGGCGGACAGGCAAACGTACCGGGCGCCGCGGGCACCTGGAAGGATTTGACCGGCAACGTGAACCTCCTGGCGGCGAACCTCACCACGCAGGTGCGCGCCATCGCCGAGGTGGCGACGGCGGTGACCAAGGGCGACTTGACGCGCTCCGTGCAGGTCGAGGCGCGCGGCGAGGTGGCCGAGCTCAAAGACAATATCAACACGATGATCGGCAATCTGCGTCTCACGACGGATCGAAATACCGAGCAGGACTGGCTGAAAACGAATCTGGCGCGCTTCACGAACATGCTGCAGGGGCAGCGCGATCTCACGACCGTCGGCCGGATGCTGCTCACCGAACTGGCGCCGCTCGTCGAAGCCCAGCAGGGCGTCATCTACCAGGTCGAGGGCGGTGCGGACTGCGCACTTCGGCTGCTGTCCGCCTACGCGGACGGCGCAGCGTCCGGACACGCCGCGCGGCTGCAATTGGGGGAGGGGCTGATCGGCCAGTGCGCCCGCGACGCCCGGCGCATGCTCATCACGGCGATGCCGAGCCATGTGGTGCCGATCAGCTCCGGCCTGTTCCGGGCGCCGCCGCAGCACGTCATCGTGCTGCCGGTGCTGTTCGAGGGCGAAGTCAAGGCGGTGATCGAACTCGCCTCCTTGGGAGCCTTCACGGACCTGCAACTGTCCTTCCTCGAACAATTGACCACGTCCATCGGGATCGTGCTCAACTCCATCGAGGCGACCATGCAGACCGAAGGGCTGCTCAAGCAATCGCAGCAGCTCGCCACCGAGCTGCAGACCCAACAGCGGGAATTGCAGCAGACCAACGAGCAGCTCGAACAGAAAGCGCAGCAGCTGGCCGACCGCAACGTCGAAGTCGAAGCCAAGAATCAGGAAATCGAGCAAGCGCGGCGCGCCGTGGAAGAGAAGGCCACGGAACTCGCGCTCACCTCGAAGTACAAGTCCGAGTTCTTGGCGAACATGTCGCATGAGTTGCGCACGCCGCTCAACAGCATTCTCATTCTGGGCCAGCAGCTGTCGGAGAATCCGGACGGCAATCTGTCCAACAAGCAGGTGGATTTCGCGCGCACCATTCACGGCGCGGGTACCGATCTGCTCAATCTCATCAGCGACATCCTGGACCTCTCGAAGATCGAGTCCGGCACCGTGTCGGTGGATGCGGAAGAGGTGTATTTCAGCAACCTTTTGGAGATGATCGCGCGGCCGTTCCGCCACGAGGCCGAAAATCGCAAACTGCAGTTCGCAGTCGAGATTTCGCCCAACTTGGGTCGTAGCATCGTCACCGACTCGAAGCGACTGCAGCAGGTGCTGAAGAACCTGCTGTCCAACGCCTTCAAGTTCACGGCCGAGGGCGGGGTGAATCTGGCGGTGGCGCCGGCGGCGAGCGGCTGGAATCCCGACCATCCGACCCTGCGACATGCGCCACAGGTCGTTTCCTTCGAAGTCACCGACACCGGCATCGGCATTCCGGCCGAGAAGCAACGCATCATCTTCGAGGCGTTTCAGCAGGCGGATGCCGGCACCAGCCGCAAGTACGGCGGCACCGGCTTGGGCCTCGCGATCAGCCGCGAACTCGCGAATCTCCTGGGCGGCGAAATTCAACTGCGCAGCACACCGGGCGTCGGCAGCGTGTTCACCCTGTATCTGCCGCTGGCTTATCTCGGCGGCGCAGCGGCCAAGGTCACGGTGGTTGCGACCGGGGCCGGGGTGTCCGCCGACGGCGGCCAGCCGGGGCCGACGTCGATGCGGCTGGCGGAAAGGCAGCCGGAACCGATTCTGGACGATCGGGATGAGATCGCGCGCGGCGACAGCATCGTGCTCATCGTCGAGGACGACCCGCACTACGCGCGAATCATGATGGCGGCCGCGAAGGAACAGGGCTTCAAGGTGCTGGTCGCGCATCTCGGCGCCGACGCGCTGAGCCTCGCCCGCGAACACCGTCCGACCGCCATTTCGCTCGATATCTTCCTGCCCGACATGCTGGGCTGGACCGTCCTCTCCCAGCTCAAACAGGATCCGGCGACCCGCCACATTCCCGTACAGATCGTGTCGCTGGATGAGGATCGGAACCACGGTCTGGCGCGGGGTGCATTCTCGTTCCTGCAGAAGCCGACCACGCCGGACGGGTTGGACGGCGCGTTCGCGCGCATCAAGGGGTATGCAAGCCAACGGCGCAAGCGGCTGCTGCTGGTGGAGGACGACGAAGCCGAGCGCAAAGGAGTGGCGGAACTGCTGAGCCACGAGGACATCGAGATCATGGCGGCCGAAACCGGCGCGGAGGCGCTTGCCAGTCTGCGCGAGGAGGTTGCGGATTGCGTGGTGCTTGACCTGAAACTGCCCGACATGTCGGGATTCGAAGTGCTGGAGCGAATTCGCGACGACGCTGCGTTGTGCGACATCCCGGTCGTCGTGTTCACCGGCCGCGAGCTGTCCGCCGATGAGGATGCCCGACTGCACACCATGGCGCGCAGCGTCGTGGTGAAGGGCGTGGAATCCCCGGAGCGATTGCTGGACGAGACGGCGTTGTTCCTGCACCGGGTCGTGGCGGATCTGCCGCTCGAGAAGCAGCAGATGCTGCAACGCCTGCATAGCTCGGACGAGGACCTGATGCACCGCACGGTGCTCCTCGTGGACGACGACGCCCGCAATATTTTCGCGCTTTCCAGCGTCCTGGAAAGACGCGGCATGGAAGTGCTGACCGCGACCACGGGCAGCGAGGCGATCGGCGTGCTCGAGTCGCGTTCCGATGTGGCCATCGTGTTGATGGACATCATGATGCCCGGAATGGACGGCTACGAGACCATTCAAGTCATCCGCGCAAAGCTCCACTTGCGCCGCCTGCCCATCCTCGCTCTCACCGCCAAGGCCATGAAGGGGGACCGGGAGAAGTGCCTGGACGCGGGCGCATCGGATTATCTCGCGAAGCCGGTGAACGTCGATCAGTTGCTGTCCGCGCTGCGCATGTGGCTGCATCGCTGACAGGTCCAGGCGCCATGAACGCAGAAGACAAGGTGAATATTCTCCTGGTCGACGACAGCCAGGCCAAGCTGATGAGCTACGAGGCCGTACTCGCGGAGATCGGCGAGAATCTCATCACGGCGTCTTCGGCCCGGACCGCCCTCGAGGTTCTTCTGCGCAACGAAATCGCGCTCATCCTGATCGACGTCTGCATGCCCGATCTCGATGGCTTCGAACTCGCGGCGATGATCCGCGACCATCCGCGCTTCAAGGCCACGGCCATCATCTTCGTGTCGGCGGTGCTGTTGACCAATCCCGACCAGCTGCGAGGCTATCAGTTGGGCGCAGTCGACTACGTGCCGGTGCCCGTCGTGCCGGAATTGCTGCGTGCCAAGGTCAAGGTATTCGTGGACCTGTACCGCAAGACCCGTCAACTCGAACGTTTCAACGCCGAGCTGGAACGGCGCGTGGCCGAGCGCACCGCCGAGCTGCAGCGCTTCAACGAGGAGCTCGAACAGCGGATCGAGGAGCGGACGCGGGAGCGGGAAAGCGCCCAGGCGCAGCTCTTCGAGGCGCAGAAGATGGATACCATCGGCCGGTTGACGGGCGGCGTCGCCCACGATTTCAACAATCTATTGATGGCCGTATTGGGAAGCCTCACGCTGCTCGACAAGCGGCTGGCTCCCGGCGATCAGCCCAACCGCCGCCTGCTGCACAATGCCATACAAGGCGCGCAGCGCGGCGCCGCGCTGACGCAGCGCTTGCTGGCTTTTTCGCGGCGTCAGGAACTCAAGCCGGAGTCGGTTGACGTCGCGCACCTGGTTCACGGCATGGAGGAATTGCTGAGGCGCGCCCTGGGGCATGGCATCGAGTTGAAAATGGAGTTTCCCGGCGTCCTGCCGCCGGTGCTGGCGGACGCCAATCAATTGGAATTGGCGCTGCTCAACGTGGTGCTGAACGCACGCGATGCCATGCCGGAAACCGGCCAGGTGACCATCGCCGCCGAGGCGGCGACACAGGGTGCCGATCGGTCGGATCCCTCGCTGCGGCCCGGCGACTATGTACTCATCATCGTGGCCGACACCGGAATCGGCATGGACGAGATGACACTGGCAAAGGCCACCGAACCTTTCTTTACGACCAAGGGAGCGGGCAAGGGAACCGGTCTCGGCCTGTCCATGGTCCACGGGCTCGCTGCCCAGTCCGGCGGCCGCCTGCGAATCCGCAGCCGGCCGCACGCCGGCACGGTGGTGGAATTGTGGCTGCCGATGGCACGAACGCCCTGCGTATCGGCGGTACGGCCGCCCGCGGGCTTGGCGCCTTCTCACACCGCGAAACCTTGCAAGGTACTCGTCGTCGACGATGACCTGCTGGTCATGACAGGCACCGTGGCGATGCTGGAGGACCTGGGACACACGGCCATCGAGGCGCACTCAGGCACGGAGGCGTTGGTCAAGCTTGCCTCGGGCATCGCGGTCGATGTGATCATCACGGACCACGCGATGCCCGGGATGACGGGCCTGCAGTTTGCCGCCGTCGTGCTGGAGCGCTTTCCGCAGGTGCCGGTCATCCTTGCGACCGGCTATGCGGAACTGCCCGAGGATCACGCCGCCTACGGCGTGCAGAAATTGTCGAAGCCTTGCACCCAGCAGGATCTCGCCATGGCAATCCACGCCGCCACGATGTCCCGGCACGGCGCGCCGGCGGCCGTGCAAGTCGCGGCGGGGAACTAAGAGGCTGTCTGAGTAATCTGCGTGGCGGCGCACTTGGCCACGGATCGATTTGGGGGATGTTTCTGGACGAGCCGAACCCCCAGACGCCTGAACCGGGCGGCGTTCTGGGGGGCGGCGCGCGCGCTATCCTGTGAGTACAGCACCCGGTTGCCTGGATTCGGATCTTCTACGGTCGAACGAAGGTGAAGACCTGATCTGAACCGCTGACTCCAAAGATGCCGGCTCCGGATCCGACGGCAATACTCTTGAGAGCGCCTGAAACCTGGAGAAACGACTCGCTGCTGGAGTCAAAGCGCCAGATATTGTCGGATGTGTCGATGAGCCAGACGCCATCCCCGCCGGCCGCGACTTGAGAGGTACTTCCCCCTACCATGTTGAACACGCCGCTGGCGGGATCGTAGCGATAGACATCATTATCATTATTAGAACTGTTGACTCCCCATACGTCATTCACGCCCACGGCGATCTGTGTCAGGGTGCCGGGAACCTGGACGAACTTATGTTGGGCAAAACTGTAATGGTAGATTTGGGAGTTGATGATCCCCCATACGTCGCTCCCGCCGGTTGCGATCTGAGTCAGGAAACTGCCTGGGCTTTGGTTGAACTGGTTTGAGCAGTAGTCGTACCTGAAAACCTCTTGGCTGGAGGTGATGCCCCAGACTTCATAGGGATGGCACTGATCCTCGTTGCCCACGCCCACCGTGATTTGCGCGAGGACCGCACCCGGTATTTGATCGAAGGCTTTGGTGGTGTAGTTGAACCTGTAAACATTGAGGCTAGCGTCTATTCCCCATACCTCGTCAAGCTGGTAGACGGTGCCGCCACCCACTGCTATGTCGTCCAGCAACGCATCCTTTATTTTGTCGAAGGAGTTCGTTTTGGGATTGAGTCGCCAGACCCTGGCATGGGTATCGAAGCCAAAAACCTCGTTTCGGCCGGCCGAAACACTGGCGAGAGTGCCTGGAACCTGCTGAAAATGCTGTGCTGATGCCGGGACGACGAGCGAGGCCCAGCCGCTTAGAACCAGAAGAACGCTCCAAACGTTGTTGCGCGACATTAAGAATCTCCTTTATGAAAGTTTTGTTTTCGGGGATCCGGGCGTGGGAGCCAAAAAGCCCTTGACTCGTTGCCCCTTCTGCCTGGAATCAGCGGTCGCCTGGCTTTCGCAAAATGCCGCCATCCCCGCGGCAGACGCTACTTCGCATATCGGTCACAAGTCCTAAAATCGGCGCTCAAAAGTTCTCAAAGACTCTAAAATCCGTGGTGTGCCCAGCCTGACCAATAACTTGTACCGCTTCGGCGAATTCATCCTCAACCCTCAAAGCCGCGCATTGCGAAGAGGCGGAGAGGCCGTGGCGCTCACCCCGAAGGCTTTCGACATCCTGCTCTTATTGATACAGAACGCCGCAAGGATTGTGACCAAAGACGAACTGATGAAGGCGGTCTGGCCGGACAGCTTCGTTGAAGAGTCGAACCTGACGCAGACCATTTTCATGGTGCGGAAAGCGTTGGGCGAGACCGCCGATCGCCGCTACATCCTCACCGTGCAAGGCCGGGGTTACCGGTTTCTGCCGCCAGTTACAGAGACAGCCAACGGCGGGCCGGAGATAAAAGCGCCGGAGATAAAAGCGCCGGAGATGGAAGGGTCTGTGGCGCCTCTTGGTGCGGGAAGTCTGCCCGAAATTCAATTGGACCGGCACTGGCGAGGCGCAAGGGATTGGCGAGCGGCCGTCGTCGCCTTCGCTGCGGTCGCGCTGATCGTGATCGTGGCGTATGCCATTTGGCCGGCGGGTTCGCGGCACGGCCCTGCTGAGCAGCCTGGCAGAATCATGCTGGCGGTCCTGCCCTTTGAGAATTTCACCGGGGATGCGGGGCAGGAGTATTTCAGCGACGGGCTGACAGAAGAGATTATCAGCCAGCTCGGGAACCTCGATCCCGGCCATCTGGGAGTCATTGCCCGGACTTCGGTGATGCACTACAAGCACACGCAGGAATTGATTCCCCAGATCGGCACGGAATTGGGGGTGCAGTATGTAATCGAGGGCGGCGTACGGCGCGACTCGGAGCGGGTGCGAATCACAGCGCAGCTGATCCAGGTGAAGGACCAGAGCCATCTGTGGGCGCAGGAATACGATCGGGACCTGGGCCACCTGCTGGAATTGCAGGCGGAGATTGCGCGCGCGGTCGCCAATGAAATCGAGTTCAGCCTGAGCGGGCGTCGGCTGATCGGGGCGGCGCAAAAGGCCTCTGCGCCCATGCCGGGAGCGCAGCCCTATGAAGCGTATGACCTCTACCTGAAGGGCCGGTATTTCTGGAACAAGAGGACGGCGGAAGGATTTCGACAGGCAGCCGCTTACTTCCAGCAGGCGATCGACAAGGATCCGAATTACGGCCGCGCCTACGCCGGGCTGGCGGACACTTTCACACTGATGAGCACATGGCATGTGGGTCCGCAAAACGAGCTGATGCCGCGGGCGCGGACGGCGGCCTTGCGGGCGCTGGAACTCGACGAAGGTCTTGCAGAGGCGCACGCCTCGCTCGCCTTGATCAAAGAGAACTACGACTACGACTGGGCGGAGTCGGAGAAAGAATTTCGCCGGGCGATTCAGCTCGGCCCCCAATATGCGACCGCGCACCAGTGGTATGCGGAATTTCTCTCGTGGCAAGGCCGATTCGAGGAGGCGTTCGCCGAGAGCGAGCTGGCGCGGCGACTGGATCCGTTATCGCTGATTATTGCCAGCGATTACGCGTCGATCTTGTATGACTCGCGGCAATACGACCGCGCGGTGAAGCAATGCCGCTTGGTGCTCGAACTCGATCCGAATTTCAATCATGCGCGGGACTTATTGCTGCCTTCTTATTTGCAACTGGGCAGATACGACCTGGCGGTTGACGAGATCAAGCTTTGGGCCGCCCGCGATCCGGGGCCATGGGTGTGGGCGTGGACGGCGGCCGTTTATAGCCGCTCGGGCCATTCAGAGGAGGCCCGCCAAGCCTTGGTAAAACTTGAGCAGGTTTCTGGCGCGCGGGCTAACCGAACCCTAATGTTGTTGGTGGCCTATTCGGGTACCGGCCAAAAAGACCGGGTTCTCGACCTTCTGCAGCAAGCGTACTCGGAGCACTCGGATGCGGTGGTGCAAATCAAAGTGGACCCGATGTATGACCCGGTTCGGAGCGATCCCCGATTCAAGGATTTGTTGCGGCGCATTGGATTGGAGCAGTAAGAGCTGTTTGGCGTTCGTACTGAACGGCGATCAAGGGATCGCATCAAGACTCGGATTTCATCGTCCGCCAGCTGCTGCCAAGCAATTGATTTTAATGGTGCAGCCAGGCACCCGTTGGTGTCTTTCGACGGTTGCAGGCCGCGATCGTCAGGCGGCGGGCGGCATGGTCCTAAGCCTTGCCATCGGCATCCGCGGAGGCGGCGGCCGGAGCTGTGATGTCGGCGCCCGGGCCGGCATCGGCAGCAGCGGCGCCAGAATCGGTCTGGCCGGCCTCGCCGACGGGCTCGCGGTGATAGGGCAGCCACGCATAGATCTCGGGCGAAGTCTGCGGGTAGGCGAGAAATTCCTCGCGGGTCTCCACGGTTTTATCCAGTTTGCGGCGGTATAGACGCCAGATCGCGAACAGCGTGAACGCGAGCGTCAGGGCAATGACGTAGACGAAGAAGGCCCGCGGCGTCGTGAGCTGTATGGCGTACGTGCCGGTGGTGGGCCCGATGGATGCGCCCAGCGCCCAGACGAACAACAGGGTGGAGGATAGGCCGACGTAGTCGGCGATGACCGCGCGGTCGTTCGCATGCGCCACGCCCACCGCATAGAGGCTTTCGCCCAGGCCGCCGAACACCGCAAACAGGACGGCGAACACGAGGAAGGATGTCTGTCGATCCACGAAGACCAGCAGCGCCGCCACTGCAAGGACCCCGCAGCCCATGCCGATCAAGGCATACAGCCGATCCACCTTGTCGGAGAAATAGCCGATGGGCCATTGCAGGAACAACCCGCCCAACGACACACAGGCCATCAGCATGACGATGTGCGGCTGGTCGAAGCCGATGCGCTCACCGAAGAGGGGTCCCACCGTGGTGAACGCGGTGAGAACCAGGCCGTTCAACAGGCACGCCAGCACGCTGACGGGCGAGGTGCGCAGCGCCTTCAAGATCTCGAGCTTCACGCCGTGCGGCAGGATGGGCGCGCGGACGTCGATGGCCACCATGGGCACGAGGGCGAGCGTCGTGGCGATGCCCGAGACGATGAGCAGCTCCGGTCCGCGCACGTTGAGATTCTGGCCCAGCAGCTGGCCGGCGCCGAAGAACAGGCCGTACACGAGCACGTAAATGGTGAGCACGCGGCCGCGCTGCTCGTTCGGCACCAGCGCATTCAGCCAGCTCTCGACGATGATGGTGAGCCCTGCGGCATTCAGCCCGATCAAGAACCGCAGCGGCACGATGGCCGCAACGCCGTCCGCGAAGTGCAGTGAGAGAATGGCCACCGCCTTGATGCCGGCGAACGTGGCATAGGCCCGCTCCAGCCCAACCGGGGCGATCACCTTGTAGGCGTACAGGCAGCCCACCAGGAATCCCAGGGCCTCGGCCGTCGCGAACAGCCCGATCACGCCCGGCGAGTAGCCCATCGCCGAGAATCGCAGCGGGAGCAGCGATCCCATCACGCCGGCGCCCACCATGATGAGGGCCGTGCTGACCAGGGGCGGCACCACGCGCAAAGGGATTGCGGCCGCGCCGCTGCGCGCCACGGAGATTTGCGTGGGGGTCATGGGCGCGATTATAGAGGTTCAGTCGCGCGCGTTCTCGTGATAACAGAACTGCAACAATTCGGGCCCGAAGCGCTGCGCCACCGCCGCGGGCACTTCGGCTTCGGTCACTTCGTGGAACGCGAAGCGAATGGGGTCCTTCTCACCGGCGCCCGGCGGGCTCACGGTCGCGAGCAGATAACCGTACACGCGGGTCTTCGCGAACTTCGCGCGCGACGCTTCCGGCGGCAGGGCATAGCGCACCGCGCCGGCGGTGCCGACGATCCACCCCGGCAGCACGCCGCCGTGATCATGCCAGTACGGCGTGTTGAACACGTCCTCCATCACAAAATGCGAATGCGAGGCGAGCACGTAGACGGGCTTGGATTTGCGCATCTCGAGAAGCTCCTCGTACACCGTGAACCCCGTCATCTCCATGTTAATTCCTTCACTCATGCTATGGCCGCGGGAGATGCTTTCGGGCAGCGCCTCGTGCATGCCCACGACCAGCGCCCGGACCGCGCCATCCCGGCGGTCGTTCTCGAGGACCTGGCGCAGCCAGGCGAGTTGGGCCACATCGAATTGATCCGGAGTCGCGTTGTCCAGGCTGATGAAATCGACGCCATCGCGCATCCAGTGGTAGTAGGCGCGCAGAGTGTGATCGTGCGGATCGTCCTCAAGCCGCCGGTCGCGAATCGGCGGCGCGTTCAACCAGTCCGCGAAGGTCACGAGAAACTCCTCACGGGTCTTGGGCAGCACGGATTCGTGATTGCCCATGCCGAGGAAGAACGGCATGGCGCCGAAGGCTTCGATCTGGTTGCGTTCGAAATCGATCCACGCCCCCGCCAGGTACTCGTTGAAGCTCGCCTTCGGATGCAGCGCCCGAAAATCTTCATCGATGTCATGAATGGCGCGAAGATCCCCGAGATGCCAATAAAAGACCGCATCGTGGGCGCGCGCGCCGGCCGCGATGGAGGGCATCACCACATCGCCGCAGTTGCGCGAATCGCCGGATACCACGAAATTCCAGGAAGAGCCGGCCAGCGCCGGCGAACCCGCCGCCAAAATGCCACCGAACAGAACCGCGGCCAGGGCGCCGCGGGCTCCTCGAATCAAAGCAACAAGACCGCACATGGGTTCAATGATGCCATGAACCCAAACAAGCCGGCGGCCGATCCGGCCGCGCGTGCGGCACGAGCGACGATGCTAAGGTGGTGGGCAGCCGCAAGCCGCGGACAAGGCGATAACAGGACGGGGGAGAACGGTCAACGTTGTCCGCGGCCCGCAGTGCCCGAGAGATACGTTACTGATTCCCGGGATAAGACACCAACATCACTTGGTTATATTCTGATGTTCCGCAGACATGACCAGCCGCGCGGTGGCGGGTGCATCCGCAGGACGGTTTGACCCCGGGGCTGCGAATCGCGGCGGCGACTGCTCGCTACGCCGCGCCCTCCGCGCTGTAGCGAGCCAGGAGACCCGAACGCACCGCG
>Ga0182015_10005450_pt1 | contig 13231 bp, 7 predicted proteins | sample 712P3MmetaG_FD_120478 | JGI IMG/M metagenome (GOLD analysis project Ga0182015, IMG submission 120478) | Permafrost microbial communities from Stordalen Mire, Sweden - 712P3M metaG | ecosystem: Environmental > Terrestrial > Soil > Wetlands > Permafrost | place: Sweden: Stordalen | collected...
AAGCCTTCAACCTGATGAATCACCCAAGCTTTGCTGCACCTTCGACGAATATCGACTCAAGCTCGGGAGGCGAAGTGAGTTCCACGATCAACAGTTCCAGAGAACTCCAGTTTGCCCTGAAGACTCATTTCTAGTTTCCAGGGGAGAGCCGCGGCTCTCCCCTGGAAACGTGTGTTTTGCGTGAAGGCGTTTTCTGCGGAGTTTTATGCCGGGCTCGATGAGCGGTCAAGTCGTTTTGATTCTCGGCGCCTCCAGCGGCATAGGCAGGGCGGCGGTGGTGCTGTTCGCTCGGGAAGGGGCGCACGTTGTCGCAGCGGCGCGCCGCGAAGCTAGATTGCAGTCGCTGAAAAAAGAGTTGGCGAGAGAGCGGCACGTTATCACGGTCGCGCGCGCAGACGTCTCCAGTTCCGAAGATATGCAACAGCTGGCGCAAAAAACACTCAAAGACTTTGGACGCATCGATATTCTCGTTTACGCGAGCGGGGCCAATACACCGGATCGATCGCTGGAGCGCCTCACTCCCGGGCTATGGGACTCGTTAGTGGATGTCAATCTAAATGGCGCTTTTTATGCTACGCTTGCGGTTCTTCCTGCGATGCGTAGCGCTCGTTCTGGGCTTCTGATCTACATCTCATCGATGGGCGGCGTCCTGCCGGACTTATCCGGGGCGGCGTACCAGGCCTCCAAACGAGGAGTTCTCGGGCTGGCCCATGCGATTCGGATGGAGGAAAAGCTGAATGGCATTCGAACATCGGTCATCTGTCCCGGTCTGGTAGATACGGAGTTGGTGGAACAAAGACCGGTGAAAGTATTGCCCGAAGTTCTGGCAAACGCTCTGCAGGCTGAAGATGTTGCGGAAACGATCTTGTACATTGCGAAATTGCCTCCCCGCGCCGTCATACCGGAGCTACATATGCAACCTGCAGTCCAATAGGGAGAGTCCATACCCCGATGGACTGTGTTCATGGTCTGTGACTATGGTGCGTGGCGGCGGCGAAAGGCCATGCGCTTTCGGCTAGTGTCGTTCCGTCCCCTGGCGCCTCCCTGGAGCGCCTCATCCCTGATGCATCAAAAACAATCCGCGGCCAGCTGTCTGATCGCGTGGTGGAGGCTCGAATGGATCTAAAAGGAAAAGTCTGTTTAGTGACTGGGGGGACCAGCGGCATTGGAGCAGCCACCGCGCTGGCCCTTGCCCACAAGGGCGCTCACATCGCCATCGTTTCAAGAAAGGCCGCCCAGGCTCCAGAGATTCTTCTCTCTGCTGCCAAAACCCATGGCGCAACGGTCCGCTTGTTGCAAGCCGACGTGGCCGATCCTGCAGCTTGCCGCAGTTGTGTCGCACAGGTAAGCAAAGACTTTGGCCGCCTCGATGTTCTTGTGCACTCGGCGGGAGGCCCCGTCCCAGGCGGCTTCCATGCAGTGACGGAAGAGAGTTGGATGAACGCCTTCGCGGTGCACGTACACTCGATCTTTCATCTTACCCGGGCCGCGGCGCCGCACATGGCGGAGCAGGGAGGGGGAGCGATCATCCTGCTGGGCTCAGCAGCTGGGCTGCGCGGTTGCCTGGGCGCCGCTGCCTACGGTGTGGTCAAGGGCGCCCTGCCGCAATTCGCGCGCGTTCTCGCACGCGAGCTGGCCGATCAGGGCATCCGGGTGAATTGCGTGTCTCCCGGCGTGATTCGCACTCCTTTCCATGATTCTCTCAGCCCGGAAGCGGCAGCAAACAATATCCAGAATCGCATCCCGTTGCACAAAGAAGGCACGCCGAAGGACGTAGCCGATCTGATCGCCAGCCTGATCGAAAACGAATTTATCACCGGTGAGAACATGGTGATTGATGGCGGAATGACTATGCGCATCGTTTGAGCGGATGCCTTCATCTCGAGGAAGCGACAGTACCGGCTCTCTTGAATTCCTTATCTGCGAATTCGATGAAGTAGGGCCAGTTCGGCGCGGGCGTATGGCCGAACTGGTGCTGGCGGAATGCCACATCCCCTGAATCGATCAGGGTACCCATGGGTGGAAAGGCCGTGGTTTCCAGGCCTTTGGCGCCAAGCAAATCCCACACCGGGCTCGCGGCGACGGCAGCCATAAACATACCCTGTGCGTCTTGCCATGCGTCGCCGGGAACATAGACCGGATCGGTGAGCAGCGCGCCCCCGCCAATAAAGACAGGTCGCGGCGCGACCAACGCAATAAATTCGTGGCTATCCACCGGCATCTCGTTGGCCGAGTGACCCACTGCGTCATACTTCATGAAGTTACCAGCGAACCAATGGAATTCGCTGCTGCCGGCAATGTTACCCATCGTCTCGCCGTAGTTGCGACGATAGAGATCGGCGCCCCCCGCACCCGACGAAGAGATGAACCCGATGGCAAGGCGTGCGTCATCTACCAGCGCCACCAGCGCAGCCTTGCCCCCGCGCGAATGGCCCATCACCCCAACTTTGCTGGAGTCGACATCCGCATCGGTCTCGAGGTAGTCGAGCAGCCTACTATCGCCCCAGGCCCATGCGCGCAGAACGCCCCAATCGTCGAGGGAACGGGGCTGGCCTTTGTTCACTAGCCCAATGATGCCTGTGTTCAGGCCGGCGCCATTGTCGGGTTGTACCTCGTTGGAGTTGCGGCCAACAAATCCCCAGCCATGAGCCAGCAGCAGCTTGCCGGAATCTGCTGCATCGGGCGGGGACGAGAGTTGATGCACCACCTGGCCAGGAAGTGGAGCGGGCCGCGCAAACACCGGGCGCGGGCGTATCGAGCCGCCGCCGATGATCACCGGGACCTTAGTCCCCTTGGTGCTTGCGGGCGTTACCACGTCGGCATGTATATCGACGGTGATCGCTGGATAGGCCGAGTTATCGACATGCCCGGTCACGTGCTTGACGATCGCAGGGATGCCTTGAACGGTCGTCGTCTCCACTCTATCCACACTCCACGTCACCATTGGGATATGCGCGGGATACTTGCCGTAGACGTCTTCGTCGAAGGCCGCCTTGATTTCGGCGCTGCGTTTCTTCCACTGCGCCGGTGTCTTCACCCTGGTCCCGTTGTTCATAGTCAGCACGTCGGGTAGTTTGGGGTAGGGATTGGCCTTCGACTCATCGTAATTGGCATTGCCTGCCTTTCCGATGTCATAGGCAGTCGCGCCAGGTTGCATCGAGGGGATGCCCAGCAAAGCAAGCTCTCGATCGCGCTCCGCTGCGGAGGCGGCCGTGATCGCGGCACGATCTGCGGCGCTTGGCGGCGTGGCCGGTGCTGCAGCAGGTGCCTGGACTTGCGCACCCGCTGTCAGTGTGAGCATCACGCCTGAAGCAAAAAGAACCTTGGCAAATTGAGATAGCCTCTCCGACATCCTCTTTCCTCACCCGTTCACTCTTGCATCGTCCCAGCAGGGAGCTGGACGGTCAGCAAATAACCCTAACATGGGCCGCACAGACTACGGATAAGACGGCAATCGAGCCTTCTTAGTCTCAGCGGAACCAGGCATTGGGCGAGAAGCGGTCTTCCCCGAAGGGAGCCTGAGCGAAGTCGAACGGGGACCCGCTTTTCCCTCCATCCCAATGAGGCCCGGGTGCCACACATCTCGCTCGTTTTTCGCGAGATGTGGGATACCGCGAACCTCTCCCCCGGGCTCTCTTCGATCCGATCCACTCCGCCTTCAATCAATGCCTATGAAAGCGCCATTCCAAACTTGTCATCCCGACCGAAGCGAAGCGCAGTGGAGGGACCTGCGGTGCGCTATTCTCCTTAGCAACTCCGAAGAGGTTCAGACTCCTATAGCCGCGATATCTATGGGCGCTCTGAAAATATGTAGGTTTAGGATTCCTCTTTAAGCGGAAGCTTCAAGGGGAAAGGCGCACCGCAGATCCCTCCACTGCGCTCCCTCGTATTTTCCTGTTGAGGTTGGTGACGCCAGCGAAGTTCCTGTGGCTTTCTTCGAAGAAAGCCGCATAAGCGGATGTCGTTAGCTGCGAAGTAGGAAATCCGGGTACGCTCCGGTCGGGATGACAAAGTGTAGGTCGCATCCCCGAAGATTTGTGAGTAGGACAAGAGCATCCCCCAAACGGCAGCCTATTCCGCCGTTACCTTTCCTCGTGCCGCTCTCTCGAAACATGAGCGACGGGCATTTCTGCCCCACATCGTCGCGATCATGATCGCATGCAGACACGGTGACATAAACACGCCCCTTTGTGAAGTCGTCGAGAATTGCGAACGTGCCTGACGGACCATCCAGGTTCTTGTCACTCACCCAGGTGTCCCAACATAAGACACCTTTGTTGCGGCGTGCGCTTCCCGATATGGGCACGGCACCTTCTGTGCCAACTGTGGTTTCTTATGTGAGCAATTGAATGCGTGGAAGAATCGCTTCTGGGTAACCGGCTCTCAGCCTGCGGTCGCGGACACTCGTCGTTCGCCGCCGTAGCTGAAGCGACGGTGTCATAGCTGTTGCAATCGCGTTATTGGTTCGGTCTCTTCCGGTTTCAACAGTCTGGTTGCGTTACATGCTTGCCGGCCAGGAAGCGGGCTTATCCGCACAATTCGATGGCGTGGCTCAGCATGCCACGCTGTCTGCAATGAACCTGTGGGAAAAAGGATTTGTGTTCATGATTGGAAATTGTCGTTTTGTGCGATCGCTCTTTCCCTATGCTGGCACGCTCTCCGGCTTCTTCAGGGGACTCATCGCGGGCCTGCTCCTTGTGTTCCCGGCTCTTTGCGCCGTTGCGAATGCGCAGACCACAACTATCAGCGGTACGGTGTATATGCCGAACGGCACCAACGTCCTGCCAAATGCGCTGGTCTATATCACCACGTCCACACCGGCGGCGTTGGTTTCAGGAGCAAATTGTCCGGGGGCGAATTGCCTGACGGCGTCCACTGCGGTGCCGGCCGGGGTTACGATCTACACCTACACCGCGGTAGACGGCACTTTCTCGCTGAGCAACGTCTCCGAGAGCACCACCTATACGCTCGTCATCCAGGCCGGTCACTGGCGGCGACAATATAGCGAGGAAGTCGGGACCAGCGCAATCACGGGGCTTTCCCTCAGTATGCCGTCCACCCATGCGCAGGGCGACATCCCTCTGATCGCCATTTCCACCGGCTCAAAGGATGCGGTGGAGTGCGTCTTTCACGATTTGGGCGTGAACAATAACGAGGTGACTGACGACACGGTATCGAGCGGCTCCACGCTTGGCGGGCGCATCCACCTTTATAAGGGCGACCACTCGGCTGGAGCGGAGATCAGCGCATCCACCCCTGCCGAAACCGCGCTCATGGGTGGCACGAGTACCACGCCGCTCAGCAGCTACGACATGGTGATGTTTCCCTGTCAGGGCAGCACGACCGCTGAAACCACCAGCTACATCGACAATCTGCTCGCCTACACCAATGCCGGTGGTCGCGCCTTTGTAACCCATGACAGCCGCGTATGGATAAATACCTCGACGTCGTATGAGAGCACAACGTTCTCAGGCGTTGCGACCTGGCTTGGCAGTCCCGTGTCTACGCTCAACCCCGATCCCGGCGTGGCTACCGTCAACACCAGCTTCACCGATGGATCGACGCTCGCACAATGGCTGTACAACGGCGGTTACTCGGACGGCAACACTGCCGGGGCGGCTGATACCGGCACGTTGGGACAGGTTGAGATCAGCACGCTTCGCTGGGACCTGAGCAGTATCAACGCGCCGGCGCAATCCTGGCTAACCCTCAATGACGACGTCACCACCAGCACCAATCCGGTCATGCAGTTCTCGTTCAATACGCCGTTCGACGCAGCCGCAGATGCACAGTTTGGGCGCGTTTTGTTCAATGAATATCACGTGGAAAATGTTACCGAATCGGGGAATCCTATATTTCCCGCCGAGTGTCCGACGTTGACGACGGCTGAGATTGCGCAAGAAAAGATGCTCGAATACGCCTTGTTCGATCTATCTAACTTTGTGACTCCGATCGTTCTGCCTACGGTCTCGATCGCCATAACCACCGACCCGAGCAATTCGATCTTCATGGAAGGCGACACCGACGACACGATCACGGTGGACGTGACCGATACCAGCGAGACGGTCCCGCTCAGCAGCGCGACCGTGCTCAACGTTACCTTGCCGGCAGGCCTGACAGCGACCGCCATGACGGATACCGATGGCGGTTGGATCTGCACCGTCGGCAGCTTGAGCTGCACACGGACCACCACGCTGGCCGCCAGCGCGAGCGATAGCGTCGTAATTACTGTTACTGTGGCCGGGAACGCAACTGGGGGCGCCACGAGTACCACGCCATCCGTATCCGCGGTCGTATCGAATCCAACGTTTTCCAGCAGCGTGACGGAGCCGCTGACACTCACGCTCCAGCAGCATGCTGCGGTAACCTGGGCCACGCCCGCGGCCATTGCCGATGGCACGGCTCTGAGCAGCACACAATTGAACGCGGTCGGGAATACTGCCGGAACCTATGCGTACACTCCGGTCTCGGGGACGGTCCTCTCGCCCGGTTCGCACACACTTTCAGTCATCTTTACACCCACTGATCAGGAGACTTATCCGGGTACGGGGACGGCGAGCGTCACCCTGGTCGTGGATTCACCCGTCGCGGCGACCGCCAGCGCACCGGCCGCGGCCAACTTCGGGCCCATCCCTGTGGGCACCGCAAGCAGCAGCCAAAGCATGACCTTTACCTTTCTCACCGGCGGCGTAATCGGATCGCCGGTTGTGGTAACGCAAGGAGCCACCGGGCTGGACTTTGCCGATACCACGACCGGAACTTGCGATACGAATGGGACCAGCCACGTCTACAGCGGCGACGCTACCTGTACGGTGAACGTCATCTTTACCCCCCAGCAGCCAGGCATCCGGTATGGTGCGGTGCTGTTGGAAGATGGATCGGGAAGCGTGCTGGCAACCGCCTATATCTACGGTATTGGTTTGGGTCCGCAGCTTGACTTTGACGCGGCAGCGATCTCCACTATTCCGGTAACCTTTCTCGGCACGGGCACGAGTTATGTCAACGGGGTAACTCCAGACAGCAAGGGAAATCTGTATTTGGTCGATGAGACTCGGTGCATCGTCGAAGAGTATGCGATTGGAACCGGTATGACCAGCTTGATAGCCGGCATCAGCGGAACCTGCACTGACACCGGCGACGGGGGGCTGGCGACGGACGCCACCTTCAACGATCCCTCGCGGGTTGCGATCAACGGCCGAGGAGATTTATTCATCAGCGATAGTAGCAACGCCGTGGTCCGCAAGATCGACGCCATCACGGGAATCGTTACCGTCGTGGCCGGAATATCCGGCCAGTCTGGTTACAGTGGAGATGGTGTGCCCGCCACCAGCACCAAGCTCACCAGCCCGCAGGGGGTGGTGGTGGACGGGGCCAATAATCTCTACATCGCAGACTCTCCGAAACTGGTTCGCCGGGTCGATGCAGTGACTGGCTTGATGACGACGGCGGCGGGGAACTCAGGCCTCGGCACAGGGTACAGCGGAGACGGGGCGCTGGCAGGCTTCGCACAAATGAACCACCCGCTCGGCCTGGCAATCGATGGCGCGGGGAATCTTTACATTGCCGATGACGTCAACAATGTGATTCGTAAAGTCACGGCCAGCACCGGCTACATCAGCACCGTTGCCGGCCAACAGTACACCAGCGGCTGCCACTATTCCGGTGATGGCGGCGCGGCTACCAGCGCTCAGTTATGCGATCCGGAAGGGCTGGCCGTCGACGCTGCGAGCAATATTTACATTGCCGACTCTTCTAACAATTTGATCCGCAAGGTCAGCGCCTCAACTGGAGTCATCACCACCGCTGCTGGGATCTACAACGGTGGGACCGGTACGTACACCGGAGACGGCGGATCGGCGTTGCACGCCGGGCTGAACTATGAGCAGGATATTGCCGTCGACGGCGGTGGTAATTTGTATCTCGACGATGCGAACAATAGTGTCATCCGCAAAGTCATACCCGCGAGCGGCATTGCCGGTTTCGCAGCCTTCGTGGTGACTACCTCTTCGCCGGCGATCGATGTGACGGTCAGCAACAATGGCAATGCCACCCTCGACGTGAGCGCGTTAACCACGACCGCGAATTTCAATCTGAGCGGCTCGGATACGACATGCACAGGGACCACTGCGTTGGCCGCAGGCGCGAGCTGCGTGCTGGGCATTGAGTTTCGACCGACCGCCGCGGGTTCTTTGACGGGCACGACCACGCTGACCGACAACGTAAATAACGTCAATCCGTCGAACCAGTCGGTAGCGTTGAGCGGCACCGGCACCGGGGGTGAGATTGCACTCCAGCCATCCAGCTCAACGCTGGCGGCGGGGACTGTCGGCATTCTCTATAGCGGCGTGACGTTCACTGCCAGCGGCGGAACCGCTCCGTACGGATACTCATACACTGGGACACTGCCGCCGGGGCTGACCTTGAGCAGCAGCGGTGTGCTCGCAGGAACACCAACGACTGCTGGTGGGTCCTATACCTTTACTGTAATTGCGACCGATACCGAATCTGTTACGGGTAGCCACGTATATTCGTTGACCATCAGTCTTGGGGCCGCCACGGTAACCTTGGGCAACCTGGCGCAGACCTATACAGGCATGCCGTTAGCCGCGAGTGCGACCACCAGCCCCACGGGGCTGACGGTGGGCTCGACCTACACCGGCATAGACGGCACCACGTATGGTCCGTCATCGACCCCGCCAACCGCGGCTGGAAGCTATACCGTCGTGGGCACGGTGAGCAATGAAAATTACACCGGGACAGCCACCGGCACGCTGGTGATCTCGAAAGCACCTGCTACGGTGACGTTGAGCAACCTGGCGCAGACCTATACCGGTTCGCCGCTGGCGGCGAGCGCAACCACCAGTCCCGTCGGGTTGACGGTGGGCTTGACCTACACCGGTGCAGACGGCACCACGTATGGTCCGTCTTCGACTCCGCCAACTGCCGCTGGCAGCTACACCGTCGTGGGCACAGTAAGCAATCAGAATTACACTGGGACCGCCACCGGCACGCTCGTGATCTCGAAAGCACCCGCTACAGTGACGTTGGGCAACCTGGCGCAAACCTATACCGGGTCGCCGCTGTCCGCGAGCGCAACCACCAGCCCCGTCGGGTTGACGGTGGGCTTGACCTACACCGGTGCAGACGGCACCACGTATGGTCCGTCATCAACCCCGCCAACTGCTGCTGGCAGCTACACCGTCGTGGGCACGGTAAGCAATCAGACTTACACCGGGACAGCCACCGGCACGCTGGTGATCTCGAAAGCACCCGCTACGGTGACGTTGGGCAACCTGGCGCAGACATATACCGGTTCGCCGTTGGCCGCGAGCGCCACCACCAGCCCCGTCGGTTTGACGGTGGGCTTGACCTACACAGGTATAGGCGGGACTACTTATGGTCCTTCATCGACACCCCCGATTGCACTTGGCAGCTACACCGTCGTGGGCACGGTCAGCAATCAGAATTACACCGGGACAGCCGCCAGCACGCTGGTGATCTCGAAAGCACCCGCCACGGTGACGTTGGGCAACCTGGCGCAGACCTATACCGGTTCGCCGCTGGCCGCGAGTGCCACTACCAGTCCCGCCGAGTTGACGGTGGGCCTGACCTACACCGGCGCAGACGGCACCACATATGGTCCGTCATCAACCCCGCCAACTGCTGCTGGCAGCTACATCGTCGCGGGCACGGTCAGCAATCAGAATTACACGGGGACAGCCACCGGCACGCTGGTGATCTCGAAAGCACCCGCTACGGTGACGTTGGGCAACCTGGCGCAGACATATACCGGTTCGCCGTTGGCCGCGAGCGCAACCACCAGCCCCGTCGGCCTGACAGTGGGCTTGACCTACACCGGCATAGGCGGGACTACGTATGGTCCTTCATCGACACCCCCGATTGCACCTGGCAGCTACACCGTCGTGGGCACGGTAAGCAATGCGAATTACACCGGGACAGCCACCGGCACGCTGGTGATCGCAAAGAAACCGGCGACCGTTACATTGGGTGGCCTGGCGCAGAGTTACACGGGCTTGCCGCTCGCTGCCACAGCCACTACCAACCCAAGCGGTCTGAAAGTGAACTTAACCTACAACCACTCTTCGACCGCCCCCTCAGCTGCCGGAAGCTACACGGTAGTGGGCGCCATCGACGACCTGATCTACGCCGGCAGTGCTACCGGCACGCTCGTGATCAGCCAGTTGCCATCGGCGACGACTGTCAGCTCCAGCGCAAATCCGGTTCTGGCGCAGACTGCCATCACCTTCACCGCGACGGTTTCAGCGGCGCTTGGTACACCGACCGGCGCCGTCACCTTTCTCGACGGCACAACTGCCCTTGGCCAGGGCGCGCTTACCGGCCTTGTGGCTACGTTGAGCACCTCTTCGCTGGCTGCTGGGTCGCATGCGATTACTGCCGTTTACGGCGGAGATACGAATTTCGCTGCGTCGACGAGCAGCGTTCTGACCCAATCCGTACTCAACTTCAGCTTGACCTCGACTTCCGGCACGGGGAGTGGCGGCGGTAGTCCGATTACATCGCAAACAGCAGCTCCTGGCGGTACGGCTACTTACCCTCTCCTGATCGCGCCAACCGCGGGAATCAGCTTCCCGGCGCCGGTCGTACTCACCGTGAGCGGAATGCCCCCAGGGGCAACGGCCGCCGTTACTCCGTCCCCCTGGACCCAGTTGACCAGCACCTCATGGTCTTTCCCTGCGCAGACCCCGATGGGTGCTCTTTCGCTGGCCATCGAGTTGCCGCCGTCGTCGGCGCATCTCGACCGGCAGAATTTACCGAACCGCAGTGTGCCGCCGGTGGTTCTCGGCATCCTGCTGCTGCCGTTTGCCGGCAGATTGCGCGCCCTTCGCAAGCGCCTGCCGGGAGTGCGCTCACCGCTTTTGTTGCTGGCAGCGGGTCTGGGGGCACTGGCCGCACTCACCGGCTGCGGCGCCACCAGCGGTCTGTTTGGTCCACAGCAGCAACAGACCTACACCGTGACGGTTACAGCCGTCTCGGGAACGCTCTCGCACTCCACGACACTTACGCTGACAGTTAAGTAACAAGGAGAACTTGCATGCGTACCTCCATTTGCAGAAGAGTGCTCTTTGCGGCCCTTTTAGTGACAGCCCTCCGCAGCCCCTGGGCAAACGCCCAGAACGAGCCAAAGGCCAGGTCAGCATACATGGATCTGGCGATCACTTACAGTACGGAGCATGCGCAACTCGCTCCCGGAACCTGTGGCTGCTTCTGGCTGCAAGGGGGCGGCGCAGATGCTGCGCTGACCCTGTGGAAGGGATTCGGTATCGCTGCCAGCGTCACCGGTGGCGTGGTCTCCAACTATGCCCCGGGCGTTGATTTTAGCGAAGTCAGCTACCTGGGCGGCCTGCGCTACACCTACACTGTCCGAACTCGCGCGCCGCGCTTCTTACGCCGGCCACGCTTGCAAGTCTTTGGCGATGGGCTTTTTGGATCCGCTCATGCTTTCAGTGGCGCCTTTCCCTCCGGTACCGTGACCAACGTAACGGCCAATTCCTTTGCCCTGCAAACAGGCGGGGGCATCAATCTGTTCTTCTCCAAGCGCTTTGCTGTCCGCCTGCTGCAGGTCGATTACGTAAGAACTCAACTGCCGAACGGCTACGACAACACGCAGAACAACCTGCGCCTGGGATTCGGAGTCTCTTACCACGCCGCTTCGTTTCGCTTCCACAGGTGAACCCTGATCGGTCCCTGTTTTGCTTGTTGGTCTTGCCTTCCGCATGCAACCTGGCAGCAGGCCCATACGAAAATGCATCTTCCTACGATAGTTGACAATGTCAACTAATATGGGTGACTATGCCCATTATGGCATCGCACCCCATACCGCCGCTGGCTCTGACCGGTGAAGCTGCGAACTTCCGCCGCTTTAACCGCATGTACACCCGCTTTATCGGAACGTTGAACGAAGGCCTTCTCGACAGTGATTACACCTTAGCCGAGGCCCGTGTCCTCTACGAGTTGGCTACCCGCGTGGCGCCCAAAGCGAGCGAGATCGCGGAAGAGCTCGGAGTGGACCCCGCTTATCTGAGCCGAATGCTTGGAAAGTTCGAGCGCGCGGGCCTCTTGAGCAGAAAGGCGTCGGAACGGGATGGCCGCTATGCTGAATTGAACCTCACCGTGCAGGGTAAATCAGCATTCAAAAAGCTCAACCAGCTTTCGCAACAACAGGCGCACACCATCCTCCACGGTCTGCCCCCCGCGGCTCGAACGCAACTCATCGGCAGCATGCAGCTCATCGAGAGCATTCTCATGAAAGTCGATCGGAACCGGGCACCGTACGTGCTGCGCCCACATCGTGTGGGCGATATGGGGTGGGTCGTCTATCGGGAAAGCGTCGGCTACGCCGAGCAGTACGGTTGGGACCAAACCTTCGAAGCGCTGGTGGCAAATATCGTGGAAGGCTTTGTCACCAACTTTGACGCCCGCCGGGAGCGCTGCTGGATTGCCGAGATCGATGGTCACAACGTAGGCCACATTTTTCTAGTCAAGCATCCGAGCCAGGCGCGAACGGCGAAGCTTCGTCTGCTCTTTGTTGAGCCATGCGCCCGGGGCATCGGCCTGGGCGATGCGTTGGTGAACGAATGTGTCCGCTTTGCGCGCACTGCGGGCTATCGCAGAGTTGTACTCTGGACCCAGAGTATTCTCACCGCCGCACATCGCATTTATGAGCGAGCAGGATTCCGCCTGATCAAGGAAGAGCCCCACCACAGCTTCGGCCATGACCTCATCGGACAGGAATGGGAATTGAAATTGGACTAGAAGCAGTTTCGCAATGGGGGTAGATCGAAGCGATAGGCCTTTTCGTGGTTTTCTCTCAAGGAAAACCACACCTCGCGATCTTTGTCAGGCCACAGTAATTGTGAAACTGCTCTAGGAGGCTTGCCGTCAGCTTTGAGAGATCTGCGGTTTGTTTTTGGTTCTCACGCAGACACCTTCAAGCTCCGCCTTATTCCAATGGCATTCCAGAGGCCAGGCGGCGTACGCCCCAATCGTCGCGTTCATGGTAAGGAAAATGAGGGATGTTTCAGACGAGCGCATCCCCCCGGCACGGCAGGTTTACAGAACAGAATCCGTTCGCGTTAAGGCGCTTCTACCGTCGTATATCTTGACTCCCGGTTACCCACCTTCACGAAAAGATGTTTGCCATCGTCCCGAAGCTGTAGAGGTGTCCCGGGCTGCTGGTGATAGAGCGAAG
>Ga0182015_10005455_pt1 | contig 13223 bp, 6 predicted proteins | sample 712P3MmetaG_FD_120478 | JGI IMG/M metagenome (GOLD analysis project Ga0182015, IMG submission 120478) | Permafrost microbial communities from Stordalen Mire, Sweden - 712P3M metaG | ecosystem: Environmental > Terrestrial > Soil > Wetlands > Permafrost | place: Sweden: Stordalen | collected...
GCGTTTTCGGCCCACGTACGCGCACGCGAACGTGGGGCACCCGTCCCCTTCTTAATTGGGTTCGTGTTGGTCGCCCGGGGTTCGGGAACGGCGGCGGCGTTTTCGGCCCACGTACGCGAACGCGAACGTGGGGCACCCGTCCGCTTCTTAATTGGGTTCGCGCTGGTCGCCCGGGGTTCAGGAACGGCGGCGGCGTTTCCCACATCTCGCAAAGAACGCGAGATATGGGGCACCCTTTGATTTGCTTGCGGGGCGTATCCAGAACAAGCTAGGCGTGGGGCTTCATTTCGCTGGAAGTACCGCCGGCGGCGGGAACGTAACAGTTTCGGGTGTAATCCATGACCATGCGGTCGGCACTGAAGCGCCAGCCCAGGGTGCGGATGGTCCGCTTCATGCGGGTGATCCAGCCGCGCGGGAGACCGTCCTTGTCGCGGTGGTAGTAAAGCGGGATCAGTTCGTCGTGGAGAACGCGATAGAGGTCTTCCCCATCGCGGGTGTCATGCACACTCATGTTGGAGTGGGTTCTTCCGTTGCCAATGGCGAAGCCGTTGAGACCGTCGTAGGCTTCAGCCCACCAGCCGTCGAGGACGGATAGATTCAATCCGCCGTTCAAGACTACCTTTTGTCCGCTGGTGCCGGAGGCCTCAAGAGGACGGCGAGGATTGTTTAACCAGACGTCCACACCCTGCACCAGGTAACGGCCGACGTTGATGTCGTAGTTCTCGATGAAGACGAACTTGTCGCCGAATTTGGAATCGCGCATCATCTCGGCGATTTGCTGAAGCACGGTTTTGCCCGGCTCGTCGTGGGGATGCGCTTTACCGGCGAACAGGAACTGTACGGGACGGTTGGGATCGTTGACCATCGAGGCCAGCCGCTCAATATCGGCGAGGATCAGGTTAGCGCGCTTGTAGGTAGCAAAGCGGCGCGCGAAGCCGATGGTCAAGGCATCGGGAGAGAGAACTTTGCTGAGCCGCTGTAGAGTCTCGTCGGGCTCACCCCGACGTTCAGCCTGCTCCCGCGCACGGCGGCGGACAAAATCGATGAGCTGGGACTTGAGGCTAAGATGGGTTTCCCACAGTTCGCCGTCATCGACGTTCTCGATCGGCTCCCAGGTACGCAGCCACGAGCTTTTGCCCTGCCAACCCACGCCCAGGTGGCGATCGTAGAGACGAGACATTTGCGGCGCCAACCAGGAAGGAACGTGGACGCCGTTGGTGATATGGCCGATAGGGACTGCATCCTCAGGCTTGCCAGGGTACAGGCCCTTCCACATGGCGCGCGAGACTTCGCCGTGCAAGGAGGAGACCGCATTGGCGCGGCGGGAAAGCAGCAGGCCGAGCACGGTCATGCAGAATGTTTCGTGCTCATCGTTGGGATGCTCACGGCCAAAGCCCATGAGTCTCTGGTGGGAGATGCCGAGTTGGTCGCGCAGAGGGCCCAGATGTTCCTCGATCAAGTCGCCATGAAAGCGATCGTGACCGGCCGGTACCGGGGTATGGGTGGTGAAGATCACTTCCCTGGGAATGTCGTTGGCCGCGGTGTCGAAGTCCAGGCCTTCTTCCTGCATGCGATCGCGGATGGCTTCGAGGACGGCGAAACCGCTGTGGCCTTCGTTGAGATGGAGGACCCCTGGGGAAATGCCCATGGCCTTAAGGGCGCGAAAGCCGCCAATGCCGAGGAGCAGTTCCTGACGGATGCGGGTTCGACCGTCGCCGCCGTAGAGGCGTGAGGTGAGTTCGAGATCCTCAGGCGCATTGCCGGCCACATTCGAGTCGAGCAGCAACAAGGTGCAGCGGCCTACCTGGACGCGCCAGACTTTGGCGCGGATCGCGCCGCCGCGGGTTTGAATTTCCACCACGACCGGCTCGCCTTTCTGGCCGATCGCGAGTTCCATGGGAAGCTGATTGACGTCGGTGCGCAGGTATTCTTCGCACTGCCAGCCATGCTTGTCGAGGTACTGGCGAAAGTAGCCCTGGCCGTAGAAAAGGCCGATGCCGATGAGCGGAATGCCCAGATCGGAGGCGCTCTTGATGTGGTCGCCTGCCAACACGCCAAGGCCGCCGGAATAGATGGGCAGGGACTCGTGCAAGCCGAACTCAGCGGAGAAGTAGGCGATGGGCCGGGGCCGCAGGACACCTGCGTTCATGGAGCCCCAGGTGCGATCGGCTTTTAGATATTCCTGTTGGCGGCGGTAGACGTAGTTGATGCGGCTGTGCAAGCCCCGCTTGGCGGCGCGGCGCTCGATCTCTTCCAACGGCATCTCGTTGAGCATCGCGATGGGATTTTGATTCAGCTGCCACCAACGGGTGGGATTGAGATCGTGAAAGAGGCTGATGGAGTCGTAGTCCCAACACCAACAGAGATTGTGGGCGACGGACCACAGGCGTTCCTGGGTGGGGGCGATGAAGCGATCGAGGGTGCGGGCCTCACACACGACGGGTGCGACCTGGCTTGCGGCTTCGGACAACAGGCGAATCTCGTCTTCGCGGAACTTTCTGGGTTCTTTGGTTTGCACGACGAGGACGCCCTGGAGAATACCGCGGTCAATGAGCGGGACGCCGAGGAAGGACTGGTATACCTCTTCGCCGGATTCCTTGAAGAATTTGAAGCGGGGATGATTGCGGGCGTCAACTACGGCAACGGGCATCACCTGTTCGGCAACCATACCGGCGAGGCCCTCGCTGAGGGGCATGCGCAGGGTGCCAATGCACCGTGGGTGCAGACCTACGGTAGCGGCAAGGATCAGGTTCGAGCGATCGGGCTCCAGCAGATAGGCGGAGCACACATCGGTCGAGAACCGGGTGGCGATCAGGGCAACCAGGTTCATGAGGGTGTCGGCGGGTTTGCCACCCTCGTCGGAGAGGTTGGTGAGCTCTTCCAGGCTCAGTACTTGACCGGCGTCTGTGGATTCATACGATTGCGTCACTAGAGCTACCTCAGATTTGGGTCTTGTCACTCGGGCTACCTCAGATTTGGTCTCTATGAATAGTGCATCGCGAAAATGCTCAGCGCCAAGGAAAATTGTTGGGTGCGTTGGGGACAATAACCAAAGTAACGGGTTGGCTCAGGTGTGGCCTGCGGCTATGGGATCAAGGGGAGGACTATGTGGGAGGGCAAGGCGGGGGTGCAATAGATGCGTTGCGTTGCGGGGACGTAGTCGTTGGCTTTGGCCTGGTAAATGCTGGGGACGAATGTTTGGGGGTTGCGGTCGATTACGGGAAACCAGGTGGATTGCACCTGCACCATGAGCTGGTGCCCCTTGAGAAAGGCGTGGTCGTGGTCGCGTAACGGAATCTGCCACGGCTGGGGCTGGTTGGCCTGCAACGCCTTTGGGTGCTCATAGCTTTCGAGATAGCGGCCGCGACGGACCTCCATCGCAATGGGCAGTTCGTATCCATTCATTGAGTTCGAATAGGACTCGGGTGATGTCATTTCTATGGCGCTTTTTTGTCCCGTCTCGGGATAAACGTCGATCAACTTGACAATGAAGTCGGAATCGGTGCCGGAAGTGGAAGCAAAGAGCGTAGCGGCGACCTCTCCAGTCACAACCACATCGTGGTCAAGCGGCTGGCTAATAAAGGTGAGCACGTCGGGACGATGGTCCACGAAGCGCTGATCGGCTACTTCCCAGAACCTCCACTCGAGCGCAGGGTAGGTGGGGGAGATGGGGCGGAGGCGGTAGGGCACGGGGTTTGCCGGATCGGAAACGTACTGGCGATACTCCGGCGCACCCGCTACGGGCGGAGTAAAGGATAGGGTTCCGTCGGCATGGAGATAAAGGTCGGTTGGTTTTGCCTGCTTTGGCGGCCACTCGGCATAGGTGTGCCAGGTATTCGAGCCGGATTGGAAGGTGGTCGCTTTCCATGCCGGCTGGTCGCCCGTGCCATGGAGATAGTGGCGGAAAAAGGGGGCCTGGATGTTTTGCCGGAACTCCAACGCGGTCTTGTGGCCGGCGAAGGAAACGGGGCCGATGCTGTCTCCGACGGGGGCGGCCCAGCCGCCATGAAACCAGGGCCCGGCAACCATGAAGTTCGTGTTGTCGGGATCATGTTGCTGCGCATGGCGAAATATCTGCCAGGGTCCCCAGGGATCTTCCTGATCCCAGAAGCCGGCCACATTCAGGTTGGGCACGGTGGAGCTATGCAGCTGGTTGACCCAGGCTTCTTTTTTCCAGAACTCGTCGTAGTCGGGATGCTTCATGACGTCGTTCCAGTAAGGGAGAGTCCCGTGCACGTACTTGTCATTGAGATTGGTAAGCGGGCCCACCTTTAAATACCAGTCGTAGGTGTCATAGGTATCGAAGTCGAAGTGGGTGTTCTGGTGCTTGTCTGCCTGTTCGAGTACGGAGTACTCGAAGGCGTAACTCTCCCGCAGCGCGCCGTAGCGGTGATCATCGTCGTTCATCCACTGATCGACGGGCGAGGCCTGTTCGCTGACGGCTTTGAGCGCAGGGTGCGGATGTAAGAGAGTGAGGCCCGCCGTGAGCCCGCTGTACGAAATGCCGTATATTCCCGCCCGGCCGTTGTTGTTGGGCACGTTCTTGATGAGCCAATCGATGGTGTCGTAGGCGTCGTTGGTTTCGTTCGCCTGCTTTGGATCCTTGGGGTCGTACTGCGAGGTGAGCAGGAAGACGCCTTCGGATTGAAAGCGGCCGCGTAGATTTTGCAGGACGAAGATGTAGCCGTCGGCGGCAAGTTCCTTCCAGCTGTTGGGGACCCAATCGGCGCCTTCTTTGGCCGCGTTCTTGTCGAAATCCTCTTGCGTGAGTATGCCGTACGGGGTGCGGGTAAGGAGGAGGGGCAGCGGTGCGGTCTGATCGGCTTTGGTAATCACGGCGGTCTGCAGATGCACACCGTCGCGCATGGGCACCATGAATTCCTGGACCCGGTAGTTGCTCCGGGTGGTGGCCTGTGGGTGCAGAGGAAGGCTGCCCACGAGGATTACGAGAACCAGCGGTAGGATGCGGCGGAGTCTCATCTCAATCTCAGGAGCCGTATTCTACGCCGGGAACCAGATCGGACTCGACGGGAGACGTGCGCGCCTTGCGCAGCGCCTGTTGATAGAAGAAGAGAGCCGCCCCAAAAACGATGACGCACGCGGTGATCAGTTTGCCTTCGAAGATCCAAACAGAATTGACCTGCCGGGAAGGAATGAAGGCGACGACCAGGCCGACGGCGGTGGCGCACAAGCCGGCGACTGCGTTGGCGGTGAGGTAGGCCTTGTTCGCGTTGAGCTCGCTGGCATGGCCCCAGGTGTGCTTGAGCAATGCCAGAAACATATAGGTCGAGGGTAAGAGCTGGAGGATGACGGCGAGGTCGAGCATGGTGAGGTAGGCTTCGCCCACGGAAACGCCAAGGAAGCTGGTGGCGATCAGCAACGATGACAGTACGGCGAAGAGGATGAGGCTGACGTAGGGAGTGTGGTAGCGGGGATGGACGCGGCCGATGATGGGCGGCAGGTAACGATCGACGCCAGCGACGAAAGGGAGGCGCGCTGCGCCGCTGAACCAGGCCGATGCGGTACCCAGGATGGCGATGCATTCCAGCAGGGCGAGTGGGGCGACAACGCCGACGATGCCGGTACGCATGCTCATGACGTTGATGGCCTGGAGGATGCCGGCGAGGACACCGATCTCTTTCTGGGGCATGGCGATCAGCATGGACAAGGTGGTGCCGAAGTAGATGAGGCCGGCGATGACGCCGCCAAGCAGGATGGAGATGGGGAGATTGCGGCGGGGATCGCGAATCTCATCGCCCATGATGGAGGCCAGGTCGAGGCCGATGAGGCTGTAGCAGATGGTGCCGAAAGCGGCGAAGAGACGCCAGTCGTGGAAGCCGGGATGCAGGTCTGCGATATGGAGGGCACTGCCGTTGTGACGCAGGGTCATAAAGGCGAGCAGGCAGATGATGGCAGCGCCACCGATGGTGCCGAGGGCGCCGAGATTGCTGATCCATTTGCCGAGCGAGAGGCCGCGGATGTTCAGCGCGAGGAGGAAGACGATGATCAGCAACGAGGCAACGCCAGTGAAGGCGTGGCTGTCGGCCAGCTTTTGAATGCGCGGCCCGGCGACGTAGACGCCCACGCCGACGCAGGAGAGCACGACCGTGGGCAGGTAGACGACGTTCGAGAGCCAGTAACACCAGCCGGCGAGAAAGCCGTGCTCTTCGCCAAAGCTGCGCTTGGCCCAAAGGTAGATGCCGCCTTCTCCAGGCCACTTCTGGGCAAGCTCGGTGACGGCTGCTCCCTGCGGCCAGAAGAAGCAAGAGAGCGCGAGGAGCCAGAGCCAGAGCGTGACCGGGCCGGAAGCGGAGATCGCCGGGATCAGGTTCAGGTTCGCTACGGCGACCACGAAGAGGAGAACGAGATCGCGACGACCGAGTACGCGGTCAAGGCCGGGTTTCTTTTTTCCTACTGGCAGGGATCTTCCCACTTGGGTTTACCTTCCTGTCGTTTTTCTTGCGGCCTAAGGTGCAGGGGCTAAAGCCCTCTTTGGTTGGTTTGTCGCGGCACGGCTAAACAGGCTGCGGAAAAACGGTAGTAGTTCCTCAAAACGGCGATTTCCTTCGTCGAAGTTCGTCCGCAGCGAAATGTGCCGTGCCCAGGATTTCATCCTGGGTTATTTTCGGTCGTCCCTGACGGGACTTGTCTCGCTGGTTGATGCTACCCAGCACTTAAGTGCTGGGCTATTTTCGGCCGTCCCTCCGGGACTTGGTGGCTTCGTGATGCTTTAGGGCACGCATAAAACAGGCTGCGGAAAAAGTCGATTTTGTGTCTCGATGCGTAAACTAAGACGCTCCTATCCGCCCCCTGTGCCCCTTTTGAACCTCTCGTGATGGCTTTCTATCCCCTTTCTCGTACGCTTTGCCGGGTCGTGACGGAGTGCACAGTGTTTAGATTTCGGCCCGGGTTGCTCGGGCGAAGGTGGTTGGAGAGGTTCCAGTCCAGGTCTTGAAGGCCCTGGAGAGGACGGCGGTTTCGGCGTAGCCCACCGTGTGGGCTACCGCGGTTACGGTGGTGGCGTCGTCTTTCATTAATGCTTCCGCCATCGAACGGCGCTGGTCGCGGACGAGGCGGCGGAAGCTGGTGCGCTCCTCAGAGAGACGGCGCTGCAACGAACGCGGCGGGAGGCCTAGCTCGGCCGCGATCGCAGGCAGGGCGAGCGGGCCATTGCCGATGCGCCGGGCGATGAGATAGTTCACCCGCCGCGACAGGCTCTCCGGTTCCCTGCTCTCGCGGGCCAGATCGTGAAGATGGCGCTCCATGAAGGGCAACATCGAACGATCGAAGGATGTGCCGGCCCGACATAAGTCCGCCTGACGGATTACCAGGCGGTTGAGGCTTTGGCCGAAAAAGACGGGGGCGTGGAACGCCTGAGCATAGGCTCGCGCGGGACGGCGATCTGGGCCCGGCGCGGCGTGCTCGAAATGGACTTCGAGAGGCGCCCAATTGTCTCCGAGAAGGTTGCGTATCAGGCTGCAGATGGACGCCAGAGAGTACTCGGTGTCCTGCCGGCGCGGACGCAGGGCGGGGTCATCAATTTGATAGATGTAGTCGGCGGTGCTCTCGCCGGAGACGAGCTCCATGTGGGTACCACTCTGCCAGACGCTGACGTAAGAGGATAACTGCTCGAGGGCCGCGCGCAGATCGGTGGATGCCTGGAACATGAACCCGAGAGGACCGAGGAGCTCTGGTTTGAAGCTCTGGCCAAGCCGGAGACCGAGAAATGGGTCCCCAAGGACTACGGCGGCCTGCTCAAACAGCGCCACGTACCGGGACAGGGGTATCAATTGATACGGATCAATGGGATGGGTGAACGGGAGTGCGTGCCGGCGCAGGAGCGGGACGGTGTCGTGACCCTTCGCGGTGAGCGCGCCGAGGATGGGGGCTAAGAGGTTCGCCCGGATAGTGGAAGCGGTAGACGGATGCATGATGGACCGCTGCATGATCGATTACCCCTGAGTGTTTTCAGTTTGCGAAGAGAGAGAGCCGGGTGACTTGAACACACTGGGCCTGAAAGTCGGGCGACTTGGCCACTGGCGTAACTTATCAACAAAGTGGCATCGATAGCAATGACAAAAATGTCGAATGGGGCGAGGATGAGGCATCCGTCCACGAGGTCAAGTGTCCGACTCTCCGCCTGAACTCCAGAAAAATGCAATCGGGATGTGGCAGATTGTGTTTTTTGTGATCGCCGCCGCGGCGCCGTTGACCGGCATGCTGGGGATCATCCCGGTGGCCATTCGCCTGGGCAACGGAGCGGGTGTGCCTGGCGCGTTTGTGGCCGCCGGCGCAATTCTGTTGATCTTCAGCGTGGGCTATGCGGCGATGAGCCGGCATGTGGTAAACGCCGGCGCGTTCTATGCCTACCTGGCGCAAGGGCTGGGGCCGTCGTTCGGTGTGGGTGGAGCGTTTGTGGCCGTCGTCTCGTACACAGCCATGCAGCTGGGTGTGTATGCGCTGTTTGGCTTTTTTGCGACTGTCATTCTTAACCCTCTGCTTCTGGTGCAGGCGCCTTGGTACGTGTACAGCGCGGCGGCCATTGCCCTGGTGCAGTTTTTGGGCATGCGCAAGCTGGACCTGAGTGGATTTCTTCTGGGCCTATTCATCACGCTGGAGATGGGGATTCTGCTGGCGCTGAGTGTGTCGATTGTTTTGCATGGCGGGGGCCCTGAGGGATTTAATTTGCGGCCTTTCGCGCTGCGCGAAGTGCTCAGCGGACATCCGGGGATCGCCATCATGTTCGCTCTGGCCTCGTTCGTCGGGTTTGAAGCGACGGCGATTTATGGGGAAGAGAGCAGGAACCCTACGCGGACGGTTCCGTTGGCAACCTATGCCGCGGTTTCGATCATTATGGTGTTTTTTGCGTTTGTTACGTGGGCGATTATCAGCTCCTATGGTGTGGATCACGTGGTGGCGGCGGCGTTGGCTGACCCGGGAAATTTCTGGTTTGCCAAGAGCGATGCGTATCTTGGCCGGGTGGGGACGGGGATCATGCGGGCCCTGCTGCTAAGCAGCATCTTCGCTTGCCTGCTGGCTTTTCATAACACCATTACCCGGTACTTGTATGCGCTGGGACGCGAGGGCCTGGTGTGGGGATTTCTGGCCCATGTTCATCCCCGGTTTCAGTCGCCTTACAAGGCAAGTTATGTGCAGACCGGATGCGCGGCGTTGGGGCTGGCGGGCGGGGTGATGACTGGAGCGGATCCGCTGACGGTGATTTTTAGCTGGACTTCGGCGTTTGCCACAATAGGAATTGTCGGGTTGCAGTTTCTGGTGAGCGCCGCGGTGATTGTTTTCTTTCGCCGGAACGGGTTGGATACACGGGTTTGGAACACCGTGGCGGCCCCGGTGCTCGGTATGGCCGGGTTGGGGTATGCGCTGTATCTGCTGATTGGGAATTTGCCGGTACTGAGTGGGAGCGAGAATGAGTTTGTTCGTAGTTTTCCGTTCATTATGCTGGCGGTGATGGTGGTGGGCGTTTCGTTGGGAATCTTTCGACGCGGTTCTGGTGTGTTGACCCAGGTTGTGGATGAGGCTTAACGGGTTGGTGTTCGATTTGGAGGGATTATGAGCGTTGTGGTTGCTTCGCCGGTGGTGCCGGTTTCGCAAATGCCTTTGGGTGGGAGTGCACATCCACTGGATCCTTTGAGCGCGGCGGAAATTGCTACCGCCTGCTCGGTGCTCAAGGCCGATAAGCAACTGGGGACAGAATGCCGGTTCGCTATGGTTCATCTTCATGAACCTGCGAAGGCTTCGGTGCTGGCCTACGTGGTGGGGCAGCCGTTCGAGCGGTCGGCGTTTGTGATGGTCTTCGATGCGCGGACCGGGGAAACGCACGAGGCGGTGGTGAACCTTTCGCAGGGGACGGTCGTTTCATGGGTGCAGCACGTGACCGACGCCGCGCCTTATGGTCAGCCGCCAGTGCTGGTCGAAGACTTTATCAACTGCGACCTTATCGTGAAGGCGGATGAGGGCTGGCGCAACGCGATCAAACGGCGGGGCCTGACCGATGACGATATCAAGCGGGTGCAGGTGGATCCCTTCTCTGCCGGCAACTTCGGATTTCCACTGGAAGCGGGCAAGCGGGTGGTGCGGGCGGTGAGCTATTACCGCGCCAGCATGAAGGACAATGCTTATTCCCATCCGATCGAGGGCGTGGTGGCGGTGGTGGACCTGATCGCGAAGCGGGTGCTGCAACTGGTGGACGACGAAGTGGTGGTGCCGGTGCCGAAGACGCTGCACAACTATGATCCGGAATCTCTGGGCTCACCGCGCGCGGATCTGAAGCCACTGCATATTTCGCAACCGGAGGGACCGAGCTTCACGGTCGATGGCTGGGAAGTGAAGTGGCAGAAGTGGAGCTTCCGGGTGGGGTTCACGTCGCGCGAAGGGTTGGTGCTGCACCAGCTCGGCGTCGATGACGATGGACGTGTGCGGCCGCTGGTGTATCGGGCGAGCGTCACGGAGATGGTGGTTCCCTACGGCGATGCGGGGAGCAGCCACTTCTGGAAGAATGCGTTCGATGCGGGCGAGTACGGGCTGGGCAAGCTGGCGAATTCGCTGGAGCTGGGCTGCGATTGCCTGGGGCTGATTCATTACTTCGATATTCCGATGGTGGACGACTTCGGCGCGGTGACACTGATGAAAAATGCGGTGTGCATGCACGAGGAAGATTACGGGATTCTGTGGAAGCACTTCGACTTTCGTACCGGGCTGCACCAGGTGCGGCGTTCGCGGCGACTGGTGATCAGCTTTTTCGCGACCGTGGGCAATTACGATTACGGATTTTACTGGTATCTGTACCAGGATGGGACGATTCAGCTCGAAGTAAAGCTCACAGGGATTATCCAGACCGCGGCGGTGACGCCGGGGACGGAGTATCGATACGGTGGCCTGGTGGCCGAAGGGTTGGGCGGCCCGAATCATCAGCACTTTTTTTGCGCGCGGCTGCACATGATGGTCGACGGGGAACAGAACAGCGTGACCGAGCACGAGTATCATCCGCGACCGTGGGGTAAGGACAATCCTTATGGAAATGTGTTCGATGTGACGGGGCGCACGCTGAGCCGGGAGCTCGATGCCTGCCGCGAGGCCGATGGGAAGACAGGCCGGTTCTGGAAGGTGATCAATCCCAACCGGCGGAATGGGGTGGGGAAAAACCCGGGGTACAAGCTGGTGGCGCAGCCGAGCCCGGTATTGCTGGCGCAAGAGGGCAGCAGTATCGATCGCCGCGGCGGGTTCGCCAGCAAGCACCTGTGGGTCACGCCGTACGCGGAAGAGGAACGGTATGCGACTGGGAATTACCCCAACCAGCATGCGGGGGGCGATGGGCTGCCGGCATGGGTACAGCAGAACCGTTCGATCGAAAATGAGGACATCGTGGTGTGGCATAGCTTTGGGCATAGCCATGTTTGCAAGCCGGAGGATTTTCCGATCATGCCGGTGGAGTATGCCGGGTTTATGTTGAAGCCGAATAATTTCTTTGCGTCGAACCCAGCGATGGATCTACCCGGAGAAGCAAATGGGCAGAGCATGCAACATGGTGCGGCGGGTAGTTGTTGCGGTGGGATGTGAAGAGGGACGTGACAATCGTTTGATGGTAGAGAGAAATGCAGAAGGCGGGAACGATTTCACTTTGGGGACCAAGAGGATGCATTCCAAAGGTTGAATTAACGTTGACTTTACGAAAATGCTTCGTTATCTTTGGCTTAATCCCGCGATAGCCATGTCGCTAAAGCATTTTCGCAATTACTGTGGTCTGGTAAGAGCAGCGAGGTGTGGTTTTCTTTGAGAGAAAACCACGTAAACGTTCGCGGCTTCGGTCTACACCAATTGCGAAAAGGCTAAGTCGCTGTTCCAGAGATGGGACTTTGCCGGGAGTAACCCACCCTCGCGCTACGTGATCGCCTGGGCTCGGCATAAGTCAAGCACTCAGGTTCCCAGTTTTACTCGGCCCGCTTTCTGAAACTGTTACAGCTTGCGCCCTCATTCATCGTTCCTTCCAACGAGAAGGAACCACTGTTCCTGGAGGGGGTTCCCTTCTCCCTCATTTCCGGAGGTTAGCCCGAAGTGTCTTTTTGCCGATCCCTTCTTCGTATCTCTGTATTTGCTTGCCTTGGTTCGCTCTTATTTTCGCTGCCCGCCGTAGCCCTCGCTCCTGCCGTTCACCATCCTCTCGATGCACTGACGCCGGCGGAATATTGGATTGTTTACAAGGCTGTGCGCGACGCCGGCCACACCGAGGAAAAGACGATTTTCTCGAGCGTGCTGTTGCACGAACCGGACAAGGCCTACGTGCTGGCGTGGCAGCCGGGCACACCGATCGAGCGCAAAGCAGACGTGGTGCTGTATTACAAAGGCCATTCGTATGCGGCGCTGGTGAATATCTCGACCGCCAAAGTGGAATCGTTCGAAGAGTTGAAGGGTATGCAGGCTCCCTTCACCAGAACGGAAGAGCAGGAAGTCGACGATGCGATCAAGCATGATCCGCAGATCGTGGAGGCGCTGAAGAAGCGCGGCATCACCGACCTGAACCTGGTGCTGTGCTATGCGACGCCCGGAGGCTACATCGGGTTGAAGGAGCAGGATGGCCGGCGTATCGGGTGGGGCGGTTGCGAATACAACATCGATGCCGAGAATGGGATGGAAGACCGCGAGGTCGCGGGGATATTTTTCACCGTCGATATGACGACCAAGAAGATCACGCGTTTTACCGATTATGGTGTGACGCCGATGGCGCCGGTGAGCGAGGTTTATGACTACGATGGCGGCCCGGCGGCACCCGGGACCAAGCCGATCGTGGTGACGCAACCGGAGGGGCCCAGCTTCACCATCAAGGACGGAGAAGTGAGCTGGCAGCACTGGCACTTTCGTTTTCGTATCGACCCACGCCAAGGGCCGGTAGTGAATATGGCTTCGCTGGAGAGCCAGGGCAAACGGCGCTCGGTTTTGTATGAGGGCTCGCTCTCTGAGATGTATGTGCCCTACATGGATCCGGAAGAGACATGGAACTCGCACGTGTTTCTGGACGCGGGCGAGTACTTCATGAACACCGGCCTGGGCATTGTGAAGCCGCTGCTCAAGGGAGTGGATTGCCCGGACTACGCTACGTATTTCGGGGGAACGTATTTCCATGATAACGGGACACCGTTTGTACGGCCGCAGGTGGCGTGCCTATTCGAACGGACGCTGGGCGACCCGGCGTGGCGGCATTGGGAGGA
>Ga0182015_10005456_pt1 | contig 13217 bp, 9 predicted proteins | sample 712P3MmetaG_FD_120478 | JGI IMG/M metagenome (GOLD analysis project Ga0182015, IMG submission 120478) | Permafrost microbial communities from Stordalen Mire, Sweden - 712P3M metaG | ecosystem: Environmental > Terrestrial > Soil > Wetlands > Permafrost | place: Sweden: Stordalen | collected...
CTGCGCTTCGAGCCGATCACGCCGTTCACGGCGCGGATGACGACGGAGGAGTTGGTGTTCCGCGGCGTTACGTTCCCGGAGGGGACGATCGTGATGGTGTGCGCGTTCACGGCCAACCGCGACCTCGCCGAGGACGAGCGCGGGCCGGGCGGGGCGGACAGCTTCGACATCGCGGCGGATCGGGGCGGTGCGCGCGAGCTGACGTTCGGCGCGGGTGTGCACTACTGCGTGGGCGCGAACCTGGCGCGGGCGGAGCTGGGCGAGGCGCTGGCGTTCCTGGCGCGCCGCGTGCGCAGCCTGGAGCTGGACGGCGAGCCGGAGCTGGAGAGCATCACGGGCATCTACGGCCTGTCGCGCCTGCCGGTCAGCTTCCAGCTCGTTTGACGGGAGACGCGTTCGCGCGTCCCTCCTCCAGCGTGGCGGGCGCCGGTCACGACAGCTGCGGGCGCTGCATGGCCTGGAAGGTGGAACAATTTGGAGGGGGGCCATAGAGGGCCTTCGGCCGACATGAGGGTGAGATGGTGTCTGCGTTCGAACGGATATCGAAACGGGCGAGCAGGGCGAGTGTGGCGCTGATGGCGACGCTCGCGCTCGTGGGCATGGCTGCCGGAGGCGGCGCGGCGGCTCCGGCGAGCGCCGTGGCGGGGCAGTACCACGTGTACTCGTGCAGGACGCCGGCGGGGGAAAGCGCTCCTGTGGATGGGTGGAGCGGATCGAACGCCGGCCCTGAAACTTTTGCGCAGGACACCTGTGCAGAACCGGGCGGTGCGCTGATGGCGGCGCTCCGGGCGGAAACGAGGCGCACGGCAAACGCCGACTCTGCAACGTGGACGTTCTCCGCGCCTTCGGGCGAGACGCTCACGGGCGCCACGCTTTGGCGGGCGGGGGATGCAGATGGCGGGGGCGAACTCAACGCCTTGTATACGTTCTTGTTTTCCGGCCCAGGCGACCTGTCTTCGCCAACGAGCACGTTTGGCGCGTGCGTTGCTGGCATCAAATGTCCCACTGGGCTCGGAACCACAAGCGAACCGCTCGCTCAGGTAAACCAACTCGTCGTGCCTGCGACGAATCTCGGACCTCATCTCTACTTCGGCGCGATATGCGGCGGCCTGCCGGAATACAGCTGCCCGAACAACGCCGGCGACTCCAATGGCTACGCGGCGGTCGTGTACGTGTACGCGGCGGACCTGATCCTCGAACAGCCCGTGGGGCCGACGGCGACGAACGTGAGCGGCGAACTGGCGACGAATCCCACGGTCAGCGGCACCACGGACGTGGCCTTCAGCGCAACCGATCCCGGCTCGGGCGTATACGAAGCTGTGTTCACGGTTGACGGCCAGGTTGTGCAACGCAATGTGCTCGACGAAGACGGCGGGCGCTGCAAGAACGTCGGCCAGACCACGGACGGCCTGCCTGCGTTCCTTTACGTGCAGCCGTGCCTTCCGTCGCTGAGTGCGGACGTGGGCCTTGACACGACGAAGGTGAGCAACGGCCCGCACCACCTCCTCGTGAGCGTGACTGACGCGGCGGGCAACGCGGCTACGGTCCTGGACCGAACGATCACGGTCGACAACCCGACCCCGCCAGGCACCCCAAACGGCACGAACGCGTCGGTGCAGGCGACGATGGCGCTGGCGTGGAAGGGCTCGAGGAAGGCTCGTCTAACGACCGGCTACGGACACGGCGAGACGATCGTCGGCCGCCTCACGGGACCGGGCGGAGCGCCGATCGCGGGCGCCAAGATCGATGTGCTGGCGACGCCGGCGTACGCGGGCGCGCGGGTGGCGGCGATGGCGAGCCCGACGACCGGGCCCGACGGACGTTTCACCATGCATATCCCAGCAGGCGTGTCCTCGCGCTCGCTGCGCTTTGCGTACAGCAGCACGATGGGCTCGTCGCCGGCGGTGACGAAGACGCTCTCGCTGACCGTGCGCGCGGGGGTCACGCTGCGGATCGCGCCGCGCGTGGCGAGTGTGGGGCGCAGCATCTTCTTCTCCGGTCATCTGCGCGGCGGCCCGGTCCCCAGCGGGGGCAAGCTGCTGGTGCTGGAGGCGCGCTCTCCGGGCGGCTCCTGGCTCGAGTTCGACGTCGTCCGAAGCGATGCGAAGGGCCGCTACCACGCGAGCTACCGCTTCAAGTTCGCGGGCCCTGCGAGGTATCAGTTCCGCGTGCTGTGCGAAGCGGAGGCGGACTATCCGTTCGCGACGGGCTCCTCGCGCGTTATGGGCGTGTTCGAGCGCTGACGAAGGCCGGCTTGGGAGTGATCGGCTGGTCCAAAGCGTTAGTGGGATTGCTGCTGACAGCCGCCCTGCAGGTGATCTCGGTCAGGGTGTACGCGATTTGGTACACTTTGTTTATGACCAAGACCATCCCAGTACGCGAGTTTCGGAGCAACCTGGCTGAGCTACTTAGCGATGTAGCTGAGCGCCGTGAGCACGTCGTCGTGACGCGCAACGGGCGGCCGGCGGCGGCACTCGTCCCGATCGATGAGTACCAAGCACTCGAGGAGACCGCCGAGGTTCTCTCGGATGCAGCAACCTTGGAGTCGCTGCAAGCGGGTCTCGATGAGCTGGCACGCGGTGAGACCGTCGAGTTCAGCGATTTGCGCCGGGAGCTGGCGGAGAAGCGAGCTGCGAGATAGCCGGTGGCGCGACTGGTACTCGCGCGTCGCGCCCGTACGGAGTTGCTCACGCTCGACTGGCCTTTGATCGACGCTGCCGAGGAAGCTCTTGCGCTGCTCCAACGCGAACCGCACGCCAGTTACCCACTGCGTGGCAGGCTCCGGGGCCTCTACTCGCTGCGAGTCGGCTCGTACCGGATCATGTACCAGCTCTCGGACAACGACAAGACAGTGCGCGTCGCCACCATCCGCCACCGCTCAGCCGCCTACGGCAGCGATCCGCGCTAGCCAAATTCTTATGTGAGCGGGAAGGCTTCTACGGCTACCTGCTGTATGGATAGGTGTTAGGGGTGCGGTTGACGCATGGCAGTTTCCCCCGGTGTGCTCCTCGGCAACGAGCCGATCGGTCGGAGCGGCTCGAACTGAAAGGCGGAGGATTGAGGACGATCGAGGGATCTTGGCGAGCGCGCCGTGGCATCGCTGTGTCGATGGCTGCGATGGTGCCGGCGCTGCTGGCGGGGATGACACTTGCAGCCGCCGCGGCCGAAGCGGCGCCGGCCGTGGCGGTCTCGCCACTGAACGGCACGCCGGATGCCTCGCCTGAGGCCCAGATCAGCTTCCTGGGCGTGCCGGCGAAGGAGATCTCCGCCATATCGGTCGTGGGCTCGCGCAGCGGTGCCCACAGCGGCAAGCTCGAGTCCTACGCGAGCAGCCCGGGGGCGAGCTTCCTGCCGGCGCGAGGGTTCACGCAGGGCGAGCGCGTCACAGCAAGCGCGACCGTTGGCCCGAAGGGTCACACGGCGCGCGTGAGCACGACGTTCACCGTTGCGCGGCTGCCCGCCTATCCCATCACGATCAAAAAGGTCGCCCCGTTGAGCAAGGCGGGTCTCGTTCAGGGCTTCGTCTCCGCTCCCAACCTGCAGCCGCCCGTGCTGCAGGTCACCACGCACTCACCGGAAGCATCGCCGGGCGATCTGTTCCTCACGCCCACGCATGGCTACGGTCAGTCGGGTGCGATGATCGCCAACAGCTCGGGCGGGCTCGTCTGGTTCCATGCGGCGCCCGCGGGTGAAATCGACACGGACCTGCAGGCGCAGACCTACGAAGGCAAGTCGGTGCTGACTTTCTGGCAGGGCGAGGTGCCTGAGAGCCTGGGCGTGGGCTTCGGCAGGGATGAGATCTACAGCACCGCCTACACGCCGATCGCGACGGTGTCCGCGGGCAACGGCTACTACGCGGACCTCCACGAAATGCAGATCACGCCACAGGGCTCCGCGTTCATCACCGCGTACTCGCTCGTGGACGCCAACCTCTCCGCTGAGGGCGGCTCCAGCAGCGGGATCCTGCAGGACGCGATCCTCCAGGAGATAGACATCAAGACCGGTCTGGTGATGTTCGAATGGCACGCGGACGGGCACGTGGCTCTGAGCGACTCCAACTCCTCGCCCTCCTCCTATGACCCGGGCCAGCCGTGGGACTTCTTCCACATGAACTCCATCTCCGTGGACCCGTGGGGCGACGGCAACTTCATCATCTCCTCGCGCAACATGTGGGCGGCTTACGAGATTAACCACGTCAGCGGCGCGGTCATGTGGAGGCTGGGCGGCAGGCACCCGAGCTTCAAGATGGGCGCCGGCACGGGCTTCGCGTGGCAGCACGACGTGCGCTGGCAGCCCGACCACACGCTGACGATCTTCGACAACGGCGCCACGCCCGAGGCTCACTCGCAGTCACGCGTGATCCGCGAGCGGATCGACTGGCGACGTCGCGAGGTCACGCTGGTCGGCCGCGACGTGCGCACGCCGCAGCTGTCCACGGGCAGCCAGGGCAACGATCAGGTGCTCGCGAGCGGCGACTCGTTCGTGGGTTGGGGGGAAGAGCCGTACTTCACCGAATTCAGCCCCAGCGGCCAGATCCTGTTCGAAGGGCACATTCCCTCCCCGGGCGAGTCCTACCGCGCGTTTCGCTTCCCGTGGAGCGCGACGCCGGCTGCCCCGCCGGCGCTGGCTCTCACCGTTTCGGGCTCGAGCACGACGCTGTACGCGAGCTGGAACGGAGCGACCGGCGTGAGTGCCTGGAGGGTGCTGGGGGGAGCGACCCCGGCTACTCTCACGCCGGTCGCTAGCGCCGCGTATACCAGCTTCCAGACCACGATCGTCGTGGCCGGCACGGCCGCGGACTTTGCGGTGCAGGCTCTGGGCGCGGGCGGTGAAGTGCTTGGCACTTCACCGGCGATACAGCCTTGACGCACACGAGGGGGCTGAGGCAGCTGGCTCTCAGTCTGGTCAAGGGGGCCGTCCTACTCGGACTCCGGCTGAGTCCGCTGACGCGGGCGCCGGTCGAGGCCGAGGCAGTACCAGCCGAGGATCTTCCACGCAGATTCGCGGCGCTCGGCGGTGTGCACCTTGATCGACTCGCTCAATGCCTCGGCGAGCGCGCTCGGCGCGACGCCCTTGCGCCGGTAGGCGATCGCGCCCGCTTTGATCAGCTCGTTGACGACGCCGTCGGCCTTGTAGCCGGATAGCACCACGATCGCGGTCGCGGGAGCGACCTCGAGGATGCCGAGCACCGCGCGCAGGCCGCCGCCCTTGGGCATCACGACGTCGACGAGCGCCGCGTCGGGCTGGTTTGAGCGGGCGACATCGACGGCCTGCTCGCTGTCGCCGGCGATGCCCACGATCTCGAATTCGTCGCCGAGCGCCATGCCGAGCATCATCTGCACGACCGGGTCGTCGTCGGCGATCATCAGTCGCGGGCAGATGCCGGCGGGGGCGATCCTTTCGTCGATCACGTGCCCCAGCGACGGTTCGCCGAGCGGCGACTGCACGGTGTGGCTGACGCGCGTCGTCCTGGGCACGCTCGTGGTGAGCGCGGAGGCGTCCCCTGCTAGGAGGTCCCCAGGGAACGCCGCCGGCTCCGCCGTCGCCGGTGGGCCCTGCTGTTGCCCGCCGGTGCTCGTCATCCCGGGACGGGGTCCCGGATAGCCAGGCAGCCATTGACCGCTCATGCGTGTCACCTTGGTGCCGGGCTCGAGATATCGCTTCATGCCTGCCTAAAATCGACGCGGGGGCGTGCTGATCGACGGTAGTTTCCCCCCAACGCCTGACTCTCCACGGCGCTCACAGCAAATGCCCGCGCAGCGCCGGGCAGCTGGCGGTTGCGGTCGCTTCGAGCGCTTCGAGCTGCTCCTGGCCGACCGTCGTATCCGGCTCGCCGCCGAGCTGTTCGAGCTCGTGCGCGGCCGCGCTCAGGCGCGCGGCGCCGATCGTCGCGCTGCTGCCCTTGAGCACGTGCGCGAGCCGTCGCAGCTCGGGCTGATCGCCGCTGCGAGCGGCCGTGGCGATGTCGGCGAGGCGCCTGGGCAGCGACTGCTCGAAGGTTCGCAGCAGCTGCTCGAGCATCTCGGGCGTGAGTGTGTCCTTGAGCTGATCGATCGTGTCCTGGTCGACCAGTCCCTCGTCCTCGACTCCCTCTGGTCTGACTCCCTCTGGTCTGACTCCCTCTGGTCTGACTCCCTCTGGGCTGACGCCGTCTGGGCTGACGCCGCGCCGCTGCGCGTGCTCCGCGCGCGCCGGCTCGCGCGGCAGCCATCGCTCGAGCACCTCGTAGAACGCGTCCGCGTGCACGGGCTTTGCGACGTAGTCGTCCATGCCTGCCCCGAGGCAGCGCTCGCGGTCTCCCGGCAGCGCGTGGGCGGTCAACGCGATCACCGGCGTGTGGTGCGGGCGCTCTGCCTCGTGGATACGGCGCGTCGCCTCGTAGCCGTCGATCTCGGGCAGCTGGCAGTCCATGATGATCGCGTCGAAGCTGGACTCGCCCGCCATGTACACAGCCTCGCGGCCGTGGTGGGCGATGGCTGTGCGCACGCCGCGCTTGCGCAGCAGCGCCGCGGCGACGCTGCGGTTGGTCGGGTCGTCCTCGGCGAGCAGCACGAGCGGGCCGTCGGGCTCCCCGGTGGGGCCGGTCTCCTCGGAGCGGGCGTCGCTGCGGTGCTCAGCCGCGGCGGCGGGCGACGCGAGCCCGGCCGCGCCGGAGACGTTGGCCATGGGGCTGGCCTTGGCGCCGACCACCTCGCCGATCGCGTCGCGGATCTCCGAGGGGCGCGCGGGGCTGGGGATCACGATCGTGGTGGCGTCGTCGGCGAACGATTCGCGATCGCGCCTGAAGGCGCTGAGCATCACGACGCGGACCGCGCCCAGCTTCGGACGCTCGCGGATGGCGTGGACGAGCTCGACGCAGCTCAGCTGCGGCTGGTCGAAGTCGAGCACGGCCAGCTCGAACTGCCTGCCTGTCCGCGATGCGCCTTCCAGCTCGGCGATCGCCGCGCCGGGCTCGGCGCTCGTGCACGCGAGTCCGAGCTCGCGCAAGTAGCGATCGAGCACCGTGCGCTCGATCTCGCCGTCGCTGACGATCAGCGCGCGCAGGCCGAGCAGGTCCAGACGCTCGTGCGGCGGTGCGGCGACGCTTGCAGCGGCAGGCAGCGTGGCGGTGAACCAGAATCTCGCGCCGCCGCCGCCGCGGCTTTCGGCGCCGATCTGCCCGTCCATGAGCGTTACGAGCTGCTGGGAGATCGCGAGCCCGAGGCCGGTGCCGCCGTGGCGGCGCGTGCTCGACGGGTCGGCCTGCGCGAAGGCCTCGAACAGCGATGCCGACGTTGCGTCGTCGATGCCGACGCCCGTGTCGGAGATCGCGAAGCGCAGCCTCTCGTCCTCGGCGACGGACACGTGCAGCCCGACCTCGCCGGACGTCGTGAACTTGACGGCATTGGAGAGCAGGCTCAAGAGGACCTGGCGCACGCGCGCGCGGTCTCCGCGCACGACAGCGGTCACGTCTGCGTCGACCTGATGGCTGATCTCCAGGCCCTTGGCGCGCGCCGGCGCGGTGAGCGTCAAGAGCGCCTCCTCGACGGTCGCGCGCACGTCGAGCTCGCTGGTCTCGAGCTCGACGTGGCCGGCTTCCAGCGTGGAGAAGTCGAGCACCTCGTTGACGACGGCGAGGAGTGCCTCGTTGGAGGCTCCCAGCGCATCGAGGTACTCGTGCTGCAGCCCGCTGAGCGGCGTGTCGGCCAGCAGCCCGGTCATCCCGACGACGCCGTTGAGCGGCGTGCGGATCTCGTGGCTCATGTTCGCCAGGAACTCTGACCTCGCGCGCACGGTCTCCACGGCGGCCCTGTGCGCAAGCGCGAACTCACGCTCGGCCTGCTTGCGCACGCTGATGTCACGCGCGATCGTCGCGGCGCCGGTGAGCTTGCCCGTGTCGTTGTAGATCGGCGAGATCGTCACGGCGACGTCGACCGGCGCCCCGCCGTTGCGCACGCGGACGGTGTCGAGGCGCGCGGCTGGCCCGCCGTGCTTGAGCAGCTCCATGATCTCCGACAGCTCGCCGCCGCGCTCGGGCGGGACCAGCACCGCGATCGGCTCGCCGACGGCCTCCTCGGCGGTGTAGCCGTACAGGTTCTCGGCGCCGTGGTTCCAGCTCATGATCTTTCCCTCCAGTGTCGTGGCGATGATCGCGTCGTCGGATGACTCGACGATCGCGGCGAGCAGCCGGCGTACCTCGTCGGCGCGGTCGAGCTCGGCGACCTTCTCGATCAGCTTGGCGTTGGCCGCACGCAGCTGCTCGCGTCCGAAGCGCCCCGGCGGCTTGGGTCGGACGGGCATCGGCTTCGCCGTCAGCGCCGCCTCGACGACGAGCAGCAGCTCCTGCGGAGCTATCGGCTTGACCATCACGTGCGTGACGTCGCACGCGCGCGCGAGGTGTCGGACTTCGTCCTCGTCGAACGTCGCCGTGCACAGGATCACGCGGCTGGCCGCGATCGCCGTGTCCTCGCGTAGCTCCTGCACGAACTCGTAGCCGTCCATCTCGGGCACCAGCACGTCGACGATGATCAGCTCGGGCAGCTCGGCTCGGGCCAGCGCGAGCGCGTCTGCGCCGTTGGAGCACTGCAGCACTGTGTGCCCTGCGGAGCTCAGCACGACCTCGAGCAGCTCACGTTCGACCGCTCGGTCGTCGAGCACTAGGATCGAGGCCATGGCTCTCTCGCCGTGGCGGTGGGGCTCGCGCTGCTCAGCTCGAGCGCGCGGCTCATGCCTTGAGCAGCCCGTGCTCGAGCGCGTAGCGGACCAGCTCGGCGCGGGTGGAGAGCTGCAGCTTGAGCTGGATGTGCGAGCGGTGGGACTCGACGGTCCGTACCGACAGGTACAGCTGCTGGGCGATCTCGGCGTTGGTGTGCCCGAGCGCGATCAGCGCGAGCACGCCGGTCTCGCGCTCGGATAGGCCGACCGGTCCCTTGTTCATCCGGCCGGAGGCGAGCAGCGCGCTGAGCCGCGGGTCGAGGAAGCTGTTGCCAGCGGCGGCGTCGCGCACGGCCTCGACGAGCTCGTATTTGGCGGCGTCCTTGAGCACGTAGCCGAGCGCCCCCGCACCGAGCGCCTGGCGCGCGAGCCCGGGCTCGCGCTCGGCCGTCAGCACGACGATCTGCGTCGCCGGGAACTCTTCGCGGATGCCGGGGATCGTCTCGACCCCCGAGGCGCCGGGCATGTTCAGGTCGAGCACGAGGATGCGCGGGTGATGGCCGCGCACGTAGCGCCGCGTGCTCTCGACGTCGCGCGCCTCGGCGACGACCTCGAGGTCGTCCTCGTTCTCGAGCAGCAGGCGCAGGCCGCTGCGTACGACCTCGTGATCGTCTGCCAAGACTATTCTGATGATTGGCATCTCGACGGGGGCGGACTCCCCGTTGTGTGTGTAGTCCATGATGTTGCCGTTACCTCCCATTGCCCACAAAGTATCGCCCGCGCCGGGCGATACAAATCGCGTAGTACCTACGGTCAAGCTCTGTGGTGGTGCTTGACGATGGATGTGAGTTTTACTGCCGCTGTTACTACTACCGAACGCCAGGAGGCGCCGTCGATGAGTCCCGCATATTCCTACGAGTCGCTTCCGCGGCTTATGATCGCCGACGACGACCCGATCGTGCAGTCGGTTCTGGACATGTCGCTGAGCCGTGAGTTCGACGTGGTCGGCTTGGCCGCCGACGGCGAGCAGGCGGTCGAGCTGGCCAGGGCAAGCCAGCCGGACGCGGCGCTGATCGACGTCGAGATGCCCGCCGGCGGCGGCCTGCGTGCCGTGCGCGGGATTCACGAGGTCGCGCCGCGCACCGCGATCGTGGTGCTGTCGGTCGACGAGTCCGACGGGGTCGTGCGCGAGCTGATGGAGGCCGGCGCGGTCGCCTATCTGCGCAAGGGGGTGGCGCCGCAGGCGCTCGCCGAAGCGCTCGTCGACTCGATCGAGGCGCACGCGGTCGAGCGGCGCGCGCAGCTCTAGAAGCGCGCCGTACCGATCGATACAGTCTCGACTGATGGACTTTCGCCATCCGAGCCGGCGCTCCGGGCGCTCCGGGCTGTTCGGCGCCATCGGCGCGCTGCTCCTGGTCATCGCAGCCGTGTTCGTCGCGCTCGTGTTGAGCATCGGCGGCCTGCGCGATGATGAACGCCGGGCACAGCAGGCTGAATCGGTGAAGCGCGTCGCGGGCGAGAGCGAGCGCTCGTTTGAACAGATCGAAGCGGGTCTGCGCGGGTACCTGCTCGCCGGCCAGCGCCGTTTCCTCGCGCCCTACGTCCACTCGCTGGCGACGCTCGAGCCGCAGCTCGCGGACCTGCAGAGCCGTGCGCGCGGCGAACCGACCCAGCGCGCGCGCGCGGGCTGGGTCGCCGCCGCGATCGCGACCTACGAGCGCTCCTACGCGGCGCCGCTCGCGCTCAGCGACGGGCGCTTCTCGCATGCCGAGAATGTGCGCCTGGCCTTGCGGGGTACCGACCTCGGCGGCTATATCCGCATCCGCCTGTCCGCGATTCGCGCGCTCGCGACGTTCCGCGCGGAAGTGCTGCGCACGGAAGCTGCGTCTAGTGCGCGCACGGCGTTGATCGTCGCGGCCGTGGGTTTCGCGCTGCTCGTGCTGCTCGCGCTCGCGTTCGCGGCGTATCTCTCGCGGAACGTGCTGGCGCCGGTGCGGCGCGTCGCCGCGGCGGCGACGCAGCTGGGCGCGGGGCAGCACGGCGCGTCGGTGGCGGGGCGCGCGCACGGCGGCTCCGGCGAGCTCGTGCGCGCGTTCAATGCGATGGCGCGCACGCTCGAGGAACGCGAGCAGGCTCTGCGCGTCACCGGCGAACGCTTCCGCGGCATCCTCGACAACGCCAACGCGGCGATCTACGTCAAGGACGCCGACAGCCGCTACCTGCTCGTCAATCGCGAGCTCGAGCGCATCCGCGGCCTCTCCGCCGAGCAGATGCTCGGACACGCAGAGGAGCAGATCAGCTCGCCGACGATCGCCAGGCAGGTGCGGGCGGCCGATCGGGCGGTGATCGAGAGCGCCAAGGCGATGTCCTTCGAGCAGGAGATGATGACGCAGGAAGGCCTGCGCACGTTCCTGTCGCTCAAGTTCCCAGTCCAGAGCGAGGACGGCAGGGTGATCGCGATCGGCGGCATCTCGACGGACCTGACGGGCCAGAAGGTGATCCTCGCGGAAGCGATGGAGGCCTCGCGACTGAAGTCGGAGTTCGTGGCGAACATGAGCCACGAGATCCGCACGCCGCTGAACGGCGTGATCGGGATGACGAGCCTGCTTGGCGACACGGAGCTCGATCCAGTCCAGCGTGAGTACGCGGCGGCGCTGGACGCTTCGAGCCGGGCGCTGCTCGGGGTGATCAACGACATCCTCGACTTCTCGAAGATCGAAGCGGGCCATCTCGAGCTCGACCCGACCGACTTCGAGCTGCGCGGCGCGGTCGAGGAGGCGTGTCAGATGCTCGCCGAGCAGGCGCACGCGCAGGGGCTCGAGATCGGTTGCACGCTCGACGCCAAGCTGCCGATGACGGTCAACGGCGATCGCGCGCGGCTGCGCCAGATCCTGCTGAACCTGCTGTCCAACGCCGTCAAGTTCACCGCCTCCGGCGAGATCCATGTCGCCGTCTCGCGCGACGGCAAGGAGATGGTGCGCTTCGAGGTTCGCGATACCGGCCTGGGCATCGAGGAGGAGCAGGCAGCGCGCTTGTTCGAGCCGTTCGTGCAGGCCGACCAGTCGACCACGAGGATGTTCGGCGGCACCGGCATCGGCCTGACGATCGCGCGCGAGCTCTCCCATCAGATGGGCGGCGCGATCGGCGCGCACCCGCGCGAGGGCGGCGGCAGCGTGTTCTGGTTCACGGTGCATCTGCCGGCCGTCGCCAGCCCGGAGCAGCCTTCGCAGGCGCGCCCGGAGCTGCGCGGGCTGCGCGCGCTCGTGGTCGACGCCTACGAGACCAACCGCACGATCTTCGAGCACTACTTGTCCAACTGGGGCCTGTCGAGCAAGAGCGTCGAGGGCCCGGACGCGGCGATCGAGGAGCTCGTGGAGGCTGCGCGCGGCGGCGTGCCGTTCCAGCTGCTCGTGCTCGACCTCGACCTGCCGCAAGCGGACGGGATCGAGCTCGTGCGCGCGATCCACCGGCGCCCGGCGCTGCGCGCGCTGCAGATGGTGCTGCTGAGCACCTCCGCGCTCGAGCACACGGCGATTCCCAATCTCGATGTCGCGGTGCTCGTGCGCAAGCCGGTGCGGCGCTCGGAGCTCTACAACGCGGTCGTGCAGACGATTGCGGCGTCCTCCTCAGAGCGCGATCGCGAGCGCGAGCCGCGGCCGCGGACGTTCGTGGACCCCGATGCGCCGCTCGTCCTGGTCGCCGAGGACAACGAGATCAACGACGCCGTCGCGACCGCGCTGCTGCGCAAGCAGGGCCTGCGCTCGGTCGTCGCGCACAACGGCCGCGAGGCGGTGGAGATGGCGCTCGCGAACGACTACGCGGCGATCCTGATGGACTGCCAGATGCCGGAGCTGGACGGCTACGAGGCGACGCGCCGCATCCGCGAGTCCGAGCGGGGCCGCCACGTCCCGATCATCGCGATGACCGCCCACTCGATGACAGGCGATCGCGAGCGCTGCCTCGCGGCGGGGATGGACGACTACGTGAGCAAGCCCGTGCGCGCGGACGCGCTCGCGGCCGTGATGGCGGCGCAGCTGTCGGGACGCGCGCGCGAAGTCGCCGAGAGCGACGTGCGCGGCGGGCACGGCGGCGAGTTGCGCGCGGCCGGCGCGCGCGGGGAAGAGCTGTTCGACGAGGTCGCGATCGGCGAGCTGCGCGAGGCGCTCTCGCTGGACACGCGCGAAGGCCTCGCCGAGAAGTTCGACGCGTCGCTGCCCGCGCATCTGGCCGCGATCGAGCGGGCGGTTCGCGGCGGCGACACGGGCGAGCGCAGGCGCGCCGCGCATCTGCTGAAGGGCGCGAGCGCGAGCCTCGGCGCGAGCCGGCTCGCGCTGCGCTGCCAGCAGTTCGAGCAGAGCAGCAGGGCGCAGGATCCGGCGATCACAGAGCGGCAGCTCGCCGAGCTCCATGCGGACGCGGCGCTGACGCGCCTGAAGCTGCGCGACAGGTTGCTCTATTGACTAGTGGAGCCGTCCGGAAGTGATGCGGTTCATGCGGCGAGCGTCAGTGGTTGAGGTTCGTGGCGGGTGATCTTGTCGATGACGGCGTCGAGCTTGGCGCGGGTGAAGGTCCACTCGAATGGC
>Ga0182015_10005457_pt1 | contig 13216 bp, 8 predicted proteins | sample 712P3MmetaG_FD_120478 | JGI IMG/M metagenome (GOLD analysis project Ga0182015, IMG submission 120478) | Permafrost microbial communities from Stordalen Mire, Sweden - 712P3M metaG | ecosystem: Environmental > Terrestrial > Soil > Wetlands > Permafrost | place: Sweden: Stordalen | collected...
ATCTTTCAAAACTATCTCCATCAATTCGCCCTCACACCCACAACTGACAAATTTCGTCTCTGTCAGGACATGTTCAACCGTATTCTCACCGCCCAAACAACCCCTCCTTCCCCAAAATTCCGCGAACATATAGCCCCGGCATCCATCGTCGTCGGCGGCATCATGGGTGCAATGGCCGTTCCTGCGCTCATGGGGCTAAGTGCCCAAATCGCAGGCCGACAAGCTAGAAGGGAGCGTACATTCGATGACGACGTCGGGGAACGACATTCTCTGCAACGGAGTAAGAGTATGAATTTACGAGCTACTGGTACAGTGGGATCTCCGACCTTGAAAGATTCAGCTGGCGGGACTTTTCGAGCACAGAATTCGACTTCGTTGGATGTGAGACGACCAGTGTCGTCCAGGGGGAGTACTTTACCTCCTACCTCGCCTGGTGGTACTCAACGGACTTCTTCAGGGACGCATTTCTCAAATAAACATTCTGCGCTCATGTCTCTCTCGTCGCCCAATTTACAACCTCCATCTCCCCATCGTCCGTCTCCTCTACGACCCGTTTCGCCGGCAAATTTCACCGACGAAAATATCACGAGAACACTAACGAGTCATTATTATAGCACTCAGACGCAATTTTTGCAGTGTTTGCAGGATATTTCATTACGATTACGGTTGGTGCCCAAGGCGGCGAGACAGGCTGCTTTGAGAATTGAGTTGAGTGGATTGGATAAATGGCTCCCTGCGGACGTTTGTCTTGCAAATATATGTTCCTCTTCCGAAGCCCACGATCGAGTCGTCCAAATCGTCGGGTCAGATTGCACAATCCTCAATTCTGCGGAACGAGTTACCCTCCTTGAAATATCGTGGCTGACCTTTTGTAGGTACCGTATCTGCTATTAGTGGAAGTCCTGAAGGGAGACTTAACATTCTCTGCTTCCAGACCACGAAACCGCAAACATTTCCGCGAGATCATGATGTCAAGTCCCTCATCACGACAGTTCGATCTCAGCAACACCACAACCCATACCCGCGAAAAAACCTCCCACGATCACTGGCATAACGAACTCTCCCAACTCAAGTCCTCCGAGGGCGAAGACGGCGACCTCGGTCTCCGAGGTATGAACGAAGACGTCGCCTTAGAATTCGCCCTCCCCACCCCCGCACCTTTATCACCCACCACCAACGTCGCAACAACCACGGGGAGACTCGACTCTTCGCCACGGATTCCCCCTCGCATCGGAACTCCTGTCCCCGTGGACCCGCGAGGTGAAGAAATGGATAATTTAACCTCACATATTCGATCTGCGGCGACGATGTTGGCTCAGCTTAACTCGACTCATCTACCCAAGGGAGACGCACAAGCTATACGCATGCGTATTCTAGCGGAAATGTCGTCGTTGGAGGAACAACGACTTGCATTGTCTATTGCGACGGACGATACAGATACATCTATTGAGCGTACAATGGTGGATAAAGAGGACCCATCGGCAGCGGTGTTTGCGGAGGACTGGAATGCGAAACGCGAACGCATTCGGAAGGCGAGTGTATGGGGGAATCTTCCAGGGTGGGAGTTACGTAGTGTTGTTGTGAAGAGTGATGCTGAGATGGAGGAGGCGGGGAGTCAACTTATTTTTGGGTTGAAAAGGATTTGGAAAAATGATGGCGTGGAGGTTTGGTTACGACGGTACAGCCCCCAAGCCCCATACCTGAGATAAAGGAGCTGAGATGTGCGTGTAGGATGAGTGTGCTGGTCACAAGTAATGGGTACGGATTAATTGAGACGATTACGGGAGCAATGTCAATACATTCCATTAAAAAGGCATTGACATCGACATATACAGACGAAACGGGGCGAACGAAAACAAAGTACGGGACACTGAAAGACCATTTCATACAAAAATTCGGACCAGAAAAGAGTCCAGCATACACCACCGCCCAATTAAACTTTATTCGCTCCCTCGCGGGCTACAGCATGGCAACCTACATCCTCAACCTCAAAGACCGGCACAACGGTAACATCCTGATCGACGAACAAGGCCACATCGTCCATATCGACTTTGGCTTCTTCCTCTCCAACTCCCCCGGGCACGGCATGGCTTTCGAACTCTCCCCCTTCAAACTCACGCCCGACTACCTCGCCATCATAGGTCCTCACTTCCCCCTCTACATCCAACTCCTCAAAGCCGCCTTTCTGTCCCTGCGCCGAAACGTCGAGGAGTTTGTGGTGTTGGTAGAGTTGTTGCAACGGGAGAGTAAGTTGCCGAGTTTTGCATTGGGAGAGGGCACGGTGGTGGCGTTGAGGGGGCGGTTGAAGTTGGAGTTACGGGAGAGGGAGGCGGAGGGGTGGGTTGATGGGTTGGTAGAAAGGAGTAGGGGGAGTGCTTGGACGAGGGGATATGATTTATACCAGGCGTTGGTGAATGGCATTCGGCCGTAGAACTTTTGGAAAATGTAGTAGAATATTGTTAATCATCCTCCTTGATGCGGGATCAATTGATTGACCGGGTTGGTGCTCACCCCGCGATGTTCGACGAGTAAGACAAGAAAGTCGCCAATTGAATTTCACCTCCTAGAACGATAAATTAAATGACTTGGATGGTTCTTTATGGACGACTACATGTTTCGTCAAAGTTTCGGCGACAATTATTGTAGTCGATGCGGGCGGAAGCCACCCGACGATCCCCGGAAATGAGATGAGAACAGTTGCAACGAAAGATCCGCAATCGATAGCGGACTTTGGAAAATCCAAAAGAAACGGGGAATCATATGTACTCCTTCTATTCCCTGCGATATTTGTGTAGGAATTCCATCAATCACACATTGCGGGCTTCGTCTCGCTTAAATAGGCTTGGCTAATTGCGAGTCGGAAAGTGGCCTCGCGTTACGTGTATTGTACGCTACGCAGAAACTGCCGATTCCATTGGAAAATGTTTCTGGCGGTAATAGCAAAGGCAATAAGTGGAGGCAGTGAGAGGCAGTGAGGTTTTCGGTTTTCCAATATGGACGATCCGACAGTTGGGTAAATACGCATAAATTTAAAAAAGTTCCCGAAAACGTCTAAATATATTTAATCAAATTCATAAGTAGGTCTATCCCTGGCGGCCTGCAAGTAAGGTTCACTTCTGCCCACGGGCCGCTTTGGAGATCTTTAATTAAATTCCCGCACCCTGCCGACCTTCTTTACAGTATGTAAGTAAGTTGCTGCCACTTATCCCATTATTGAGTCACACCTACGACCCGTGCAATTTCAACGCCATGGAGCTCGCAGCCCCACTTTTGCCCAGGTTCGTCCTGTCTGAATACTTCTATCCTGAAAACGTTACCCAGTAAGGTTACCCTATGGCTTGGCACCCGGTGAAGCTGTTAGTTCCAGTACCCTAGCACTCTTTCCTGTTCGTCCTAGAACCAGAGCGAAAAGGCTTTTCGGAGTAAATAACGAGGAACGAAGGCTTCTTCAGCAGGTTCGCAGCCTCAAGTTGCTATCTGGAGGACTGTGGCTGTGGGAAAGTCGTGGTGGCGTTCAGGGACTCATATAAATACACCTTAGCCGCCATATCACATCAAGGTCCATCCTCCATACTTTCCCTTTCGTCGCATAAGGCCATCAAAAGGAACAAGGTCATTGTTAACAGTGAAGACTGGACTGCCTGAGGATCGACTGGCGAACAGCTCCAACAACGACAAAGAGAGGATAACTTACAAGATCAAGATCGCGTGCCGACTTTTTCAGGGACGCCAGTCTTCAAGAGGTCTCCCGATATGGCTATGGCCTACCAAAAGCGGGTACATTTCCATTTCCAAACCCAACTGATTGCTCGTTCTAGAAATGCTTTTCCTCTTTGATCCGGGACCCCGCCTACAACGTTTGCACCAACACGATCCTTGTCACTGCGAGTCCACGCAAATAAGAAGATTCGCTCCACACTCCGTCAATTCGGCCCAGCGAAGATCTTAAGATTCCATCGTATTCTTAAGCGCAATAGCTCGAAACCGCCTTTCTTTCGTGTCACCCATCTATTGCGGGACTGGTGGAGATCAGAGAGCCCTGGGGGTCGTCTGACATGGAAAAGCGAAAAGCGACAGCAGGCCCGCAATTCCAAAGAGTCTGGGAAACATATAAAGGTTTCTTTACCACCTCTCTTCTTAGACCGGAACTGACTATAATCCCTCTTTTGCTTTGCAAAACAAAACGCAATCCAATCCTCAAGCAAGACAAACGGAACTGCTTTTTAGAGGGGTTCTTTTAGAGATATCCAGACGACTTCAGGACTTCACTCCCAGTCTTCGGTGTTGTTTTCGCTGCCGGTATTCACACTATCGATCTTCACTGCTCCTATGAGCACTCGGGACTTCTAGGATTGGGTCTTGAAGACACTGTTTCGAAGCCGTCATGGAGCAATCCTATCTCGGTTTCATCTTTTGGCCCCCCGACGCAACGAGTCCAGTTCGTGAGGCAAACTTTGTCGGCATTGCTTGCTCTTACCCAAGCAGTTGGGGCGACTATACACTTTTGAGATTTCGGTGGGGTTAGAATCATCATGAAGAACCTGTCGTTGACTCTCTCCAAAGCCCTGTTCTTTGCGAGCAAATGAAGATCGATGGCGCAATTCATGTCCCCGAGGTTTTGCGAAATTTATCAAAGGCTGGAAGGTGAACGCCTGTCTCTCTGCAGGAGTTGAGGACCACGTTCATATCCATTGCCATTTCCCGGTAGAAGCCCTTCTCAACTTTTCGAGAAACGGGATCCCTGACTATTGCGAAAGTCTCGAGGAAGTCTTGGGGACTGCGATCGACCCAAATTCCTCCTTTGCAGGCCACAAGGGGAGCTTATGCTTGTCGGGAGTCTTTGCACTTCTCGAAATGAACTGGAAAGAGGTTTGGGGGAAAAGGTACAAGGATTTTGGCACACTCGACTGGTGTGGAACCGCAACTCCCCATCACTCAGATCCCGGCCTGTGCGCAAATATAAAAAACTTTATCCCACTTTCGGACGCCGCCTTGGTTGTCGCTTATTAGTGCGTTGGGGCTTGGCACGCAAACACACAATAAAGTCTCGCATTGACGTGGCTATGGCGAAGGGCGCATGGGACGAGAGCATGGCAATTTGCATTTCGATACAATATCCGCCACAAAAAGGTTCGACCGAAGTAAACTTTTAGACTTTCTAGTCTCTCCGCCGCGGTTCTTCCTGGACCTGGACGCCGATCAGGGTGTCTCGAGAAGAATCCTTGCCAGAATTCTTTCGTAGCAATTTCTTATTCCGACCCTCGCTTCCACCGACGTAAACACCCATCAGCCATCCCCCTCGCATCACCTGCACCATGCACAATGCCACCGCCATCGCACTCCGGCTCTCTCTACTGCGAGACTCCGCCTTATGCGCCTCTTTCGGCTTGTATTTTTGAAATTTTTGTAGTCCGACTTCTCCCGTTGATGCCGATGGGGATTCTTGGTTGAGGGTCGTCCCACCAGCTGGCCGCGTCGAACCTCGCGATTCGGGGGTGAACCGTGAGGATCTTGGGTCAAGGTCAGCCCAGGAAGTATTGAATGGTATTCATATCGATAATAGTTGTCTATTCTAAAATCTATGTAATCGATAACGACAAAGACTTGAAAAGGAAATCTACTGAAGCGAAAAACCGTCGAGCAAGAAAAGAAAAATAACGACGAACCTCCAACAAAGTACATGAAGCGCTACTACAAGATCTATTCACCCCTCGGATTGTCCAGATGAATCTCCGTCTCAAATAACTCTACGTATCAAAATCCACCGAACTCATTGGTAGTATTCGTCCCCAGGATATCCATATGTCTCTCGAAGAGAGGGAACGAGAACTTCGACCTGCGTCGCCAGCTCCTGAGCGCAATAATGGCATTGCCCGTTGGCATCCCGACATCCTCTGTGACGATCGCAGCCAACACACCAACGAATGGATTGTGGGTGGTACCAATCGCACGCACGGGTAGCTGAATGATGGAAGTGGCTTACAGTAGCGGCCTGGGGTATCTCTCCTTTGAGCCTGGCACATTCCAGACAATACTTTTGCCACTGCGGCTGCCCGGGACGCGGAAGTGGAGGGGGTTGGTATCCGTTCATTCGCGAGAGACTGAGATAAGGACAACGGACTGAGTGATGTTGATGTTGAAGTTATCTGTCGGAGAGGTGCGCGTTCTTGTGGGAAGATGAGATGCTTTTCGGAGTGGATGAAAAGAGGTCATTTTATACTCTCCTTTCAGAGATGGTCGGCAATTCGTCGCATTAAACAGCAGACATTCGAAACAGGAATCATCAGGAGGGACTCCTCGGAAGTTAATGTTGCGTGTCTTTGCGACAAACCTTCCGTGGAGGCTGAGAAATTTCCGAAATCGGTTTCACAGACCACTTCTTACGAATAGCAATATATTGAATCTAGGCATTTTAGCCTTTTCAACATGTAAACTTTCGCATTACCTGGTGTGCATGTGCTTGCTGTTCAACCACGGTGGTCAGGTCTGACCTGGAGTCATCGCCCCATCTCGAAATGATGCCCCCCCAATCTTGCTCTGCCTTCCTCCACCGGTGTCGGCGACCCTCTTGTCCTGTCAGCCATGTGGAATCCTTGGCCTACAGATTAAATCGATTCTCAACAGAAATGTTGCCCTCGTGCGAGCAAGGGCGTTCATATTAAACTAAAATAGCCTCATTCAAAACGAATTATCATAATATGTTCCGCACCCGTCCCCTCTTGCATTCGCAATGAGACCAGTTGGTGGAAATAATTCGGAATTTCCGTGCGCATTAGTAAATAGCGAATGAATCAGGTCACACACAGCCGTGGTCACGCCGCACGCCCCCGTTGAGGGAAATTGAATATCGGAGAAATAATGATCGACCGTGAACGCGAATCGCCACGCTATTAATGCGCCTTGGGCTTTGGTCATTAATAGGTGGCGCTATCGGATCGCTTTGCCTATCGTAGCACACGCAACCCATTCGGTTGGACATACCGTCTCAGGCCTGCGGAAGCGTAAATGGCGATATAGTAGCAATTACAACCAAAAGACGCTTTTCATTACAGAACCATAAACTTCAAAGTTTAATTACCTTTTCATAAAATCAAAGTTTGAAAACTCCAAAACGATATCGATTGCTCGACAATGAATTCACTCATCTCCCAAGCCGTCTCTATCAATGACGTGAAATACATTAACAGGGCATGATTTTATTGGAATTCGCGATTTGCGCGTAGGCAGCACGAGTTGGTGAAATTAAAAGTCAGGGCAACCTTTTTTGACCTGGAATGGCGTAACTCAAAAAGCGTATTTTTGGTTGACAGCGCCAAGCGGCCAGCTAGGGCCTAGGTCTGTGTGGTTGAAATCCGAGGTAGCGGCTACAGCGGAAATCGCCGACGACATCGGCCCCACTGTAGGACGGAACGGTCCCGTCACACCGGTAACCGGTTCCTCCAGTCAATCTTCCGCATGGTGGATGAATCAATCGGATTGTGGGAGACGGTTGGAACGGTGGAACCAGGAAGGTTGGCCGCGTGCCGGAGTAGGTAAATGAACCTTTGATTCTTTACGCATTCTACCATTTGGGGACTGTTAGCGCGTCCGAGATTTTCAAGAGACGCCGGTCCACTCGTTTTCCAGAAGGGAGGCCCGATGAGGTCGGACACGGCCCTTAGCCAAAGTTTCTTGGAAATTCCGGAGACACATCACCCTACAAATAGAAATGTGAACCGAAAAATATATTTTCTCCCATCCCATAATTATTTATTGTGTGCGCGATAAACCGCGACCGAACGAAAATTCTAGCAAATGATCAGAAGCGCCGCGCTTTGCTCCCTCTTTTCCGGCTCATTATTTTTCATACACATCACCAGACACATCTCTTCCATGATTGCCACTTCTTCCTTCGCTCATCGTATTTGATTTCGGATTTTCGTCCAGTAACCGGCCTCCGTCGTCGTTAAAATTTGAACGCAAATTGTCCACTGAATCAGAGGTCTTCCCTATTGAGGTTCGCATCGCATCTCAGAGCCGGCTGCATGGTAATCCGGACGCCATGATGGTGCTGAAGAGTAACCATTCCGCTCCAACTTGAGGTCCAAAGCCGATTCTATTCTCTTGTTCAGGCGGATCGCTTGGCGGCGAGCACATGCAAAGAATAAGACCCGAACGCCGATACCATCAATGCCGATTTCTCCCTTCCGGCCCGCAAATCAGGCACCCTGGCAAAGTGGCCGATTATCATAAAATTTGATCGGACATGATCGCCGCCATCGCGCCCTTTTCCTGCTCTTCTTCTCAGTTCCCTACAAAGATCATGGATATATTGAAACGGACATTAGAACCGTATCCATGTTCGGAAGATCTTACTCTAAAAAGAAGGTGTGTTCCGATTTTGGAAGCTGATTAAACCCCCACGCAGAAAGCATCCACATCGGTCAGCACAAAGAAGTTTGACGAGTGCTTCGGACCGACACAATCGAGAATGTCGGTACTATTGGGCAGAAGCAGAGGGACTTGAATTTGCGTTAACAACGGTGAGACTGACCCTCCCCGGTGGCAATTTGGGGACCCCTATCACAAAAGTGAGTCGGAACCACGCAACTGTTTCGCATCACCTGGCCCAGGATCTCCTTTGCAAGACAGTCTATACCCGAGGAATGGACCGTCTTACATTCCGTCTCCATGTGACTGGAACCGCGACAAAAGCGACATCACTCAGGATGCTTCGCAATGAGTATTTAAATCCCTCTCTCTCCATACGGCTTTAAATGTAGGGGCCAATAGATTCCGAATTGCCAAGTCCACAACTATTCCTGATATCTCGTTAATGTCATATCAGGAAGTATTCCCTAGCTTACATTTGATCGGTCTTATGGAGTCGTCATGAACTTGAAGCCTGGATCGGGAAGTCTCGAAAGCTTGAAGACTTGACGTTTGAGAATGCGGCCTATGTTTAATGGACGGGTAGTTTGTTGCTTCAAAAAGTACTGTTTTGACCGGAACAGACAATGGCGAACTTCTCGACAAGACTTATGAAAGCCGTCAAGAACGAACCAACCGGGAGGGAAAGAAGAAGATGTTTGTTATCTCCCCTCCCGCCGTCCGTCGCTTGCGAAACCCCGAATCTGCGATCAACTGAAATGGAACTGGATCAGCGGAAAGCCCCACGATACTTGGGAGACGTCTTGGGACCACTTCTCTGGTGGAACGGTACATTCCATATTCCCCCAGTTGGCCCCCGATGTGTCATCTCTGTGAAGAGCAAGCTCAGAGAATCGGGATTCTTGCCGGCGTTGAGGAAGTTCGTTTGGGAGAAGGCTTTGTCAGTTGATGCCGTTGCCTCGACAGAGAAGACCTGCCGAGAGATCTTTGACGCATTCTTCAACGATTTTGGCGCAGATAGCCTGGTTGTATCCCGCGGAGTTTGAGATTGCCGAGAACCCGTACGTACCGGAACGCACGGATCTTTTTCGAGGTGGACCAACCTTAATCCAAGAGTCTTAGAGCGCCGTTGACTCCACCTCCCTTTGTTTCTGAGAGCCACCGGTGCTGTCTTCGAGTATAGTGCTGTCATCTACGGGTGGGGGGGTTGACAACTGTCACACACATAAAATCAGGGTGTCGAGCCGTCGAAAAGTGGGGAGTCACACCGGCGGATGTGCTCAACCTTCTTTTTGGATTACAACGTGTTCTCGGGGCCCGATCCACACAACAATTGGCGAGCAAAAGAATGGATGAATAACAAGGCGGCTGGTTCGCATTACGTACTATATTGCCGACTTCCTCTTATTGCAAGGGATTTACGATAAAATCACTCTCCATTCAGCTCTTCCCGCCTGGGCTCCTCCCGTTCCACACTGTTCAAAATCCGCAACTCTCTCCCGCAACTCTCTTCTCTTCCTCGTTCATCCCTTACCAGAGCAAAATTTCTCTCCTCTTACTCGAATTTTTTGAAGCTGAATGTAGGCAAAGACGAGGGAATGCTATACCCACTTCGACGGAATGTGGCACGGCGAGTCGCGCTATTCTTAAAAGATTTTGTGGCAAGCAAGTTGAGCTGAGCTGCAAGACTTATGGATATTGTGGAGTACTATTTCTAAACTATTTCGAAAACTAACTAACGTCCTAGGCTACATGATCGTTCTAAAGAAGTATCGGTTCGTGAAAAACGTGCAAATCGTCCAGCTCATCTATTGCATGGCGTCGTCGCCAGGATATCCGAAAGTTTGGCTGATATCTCGAGGAGGTACAGGTACACCTGTTTGACGTTCCTGTTGACACCAGTAACAACCCCCTTGAGCGTCAAGTCGGCCACGATGGACCGAACAACCGTACTCCAAACGAATCCACCGAGGATGACAGCGGCGGCAGATACCCGTAGGATGAACGTTGAAATGAGTTAATGTAGCAGGGTGAGCGAGGGCCATGTCCCCCCCGGTCGAGAGACAGTCGGGTTGCGCTGCGCAGTGGAGACAACACTCCACTACTGCTCGAGAACCGCTACCAGGCTGATAGAAGCTGGAATTGTTGGCAGACATTCGTCGTGGTGTCTTGGCTTTCAGATGGACGGAGGTGGCTCTGAGATATGAATCTTCGCTCGAAGGTGATGGAGAAGTCGGGCGACAATCTCGACCTTCTTATACATGTTGTTCAGGTCACCGAACGGCGCGCCGGATCGCAAATGGATCGCGTCCTTTGGGATGCACAGGAGCCTTTTCCTACTTTTCATCGCCAGGGCAAAGCTATTTTCGGCGGAGGCGTTTCATCTGGAAAGTTTGCGGCGTCAAAAGGTCATTAAAGTTGCACAGGCAATTTAATTTTCTATTGGCTTCGCTTTTCATCAAAGCACGAGCCACAATTTCTTTGCCCGCGCTCCCCAATTACTTGTTTCACACGATCTGCGTTACTGGCACTGCCTCCACTATGCCGAGCGTTGCGGAGAGTCAGAGGCTGTATCGCAAAACTGGGTTGTAACTGTTTTGCCGAGTATTCCTATTCCGAGGGAGATGCATCTTAAAATAAGATCCGAAATTTTAACCGATGCGCATTGCGACCCAATCCAACGCTTCTCTTTTCCCAAACGTGTTTCATGAGACGAGGACGATCGGCGCCGGGCGGAATTCCCCTGCGCGTGACTTTTCTTCACTTGAAGCAAATTTTCGTCTGATGTCGATGAACTTTGAACAACGATAAGGTTAAAAATAGAAAACTCTTGCAATGCGAAACTCCAAAGCACACCAAAATCGTCGCAATTCTAAATTCCCCGACAAACCTGTGATATCCGCAACGCGAAGCGCCACACCCGCACTAAATTGCTAAACTAGCAATTATTATAGAGGGCCCAATCACAAAGCTGCAACACCCGATCGTTGATTTCGCGGGCTTTTGGCGCATAGGAATTCCAACGCTTTCGCCAAAAACAAACGGCAATAGGCAAAGTTGATTGAAATAGTCGCAAATTAATGTCCCGTTCCGTTGATCCCCGGTGTTACAGACGGTTTTTGGGACCGTGCTACACACTGCATGAGGACCAGTCACACGGGCAGCCCGCGTGGGTTGAATCGTGTCCAGGGGTTTCGCCAAGCTTTAATCTGGACCCGAGGTTGCGTAAACTCAAATTAGGCTTCACTGCAACCTGCGACATACAAAAGTCCATGCATATGACCTAGATTTGATATTATTTTGGAAGATCAGGTCCGCAAAGGAGCGCATCCCGGTCGTTTGGAATGAAGCGTGCAGATGCGAATATTTTGCCCGCTGTTAGCGGATCCATTTGGGAGACCCGGTCCATCCAAAGCATGTGTAAATTGTGCCCGCGAAATTTAAATTTAAAATTAGATTTTACTGCTTTTCGCGACATCTGCGACGTCGGGGTAATGACCTGCATTTGATATCATTTTATCTGGTAAGGTTTACAGCGAAATACGTTAAGGTGGTTTGGACCGCAGAGCGCGGAAGTGGGTAGAGTGCCCGCTAATTGTGGATTCCTGCGGGAGATTTGTTCCACCCTCGCGTGTGCAGATCTTCGAAATCAAGCTGGTGGGAGCGGTTATGGCACTGCGGTTGGAGAAAACGACAACACACCTTTACTCACTGGACTGTTGAAGGAAAAGTGTTAGTACATGCAGTTGGAGAAACTTGGGATCACAGCTTTACTCTGTGGACGATATTTTGACCCGAACGGAGGAGGTCTGGTACCGATATTGGGGAAACGTAAGAAATACAATGTAACCGATTTGACGAAATTCTCAAACGGGAAAGTCTTCCGAATTCATGAAGCATTATTTCTGATCAGAAGTCACGATCGTATTATGCATCGTCCACACAACCGCACAACATTTGATCGCTTGGCGATGCTTGGATTTCTGTATCCGACGCTTGGGATTCTTTGTCGATTGGCGCCTCCGCCGTTTCATACTCTATTATTGACCGAGTGTATACGGAGAAGATGATCTGAATTCATAAATTCATTTTGAGAATGAGCTATGATCGTATGCATGCAAAGAATCTCCCTCAAATCATCGCAATACAAGTCTCTCTCTCCTCTCACCCCCAACCCCACCAACAATTACCCCTTCCCACCCCCGCCGGCACATCCCCATGCAACTTCCCACTCTCCTCTCTGACGATGCATCACTTCCACACATCCGCAGTCTCAAACAACCCAAAATCAGAATCACTAACCCTCTTCTCCTTATTCCCTTCCGCTCCACCACCATTAACCCCCGTCCCCTGACTCCCGCCCATCCCCACCGAAAACCCTCCCCAAGAATCCGCATTCGCGGTAACCTTTGTATTTGCACCGAATGATCCCCATGTATCCTCCGTCTTGGGTGCCTTGGGCGTAGAATATCCACTCCAGGAATCTTCTGCGGGGGTAACCTTTGGCGCTGCGGTGGAGGAACCAAATGAGCCCCATGTATCGTCGACAGCGGCGGGTTTGGACGTGGGGGTCTTTGTGGGAGCGGAGGAGCCGAATGAACCCCATGTATCGTCCACGGGTGGTTTGGTGGGGAATGTATTTGTTGTTGTGGAGGGGGTGGTGGTGGATGTGGAGGAGGGGGTATTGCTGGTAAATGTACTTCCACCGAAAGAGGTTGAGGCTGTTGACGAGACAGTTCCAAATGCAAATGGATCTGATGATGCAGATTTCGTTGTGGCGGGGGCGGCAGTCGTTGTTGTCGTCGCCCATGGATCAGATCCAAATCCAAATGCGTTTCCTGCCGCA
>Ga0182015_10005458_pt1 | contig 13212 bp, 13 predicted proteins | sample 712P3MmetaG_FD_120478 | JGI IMG/M metagenome (GOLD analysis project Ga0182015, IMG submission 120478) | Permafrost microbial communities from Stordalen Mire, Sweden - 712P3M metaG | ecosystem: Environmental > Terrestrial > Soil > Wetlands > Permafrost | place: Sweden: Stordalen | collected...
CTTGACTTGAAGCGCACTTTAACTTGTAGGCTGCAGGAAAGGTAGCCCGACGTGCTACTCAGTCGCATAAGGAGCAGCGTATGAATATCGAGACCGGCTGGTATTTAATAGGTCTTCTGAGCTTATCGGTGTGCAACGCAGGACGGGCGGACACTGTGCCGCTCACGCCCGTGCTCGTCGAGGCGGCCATTTCGGACCCGCGCAGACCCGATGATCAAGTCAAGCTCGACGTGACCCGGAAGCCCGCTCTTTCGGTCCTGTTTTCCGAAGCGAAAGCGGGTGATCGTATTGCGGACTTGATGTCTGGCAATGGCTACTTTACGCGAATTCTGAGCGACGTTGTGGGTCCGAGCGGCCATGTTTATGCGTACATTCCAACCGAGCAGATCGCCCATTGTTCACCTCGCGAAATCGCCGGCACGCAAGCAATTGCCCGTGACTCTAGCTATAGAAACGTAACTTTGCTCACTGGTTCACTCGCCGACTTTCGCATGCCCGAGAAGCTTGATTTGATATGGATGTCGCAAAGCTATCACGATCTTCACGACTCCTTTCTCGGGCCGGCGAATGTTGCGGTCCTCAACAAGACCATCTTCGACACGTTGAAGCCCGGCGGAGTTTTTCTGGTCATCGACCATGTCGCGGAAGCCGGCTCCGGACTACGGGATACGGAAACACTGCACCGAATCGATCCGATCCGCATGAAGAACGAGATCGAAGCGGCAGGGTTCGTGCTCGAATCGCAAAGTGATGTGCTTCGTAGTACCGACGATGATCACAAGCGGGCCATTTTCGATCCAACCATTCGCGGTAGGACGGATCAAGTGCTGTTCCGATTCCGCAAGCCACAATGAGGCGCCGAAGCCCGCGTCCGCCAGCAATCTGAGCTCGCACCACAGATCATCCACGGCGCCACTTGATTCAACGGCGGCTTTACAACGCGAGTGACGCTAAGGCACGCTCAAGCTCAAATCGAATTGAATAACTATGGAGTCCTGCCGGGTCGTAATGTTCACGATACGAAACTCGTCGAGGCGAGCCGATGACCCACCGGCCGCAATCACATCCTTTCTGACAAACTCAGACACATCGATGTTCGCGGCGCGAGGCATGAGTTGCGGGTTTACCTGTAGCGCAAGAGTGAGGACATTACGCGCCGATTCATCGTCAACGCGATCGATCCGGATGTCGTCCAGAATTAGAAAATGTCCACTACCATGCAACTTTCCGGAGAGGGTGACATTGGACGCAAAGTCGGCACCCACACAGCCGCTTCCTATCCGTTGACCGAGTCTTGATGACAAATGGGCACGCAGAACCAAACGGTCGAGTGCGAGGTGCGTATGGGGCGATTCCAGATAGGTGTAACAGTCACCGTCATCGATGAGATACCACCGGCCGGCTCGGTCAAAAAGTTGCTCTACGACCAAGGTCTGCACGCTTCGTGGACCCACTGAAAGTACCGACTGCGCTACAGCCGGAAGCGACGACACGAACGCCGCAAGGATAGCTGCGACTATGCGAGCCTGCGCGGTGTGGGAGAACCTGGGGATCCTCATGATTGCGCTGCAGTTTACTCGCAATCGGCTTAAACCCAACCGCGATTAGAATTCACAGTCAGATTGTTGGGCCAGCATCCCCCCGCTCACCAATTCCAGTGATTGCCCCTTGGCAGGCGCACCCACGTTTGAATCCTCAGGTTCAGGCTGCGCCGCGATGCAGGACAGCGCGTGCTCCGATCGCAGCGATCGTCGGCGTACCCACCTGTCGCATGATCGCTGCCAGTTCGCGGGAATAGATATCAAGTACAGCCTCGACTCCTTCCTGTCCGAAGGCGGCAAGACCCCAGCCCTGAGGTCGCCCAATACCAACGCCTGAGGCGCCCAGAGCCAGCGCCTTGAACACGTCGGTACCCCGTCGCGCGCCGCCATCCATCAACACCGGGACGCGGCCTTTGACGGCGGTGACAACTTCGGCAACACAATCGATTGTCGCGCGCAGGGTCTCCTCGTTACGGCCACCATGGTTGGACACGATGATTCCATCGGCACCGTGCGCAACCGCCGCTTGCGCATCCTCTCCGGTCACGATGCCTTTGATGAGCAGCTTCCCGCGAACCAGCCCGCGCAAGCGGTCGACCCACTCGAGAGTCAGCCCGGGAGGCGCCAGGCCTTTCACCTGCGCCACATCGAGTCCGGCAAAAAGTGGCGCGCGCAGCCACATGTCGTGGCGGTTTCCAACATGGCAGGCTATACACTCACGTTTATCGACACGTGTGGCACGCCGCAGCGTTTCGGAATTCCGGACACCCGCGGTGGCCGTCGAATCCACTGAGAGCACGATGGCATCGGCACCGGCCGATTCTGCGCGATGCACGAGGCCCTGCGTTACCGTCCAGTCATCCGTCGGATAAAGCTGTTGCCAGACCGGGGCGCCGCGCTGTGTCAGAATTTGGTCGAGCGGAACAGAGGCCCCGGTAGACACCATCAGCTGGGTCGATCGGCTCGCTGCAGCACGCGCCACCGCTGCCTCCCCGTCTGGGTGAAAAGCACGCATCGACGAGACGGCAGAAAAGTAGACCGGCGTGCGCCAGTGCGCGCCGAACAGCGTAGTGCCAGTATCGACCCGCGACAGGTCGACAAAGCGCCGGGCGCGGATTTCGTAGTCGCCAAATGCCTCTTCGTTTCGTCGCAGTGTGTAATCGTCGTCGATGCCGGTGGCAAGATAGCCGAAGTGAGCTGGCGGCAGTGCTGAACGGGCCAGGGGTTCGAAACCCCGGACGTTCAGAACGTCTGCTACCTTAGGTGGCGCGATCTCAGAACTGCCGGAAATACCCGTCGTTGCGCTCACCCCACCATCCAGCCCCGCAGCCCAGGTGGCGAACGGCAGCATCGATGTGCTCAGCATGAAGCGGCGACGCGTTACGGAAGAACGCAACCCCTGTCGTTCGTGATCGTGCGTCATGCCCTATTCTGCCCGAAGAACCCGCCGGGCTGCCACATCGGCAACAATGGCGCTTGAGGGGTGTCGACCCTCCGCTCAGCGCGCGGGGTTCGTTCCGAGGGGGCCGTCGGGCGGCCGCGCGAAATAGCAGTACCGGGTTTCACCGAGGGTCAGCGAGTCGCCGTCGCACAGGACGTGGCGCGTCACTCTTCGGCCATTCACGAGCACGCCGTTGGTGCTGTTGAGATCTTCGATTACGGTATCGCGAAGTCCCACGACGACAAGCGCATGGTGACGGCTCACGGAGGTGGAATCGACCCGCACTTCGCAATCCGCCGCCCGGCCAATGCGCGTGCGCTTTGCCAGCACATACGTCGTGGTCTCGCCGCCATCGATCCTGACCAACTCGGCCGGTCGATCCGCAGGCCCTGAGGCCGCCGCGCCTGGATCGGCGCCCGCCGCCGCGAGCTTCTCGTCCTTGGCCGCCAGTTCCTCGGCGAGCCGCTTGAGGTCGGCTTCCAACGATTGGACCGGGCGGGGCGCTTCCTGCAAGCGCGCCATCAATACGCCCATTTCCTGCAGATGCTGATCCGCCTCGGCCTGCAATCGCTCGATTTTCGCCGCCTGCTCGGCGCGCAATTGGGCGATTTGCGCGGCTTGTTCGGCCTCAACCACAACGGCTGCCTCGGTGAGCTCCGCGACCCTTTGCGCATCGCTGGTTGCGCGCTCCTGCGCCTGCAGAAGCGCTCGATCCCGTGTTGCCAATTCCGCGGCCAATCGCTCCCTCTCGCTGTCGGCCGCGGCGAGTCGACCCTGCAAGCGATCGCGCTCCGACTCGAGCGCATGGTGTCCCGCCGTAGCCGCGCCGGCCTTTGCATCCGGCTGCCGAATCGTGGCGTGGTCGAACCCACGGCGCCATGCGCGAGTTCGCAATAACTCGAGATAGGAACCTGATTGCGACTTGGCGGCGTCCAATTCAGCCAAGGCGGCATTCAGGCGCGACTCACTGCGTTTGAGCTGCGCCTCGAGTTCGGCCGCAGCTTCTTGGCTCACCTTCAACTCCGCTGAAATTGCCTCGGCGCGCGCAAGCGCCGCCTGTCGATCGGCCTTCAGCTGCGCGCCGGGCGCGGCACGCGCTGCCAGTGCGGATACTGCTTCCGCATGTTCCCGTTGCAGTGCTGCGAGCTGGGTTTCGCGCTCGTCGAGTGAGTGCCGCAGTTGCACGATGGTGGTGTCGCGTGCCGCAAGCGAATCTCGCAGAGCGCGCGTTTCGTCTTTTAGGCGCCCATAGTCGCGCAGAATCTCATCGACGCGGGTGCGGGAAGCCTCCGCGGCCGCGTTCTTCTCGGCAAGCGCCGCATCCAGTTCGCGGGCTCGGCGCTGCCCCGCCGCCGCCGCCGCCTGCGCCGCAGCCAAGTCCGCGGCGAGTGCAGCCGCGCGCGCCGCGGCGGCCGACTCAGGCTCCCGGGGACGCTCGTAGGAGCGAGTCAGCGCCTCGTCGCCGGCATGTTGCCGGGTGATACGCTCCTCCTTTACCTCATCGTGCGGCGCCACCGCTTGCCGGTCTGCGTTCTGTACCTCGGCGGATATCACTGCCCCGACGGCATCCCCTCGTATCGCGCCATTGAGAATGTCGAGTATCCCTTGCGCGGATTCCGGCAGGGGATCGATCAACTGGCGGCGCTGCAGAATTTCCAACAGTTCCGTTGGCGATGTACCGGTCGCGAGCAGTCGCCGCAGCCGCGCCAGAACATCGGCATACGTCACCTCACCGGACCCGAATGCGCGCAAGGCCATTTCGAACATCCAGACCTGCATGGTGGATTTCGCGGCCATCCGGGCAGGCGACTCGGCGCGGTTCATGAATTGATCACGCTGATCTGAGTTCTCCTCGGTGTCGACGCCTTCCATGCCCGATACCGCATTCTGCATCGTTGTACGAAATCTAGACAACGATTTGTAAATCTTACAAAGCTCGTGCAGCAAATACGCGCTGTGCTATGCATAGATGCTCAAACACGCTGCATGAACTCGGGTGACCTCTAATACATTGATTTTCTTGATCGCATTGACTTTTGCGGCGCGGAATCTTGGTGTTCCCCGAAAACGGAAAGCCCTATTGCCTGCAGCAAGCCCAAACGCCACTGCAACGGCGGGCCGCGGGAGAGATTCGGCGCATCGGTCGCCGCGGCGTCAGTGCACCTGCTCGCCCGCAACCCAGGTTTGTTCGACGCGGATTCTCCAAATGTCGGCCGGCGGCATGTGGAACAGATCGCGGTCGATGAGGATGAAGTCGGCCCATTTCCCCGGCTCCAGGGAACCCAAGGTTTTTTCCTGGAATTGGGCATAGGCCGCGTCCAGGGTGAAGGCGCGGAAGGCTTCCATGAGCGTCATGGCCTGTTCGTGATGCCAGCCGCCTTGCGGCTGATTCGCATGATCGGTCCGGGTCACTGCGGCATGCAGGCCGAAAAACGGATTATCCGACTCGACCGGGAAGTCGGACCCGGCCGCGATGCGAGTCCCCTGGTCCAGGAACGTGCGCCACGCATAGGCGCCGAGGAGGCGCTGCGGTCCGATCCGGCTCTGCGCCATATTCATGTCGCTGGTGGCGTGGGTCGGCTGCATGGAGGCGATCAAATTCAGTTGCTTGAAACGCGGAATGTCGGCCAACGAGACGACCTGCGCGTGCTCTATCCGGTTCCGCAGCTCACGGCCGCCCGCGGCCGCATAGGCGGTTTCGAAGGCATCGAGGACCTGGCGATTGGCGGCGTCGCCGATCGCATGAATGTTGACTTGATAGCCTGCGCGGAGCGCGGTCTCGATCTTGTGCTCCATGTCGGCATCGCTCATGAACAACAGGCCCCGCTGATCGGGCTTGTCCGAATAGGGCGCGAGCAGCGCGGCGCCGCGGCTGCCCAGGGCGCCATCGGCGAATAATTTCACCGAGCGCACCGTGAGCCGGTCATTGCCGTAGCCCAAGATGGGACCGGCCTTGGCGAGCGCCGTGAAATCAGCTCCGGTGTCGCGGATCATCGCGTACACCCGCACCGTGAGCTGTCCCGCATCGGCGAGTTGTTGGTACAGGCCGATGATTCTTGCCGAGACGCCGGCATCGCCGACGCTGGTCAGACCGACCGAGTTCATGTGCTTCAACGCAGCGCGCAATGCCGCCAGCTGCTCCGCGGCCGTGGGCAGCGGTGTGATTGCATCGATGAGCTCCATGGCCTGGTCGACCAGGATCCCGCTGGGCTCGCCGTCCACGCCGCGTTCGATCCGTCCGCCGGCAGGGTCCTTGGTGGCGCCGGTTATGCCCGCGGCTTGCAGTGCCTTCGTATTCAGCCATTTCGCATGGCCGTCTATTCGATCGAGCACCACCGGACGGTCCAGGACCACGGCGTCGAGTTCCTTGGCGTTCGGAAAGCGTCCGAGCTTCCACTGAACCTGATTCCAGCCGCCGCCCACGAGCCACGCGCGGCCGGGGTTCGCCATCGCGTAGGCGCGTATCCGATGCTGCGCCTCGCGCAGGCTGGCGGTGCCTGTCAATTGGATCTGTTCGCCCTCGAAACCCAGATCGATCACGTGGCCGTGCGCATCGATGAGTCCCGGCAGAGCGGTCTTGCCGTGACCGTCGAGGAGTTGCGCCTGCGGGAATCGCTTGCGCAGCAACGCGGCGTCGCCGGTCTCGACGACCTTTCCGCCCTCGAATACCAGGCCGGTGAATTGCCGCAGTTCATCGCCGGCCAGCGTGTAGCCATGGACGTTTTCCAGCAACGTAGGCAAGCTGCGCACAGACGTCGACGAGGCGGCCATGCACACGAGCGCCATGAGGCCGCACAAGATGGCCTTGAATGAGTGCCTGAGTAAGTGCGTCACGGTCTGCGGTTCTCCCGGTGAGGAGCGCAATGTCCCACGAGCGGCATGAGGCGGGCAACATGATTGCTAAATGGGCCGTGGTTCTTCTGATGGGGTGGGGCGTGATGGTGCTGCCTGCGAGCGCCTCGCGAGCCGCCGCATTGGATGCGGCGGCGGCCGAGCGGTTCGCCGGTCTTGCGCTCAAGTGCCTGCACCAGGAGTATCCGAACCATGTCAGTCACACGTTGGACGGCGATGCGGACGCGCGTCCGCCGCGCGAACTGACCCCGGCCTTCTATGGGTGCCTCGACTGGCATTCCGACGTTCACGGACATTGGCTGCTGGTGCGCTTGTTGCGCCTGTATCCGGAGGCGCCGTTCGCGGCCGCGGCACGGGCCGCCATTGCCGAGAGCCTGACCGCGCAGCACATTGCCGGTGAGCTCGAGTATCTTCACCGCGGCGACCGGGCATCGTTCGAGCGGCCTTACGGTCTGGCTTGGCTGCTCGCGCTCGCGGCCGAGCTGCGGGAGTGGGACGACCCGCAGGCGCGGGCGTGGTCAGCGGCGCTGCGGCCGCTCGAGGAGGAGGTGGCTTCGCGATTGAAGAATTGGCTGCCCAAACTCCACTATCCCATCCGCGTCGGGGAGCACGATCAGACCGCATTCTCCTTCGGCTTGATCTGGGATTGGGCGGGCGTGTCGGGCGATGCGCCAATGCGCCGCCTGCTCGAGGACAAGGCCGGGGCATTCTATCGCCATGACCGCGATTGTCCGCTGAGCTACGAGCCGTCGGGCGAGGACTTTCTCTCACCCTGCCTGGCCGAGGCGGACTTCATGCGCCGGGTGCTCGGTCACGATGCATTCGGGCGCTGGCTGGCGGCGTTTCTGCCGGGCATCCCGGTGAGTGCGGGCAAATCCTGGCTGCGGCCGGCGGTGGTGACGGACCGGGCCGATCCGAAGCTCGCGCACCTCGACGGGCTGAACTTGAGCCGGGCGTGGATGCTCGAGGGTATTGCGCATGGGCTGAGGCGCGGCGATGGCCGGATCCCCGTATTGCTCGACACGGCCGCAGGGCATCGTGATGCGGCCCTGCCGGCCGTGACCGGCGAACACTACGAGGGCGGTCACTGGCTCGGGACCTTCGCGGTGTACCTGACCAGTCAGGCGGGCTTGCAATGAGCGCTCAAAGTTTCCACACCAACCCTTCCGGCGCCGCACTCGCGGGATCGAATTCCAGAATCTCGCCGTTGGCGAGCGATACGCCGGTGAGGGCCAGAATGAACGCCCAATGGCTGACCAACAGCGTGGTGCAGCTGTCGGGCCGGGCCGCCATGACAACGCGAAAATCATTGGCGCGTGCAACCGTCGCGTCCTCGGTCTCAACCCCCTCGTGCCACCAGTCGCGGGGTAGATGAGCGAAGTCGTAATGCGGGAATCGTGACGCCAAGCGCTCCGGGGGGCTGCCGATGTCGCAGGTGAAAGCGGCCCGCTCACGAACTTCGTGCATGATGTCGACGGGCACTCCATGCAAGGCACAGATCGGGTCTGCGGTCTGCAGGGCGCGCGTGTACGGCGAGACGATGATGCGGGTCAGCGTGGCGCCGGCAAGCGCCGCTGCGGCCGCGGCCGCCTGAGTGGCTCCGAGCGGCGTCAGCTCCGGGTCTTCGATGCCGGGATCCACGCGCGTCGCGCTGAAATGCAGATTGAAATAGCTTTGTCCATGGCGGAGCAGAAACATGCTGATCCAGGCTCCTGGTTTCGAGCCGTAGTGTACCCAACGGCGCGGCTGCGCGGGGTGCGTCCAGCGATGGTATCGGAGCGACGGGGATGGTATCCGAGAGGCGGGCGGACTTACCATGTGGGCCGCAGAAGCCAGCGGCGCGGAAGTGAACATCACAAAGTGAGGACATGATATGGCGGACGCGTCCCTGGGTTTGCGTAAAACGGCGCTGGTCACGGGCGCATCGCGCGGCATTGGTCGCGCCATCGCACTTGCGCTCGCGGCGCGCGGCGTTCGAATCGCCGTGCACTTTCACGCGAACGATGCGGCGGCGAGCGAGGTGCTCGCGAAGCTCGCGGGCGATGGGCACGTGCTGTGCCAGGGGGATCTTTCGGACGTGGCGGCCACGCAGGAGGTGTGGGAGCACGCGGTCGCCGCCCTGGGGCGGATCGACATCCTCGTCAATAACGCCGGCCTGTTCTTCGACCATCCACCGCTCACGACGGTTTTGCCGGCATGGGCAGAAGCGTGGTGGGTGACCCTGGCGACGAATCTCATCGCGCCCGCCAACCTGTCGCTGCTCGCGGCGCAGGCCATGGCGGCTCGGCCGCAGTCCGGCGAAGATTCCTTCGGCAGGGGACGGATCGTCAACATTTCCTCACGGGGCGCGTTTCGGGGTGAGCCCGACGCACCGGCCTATGGCGCGAGCAAGGCGGGACTGAATTCATTGAGCCAATCGTTGGCCAAGGCGCTGGCCCCACAAGGTGTGTACGTGTACTGCCTGGCGCCGGGGTTCGTCCAAACGGACATGGCCGCGCAGTTGCTCGCGGGGCCGGGCGGTGCGGACATCGTGGCGCAGCATCCCTTGGGACGCGTGTCGATGCCGGATGAAGTGGCGCGCACCGCGGTGTTCTGCGCGCTCGATGCGCCTGCGGCGATGACCGGCAGCATCATCGATGTGAACGGCGCGAGCTACCTCAGAACCTAAGTTGTTCGAGGGAGATAGGCCGATCCAGCGAGTCAAGGTGATCCAGGGAGTCGAGGTGATCCAGGGAGTCGAGGTGATCCAGGGAGTCGAGGTGATCCAGGGAGGCGGTATGCCTCCCTGGATTTTCCGTCAAGCGCGAGCCCTGGGCAGGTTCACCCAAGAGAGAAACGGGTTGGGTCTCAGCGTGACTCGACAAACTCGATCGATGGCTTGGATCCACCGGAGGCGGTACAGGTCCCCAAGTTCAAATTATTCGTCTCCCCGGTCGTGCCCGCATCCGAAGCACAGGTCGGCGCACTCGTGGATCCATCGGTCACCGCAATCTTCACCGTGATCGAGGAGCCCTTGTTGAAGACCGCATTCGATCCGCCGCCGTCGCCGATGATGTTGAACTCGGACTCGAGCCAATCGGTCGCCAGATCAACGACGCTATCCTCTCCCGTCGTGCTATAGGCCTCGGTCTTCGTGGTGAACACCAGCGTATCGATGCCACCCGCCACGGCAGAACCCGAGAGCTTGAGATTCTTGAGCTGGGCAATCTTCTCCGCGGGCGTCGCCACGGCGGCGCTATTCTTATAGCAGGAACCCTCGTACGAGTTCCACCCACCCGACGGGCAGGTATCGCCGTAATCGATCAGCCAATATTGCATGAAGGCGGATCCTTCACCCGTCGAATACACGAATTGTTCCCACGAGAGGCAGCCCGAGTGGCCTTTGCAAGCGGCCGTGTTCATGAAGTTCGAATTGAGCTGGAGCGAATAATCGTTCACGAGTCCGTCATCCTTTTCACTCTTCACGCCGGTAACCGTTGGGAAGGTTCCGACCGCTGACCTCGTGAGCTCCGTCGTCTCGGCCGCATAATCGTCGCCATCGCCCACCGTGAAGCTGGTTGCGCCGCTGCGCGGCAGAAACACACGGCTCGGCGCTGCGGCGCATTCCACCTTCATCCATGTTTCGCTGGGATAAGAGGCATGAAAGCAGCCTTCTTCCGGCACGGCGGTGCGCACGATGGTCTCGCGCCAAGCCTCGCGCGCCTGCTCTTCCAATGCATCGGCGGCCGGCGAGGCGAAAGCGGAAGATAGCGACACTACGCTCGCGAGACTCGCCGCGATCGCGATCCCGGCAACGCGGCGCGCGTCCGGCGTCAATCCATGCGTATCCATATTATATAATCCCCTTTTTTCCATTTAACATAAAGTCATTGGTACGGCTCTGCGGTAGAGGCGCGACAGTGCAACCGGTACCAAAGGATGTCAATTCCAAAATACAGAGGGCGGCGTGTCGCAGAGGGCGCGGGGCGCGCGCACCCTCAAACCTAGGCGTCGCGGGCGGCGGGGCGCGCGGCGACGCCGAGCACAATGAGTGCCACCAGCGCGGCGCTCGCGATCGCGGTGAGCGGCGCGCCGATGCCGGCGATCACCGCCGCGGCGGGGAAATCGCCGAGCGGCCGCACGCCCATGATGAGCAGCGTGTTGAGGCTCATCACCCGTCCCCGCATTCCCGGCGGCACGCGGGTTTGCAGCAGTGTGATGGTGGTGGCGGCGACGCCGGTCTGGAACAGCCCCACCAAGATGAGCGTCATCACCGACAGCGAGAATGATCGGCTCACGGCAAACCCGCACAGCGCCAATGCCCACAGGCCCGCGGCGGCGAGCACGATGCGTGCCTTGTGCGCCGGGTCGCGAAGCGATGCCAGGGCGAGGCCGCCGATGACCGCGCCCAATCCCGAGGCTGAGAACAGGATGCCGATGTGCGCCGCGTCGAGATGCAGCACGGCTTTTCCCATCACGGGAATCAGCACCGTGGCCGAGGGACCGAAGAACAGCAGCGCGCCGAACACGCCCATCAGCGCGGGCAGTGCGGCATCGGCGCGCACGGTCGCCAGCGCTTCACGAATGGCGCGGGGGTTTGCGGTGCGCATCGGGCCGGCGACCGCGGGCACGCGCATGGCGATCAGGGCGGCGATGACGCCGAGATAACTCACCGCGTTGGCGAAAAAATTCCCCGCGTAGCCCAGGATTGCGAGACCGAATCCCGCCAGCGCAGGCCCGACGGTGGACGCTCCGGTAAAGACGATGGACTGCAGCGATACGGCGTTGAACAACTCGTCCTTGGGAACCAGCTCCGGCACCAGTGCCGCGCGCGCCGGCTGGTCGAAGCTCAAGGCCGATCCCTGAAGAAACGCGAGGACCACCACCATCCAGACGGCGACGACGTGATGCGCGGTGAGCGCTCCCAAGAGCGTCGCGAACAGCATGCTGAGCGTCTGCGTGACGATGAGCAGGCGGCGCTTGTCGACACGATCGGCCATGGCGCCGCCGAACAATGCAAACACCAGGAAGGCCGCGGCCTGCGCGAGGGCAACGAGCCCGAGCGCGAGCGCCGATCCGTGGCTGAGATCGAGCACCAACAGGGCCTGCGCGACGATCTGCATCCAGGTGCCGACGGCGGAAACGACAAGGCCGCACCACAGCAGCCGGAAATCCCGGTGACGGAGCACGTGAAAGGTGCCCGTGCTGGCGGTGTCCATGGATTGCGGGCGCCCGTGCGATCAGGTTGCGTTTGCCGCCGAGATGGAATTCGCCTTCGCGATCAGCACCTGCGCCATGCGGATGCTCGCGATGTCGATGAGCCGCCCGTCCAGGGAGACCGCCCCCCTGCCTGCCTTCACCGCCTGCGCCATGGCCTCGAGGATGCGCCTGGCCTTGGTCACTTCCGCGTCGGATGGCGTGTAGACCTGGTTTGCGAGATCGATCTGCGACGGATGGATGGCCCATTTTCCCTCGTAGCCCAGCACGGCCGCACGATTGGCGGCGGCGATGTAGCCGTCGGGATCCTTGAAGTCGCCGAAGGGCCCATCGATGGGCCGTAGTCCGTAGGCCCGGCAGGCCACCATCATGCGGGTTTGCGCGGCGTGCCACGGATCGGTCCAGAAGTATTGGCGCGCGCCGTCGGCGTCCTTGTCCGTGAGCACGCCGGAGTCCTTGTTCACACCGCCGATGACGGTGGTTCTGGCGCGCGTGGACGCGGCGTAGTCGGCCACCCCGAAGCTCATGGCCTCCAGTCGGCGCGATGATTGCGCGATGGACTCGACGTTGGCCATACCGAGAGCGGTTTCGATCAGCACTTCGAAGCCGATGCGCTTGTCGCGTTTTTTCGCGGCCTCGATCTGCGTGACCAGCATGTCCACGGCATACACGTCCTGGGCCACGCCGACCTTGGGTATGAGGATCATGTCCAACCGCGGGCAGGCTTCCGCGATGTCGACGACGTCCCTGTACATGTAGTGCGTGTCGAGGCCGTTGATGCGCACCATCATCGTCTTGATGCCCCAATCGACCTCGTTCAAGCCCGCGATGACGTTCCTGCGGGCCTTCTCCTTGTCATCCGGCGCAACGGCGTCCTCGCAGTCGAGAAAAATGACATCGGCATTGGATTGCGCCGCCTTCTTGAACAATGCCGGATCGGTGCCGGGCACGGCGAGTTCGGAGCGCTGCAGCCTGGGCTGGGCCTGATCGATGGTGGTGAAACTCATGATGCGTTCCTCAGGTGGGGCCCGGTTAGCTTGCGCAACACCGCGGCGACGGTCGATCCTAATTCGGAGGCGCTCGGAGCAACAGTGAGGCCGTAGGACTTCATGATCTCGGCTTTCTCCGGTGCGCTGTCGCCCGCCGTGGAGATGATGGCTCCCGCGTGACCCATGCGCCGCC
>Ga0182015_10005459_pt1 | contig 13210 bp, 9 predicted proteins | sample 712P3MmetaG_FD_120478 | JGI IMG/M metagenome (GOLD analysis project Ga0182015, IMG submission 120478) | Permafrost microbial communities from Stordalen Mire, Sweden - 712P3M metaG | ecosystem: Environmental > Terrestrial > Soil > Wetlands > Permafrost | place: Sweden: Stordalen | collected...
GTCCTGACGGCAAGTACCTTGTCTTCGAGAGAGCAGTTGCAAAGGATCCGTATCCTGCCGATGGCAAGATGGCCGCCTTCGCCAACGACCCCGAAGAAGTGAAGATCCAATACGACCTCTACCGGATCGAATTCAACGGCGGCAGAGGTGGAACGCCTGTGCCCATCGAGGGTGCCTCGAACAACGGCATGAGCAACAGCTTTCCCAAGATCTCGCCCAATGGCAAGTGGATTGTTTACGTGCAGGCGCAGAACGGACAACTCATGCGCCCTGACAGCAAGCTCTGGATTGTTCCAGCTACCGGCGGAACGCCGCGACTCATGCATTGCAACACTTCGTTGATGAACTCGTGGCACAGCTTCAGCCCTAATGGGCGCTGGCTCGTATTCTCGTCCAAGAGCAGAAGCCCCTACACGCAGATGTTTTTGACGCACATCGATGCGGACGGCAACGATTCGCCTGCCATTCTCATTGAGAACTCGACCGCAGCCAATCGCGCCGTCAACATTCCCGAGTTCGTCAACATGGATCCCGCGGGAATCGAGCATATCGACACGCCCGCCGTCGATTTCTACAAGCAATACGATGTGGCCGCAGAGCTCGCACGCAAAGGCCAGTATCAGGCCGCGATCCCCGAATGGGAGAAGGCCCTCACCATGAGCCCGGCCGACGCACGCGCCCATAACAACTTTGGCCAAACGCTGGTGCATGCCGGCAAATCCGATGCGGCGATCGCGGAGTTTCGCAAAGCCGTTGCAGCAAAGCCGCTCTACCCCGAGGCGCAGAGCAACCTCGCCATCGCACTCGCCGGTGCAGGTCATTCCAATGAGGCAATCGAACATTTCAAGCTGGCCATTGAGGCCAATCCGGCGTTTGCCGAGGCACACAGCAACCTTGGCCACGTGCTTGCCGAGCAGGGAAAAATCCCTGAAGCAATTGAAGAGTACGAACAGGCTCTCGCCGTGAATCCTGACTATGCTGAAGCACACAACAACCTTGGCTTTGCCCTTGCCTCCGCAGGACGCATGGACGAAGCAATCGAACAATACAATCTCGCGCTCAAGAGCGATCCGAAGTACGCGCATGCGTATAACAACCTGGGCCTCGCACTCGCCATCCAAGGCAAAGTCGACGACGCCATCGGAGAATTCCAGAAAGCGATCGAGCTCGACGACGAGTATGCCGCGGCCGAGGGGAATCTCGGACACGCGCTCGAAGAAAAGGATCGATTCGACGAAGCCATCCAGCATCTCACTCGCGCACTTGCGATTGGACCCGATTCGGCGGAGGTAGAGAAGAACCTTGGCCTTGCGCTCGCGGAGAAGGGCCAGGTTGATGACTCCATCCCGCACTTCCAGCGCGCCATTGCGCTCTCCCCGCGCATGACCGAGGCCCATTCGTACCTGGGAACCGCAATGATCATGAAGGGCAACCGCACGGAGGCGCGGGCTGAATGGCGCGTGGCGCTGCAATCTGAGCCCAATAATGTCCGCGTGCTTAACGATCTCTCATGGTTGCTTTCGACCGCACCCGAGCCCGCACTGCGCAGCGGCGCTGAGGCGGTCCGGCTGGCCAGTCACGGTGTTGAACTCACGCACCAGCAGGACCCAATGCTGCTTGGAACCCTGGCAGCCGCGTTTGCTGAAGCCGGCGATTTTGACCAAGCGATTGCTACCGAGCAACGCGCGCAGGATCTCGCCCGGAATCAGGGGAACTCTAGGTTGGTTTCATTGCTCGAGGGCCGGCTTGCTCTCTTCGAGCAACACACACCGATCCGGCAGCGCTGAACTATGCAGACCTCGCGCGAACAAAACTACCGTTGCAGGATGTCGATGGTCTGCGAAAAGTCCGTTACGCGCAAATGCTTTGCGAGTGCCGGGTGTTGCCGCTGGAGGGCGAGATACATCTCCCACGCAATGCGCCGGTAGCTGAAGTGACCGGCAGGCGCTGAACGCAGTTCCGAAATGTACTGCGCCTCGGCAAAGTCCATCTTGAAGAGGCTCCGGATACGCGTCCCAAGCGGAAGCAAGTACAGTGCCGACTGTTCCGCTTCCGGTGCCTTGCTCCCGGCGATCGTCTCGCTGGCCGAGTGTGCCTTTTTGAGCGCGAACTCAAAATCCGCCAGGACTCCGGCTTCCTCGAGCAGGTTCACGTCCGGACCCATGTCGCCGTTATCCGGAATCTCGCATCCGTGCGCGGTGGTTAGCGGCTGAATAATCTGCGTGCACCTGCGGTGACGATGCATATCGCGAAAGCCGCCAATGTCCATCAAGAAGTCAAAGCGCAGTGAGGCCCCCGCATGGAAGGCGCGGAATGCTTCATCGTGCCGTCCGCGGTGCCGCAGTCCCAGTTCAATGATCTCGTTGACGCGCGCTTCCTGCAGTCCCGCCACCAAATCACGCGTTTGGCGGTACGAGTGCTGCCCGGCCGAATAGACAAGCGTGGCGGCCAACTCCACTTCCAGGCTCTCGGTCCGCTCCACAAGGTCCACCACGGGAGCCGCGGCGATCGGTACCTCGCCAAGCAGCTCACGCGCAGCCTGGCTCAGCTCCAACTTAGTCTTCATCTGGTAATCGTTCGAATGAGCGTACTTCACCAGTGTGGGTGCGGACTTTACTTCGCGGAGAAACAACTGCGCGGCCTCGCCGGCCATTTCGTGATCCGTCACCTCAAGTTTTTGCACAAACGCGCTTGCTGCTTGGGTGTTCACGTTCCAGGCCGGCCCCGTTGCTGCCTCGCGCAGCTTTACGCCCAGTTCGCGAATCTCGGCCATCGGGTGGGAAAGCAGCCTCGAAACCTGCGTTTCCAGAGTGCGGGCATTCACAATCTGCCCGAGCGAAGTGTTTGTTGCGAGGGGCAGCAGATAGCGGGCAACATCAAACGCGCGCGCCTTCAGGGTTCGCTCATAGGCCTCCGGCTTCATCGCCTCCGGCCGGGTTACGCGCCGCCGGAGCGCCTCATGCACTGCGGCCGTAGTCTGCTGGTAGGTCGAGAACAGGCTCTGGACCGTCTCCACATACAAATGGCCTGATGCCGCATTTTCGCCAAATTCCGGGAGGTACCAGCCCGACTTGAGGAAATTCTGATAGCGGGTCGAGCGCTCCTGTCCGTCCCAACGCTGCTCGTCCACCAGCACCATTGCGGCCAGCAGGCTCAGCCGTTCTACAGCGAAGGCGATATGCGCCAGATCGGCAATCGACCGGTGGCCATACTCAAAGTAGAACGTGTTGAGAAACTGCTCTGCGCGCTGCGAGCTGATTTCGGTGAGCGATTCGCGCATCGAAAGAGCTGAACGTGAGTATCTGGCCATTGCGTAGGCCAGCACCTCAGGGTCGGCCCCATGGACGGCAAATACGTCTGTACTATTGCGCGCCCCGGCGGGAAGAAAACTTTCACTGGACATGGAGAGTGGCTCGCGACCAGAATACGGCATAAGAGTGGTTTTCCCGCGAGCTGGGTCGTGGCAGCTGAGGCACACTTCGGATTTTCCTGTTGAAAATCCGATCCGTCATGATCGCCTTGGCCCGGTTTGCTGGAGAACCCCGCGGATTGCGGGCGGAGAATCCGCCAAATGGGGAAGCTCCAGCCTATCCCCAGCCGCAACGGAGGGATATTCTGGCTGGTGCAGTTCCCAGCGAAACGTCAACTTGAGGTGTCCAGTTCAGGTTTTCGGGGACGCGCGAATCGCATTCAGGAGCAAGCGGGCCATGCAGGAGTTTCTGATTCGCACCTACCACAGGCCAAGACCGCTGCCTTCTGGCCGCTGGCGGATGACCCAGCGCTGGAACGACCTACTATTTGCGCACTGGCCAGTCCCTGTGTCCCAGATGGATGCCGTGCTGCCCGGCGGGTTGCAGGCCGACACGTTTCAGGGGTCTGCCTGGCTCGGCGTCGTCCCATTCTGGCTTGACCGAATAAAATTGCGCGGCGTTCCGCCACTGCCCGGAACTCAGAGCTTCCCTGACCTGAACGTTCGTACATACGTCCGCGACCGAGAGACCGGCAACCCAGGCCTCTATTTCTTCAGCCTCGATGCCAGTAACCTGCTCGCCGTGGCCGTTGCCCGGACGTTCTTCCACCTGCCATGCCACTGGGCCGAGATGCACATCGACCAGCGGACTGATCGCGAGTTCGCCTTCTATAGCCGCAGGCGCTTCTCAAGGAAATCGGTGGTTTTTCAAGCGCGCTATCGCGGGCTCGGACCCACCCGCAAGCTGGCCGAGGCGCGCACCGGATCGCTCGAACACTTCCTCATGGAGCGTTCCTGTCTCTTCACTCTCAATCGAGTCGGCCAGCCGGTCCGGGCAAACCTGCATCATGTCCCCTGGCCGCTGGAGGAGGCTGAAGCAGAGATCGACCGCAACGATATGGCCGAGTCGATCGGCATCAAGCTTCCCGACCAGGAGCCCGTTCTGCACTACTCTCGCCGTTTGGCGCTTTACATCTGGCCGACAGAGTTGCTGCGGCCGGTGCTGGCGCCTCGCCCGGTGACCGTGGCCGCCACACCATCCGGATAGGACAATCTCGACTCGCTCGGGTCCGGTCCCCAACTCCAGTTTGCCCAGACTGATTCTCAACCTCCGCCAACCTATAATGGACAACGGTAAAGTGCGGGTGTGTGCTCTGATCCGCCAATCGAGAGGACTTGATGGCAAATCTGCATGGACGAATTGCGCTGGTGAGCGGAGCATCGCAGGGAATTGGACGGGCATGTGCGCTGGAACTGGCACGGGCGGGAGCAACAGTGGCATTGGCCGCCCGGAATGAGGCGAAGCTCGCCGAGGTAGTGTCCGAAATCGAGACAGCCGGTGGAAAGGCTGCGGCATTCGCGCTCGACGTTTCCTCTGAGGAGTCGATCAAGGTCGGCGCAAAGGCCGTGCTTGAGCGCTTCGGCAAAGTTGAGATTCTGGTGAACAACGCCGGAATTACCCGCGATGGCCTGATGATGGCCATGAAGCGCGCGGATTGGGACGACGTTCTGGCCACCAACCTTACAGGAGCCTTCCTGCTGACCCAGGCCGTGCTTCGGCCAATGCTCAAGAACCGCTGGGGACGCATCGTCAATATCACCAGCGTGGTGGGCCGCACTGGTCAGGCCGGCCAGGTGAACTACGCCGCTTCGAAGTCCGGTCTGATCGGCCTGACGCTCTCGCTGGCACGTGAGGTGGCCTCGCGCGGCATCACGGTAAACGCCGTTGCGCCTGGATACATCGAGACACCGATGACCGCCGTGCTGGATGAAAAGCAGCGCACTGCCATGATGGCAGCCATTCCGCTCGGCCGCGCCGGCACGGATGTGGAGATTGCCCACTCTGTTGCATTTCTGGCATCGGAAGAAGCCGGCTACATTACCGGCCAGGTTTTAGACGTGAATGGCGGCATGTTCATGAGCAGTTAGAGCCGCTTTCAGCTCACGAGGTACCTGAAAACGGAACACATTAAACTTGGGCGATGGCAATCCGATAAACCAAGCGGGTAGATACGCATGGCGACGCAACCTGCAATGCCAGAAGAAATGAAAGCGGCTGCGCCCGAGAATCCGGGCGCGCTACGCTATGTGGCACGCCAGCCCGTTATGGATCGGCGCAATCGGGTGCACGGGTACGAACTACTTTTTCGCGCCGGCCCCGAAGCCGGGTTCCGAGGCAACGGCGATCTGGCTACGCGCACAATGCTCGACAACACAGTGATGTTTGGCCTCGAGCGGCTAACCGGCGGGCTTCCAGCCTTTGTGAACTGCACGCGAGAGTCTCTCACGGAGGAGTTAGTCAGCATTCTGCCGTCGAGCATGACTGTGCTCGAGATTCTTGAGGATCTTGAACCAAATTCGCGTCTCATTGAGGCTTGCAAGAACCTGAAGTCGGCCGGCTTCCGCCTCGCGCTGGATGACTTTACCTGGAAGGCGAAGATCGAACCCCTGGTCGAGATTGCTGACTACATCAAGGTGGACTTCCGGCTGACCGATGCCGGGGAACGGGCTCGGCTTCTTGAAAGGCTCAGCAAATTTACGGTCGCGCTGGTGGCAGAGAAGGTCGAGTCCGAAGCGGAATATAAACAGGCATGTGACGAGGGGTTCGCCCTCTTTCAGGGATACTACTTTTGCCGTCCGGTTCTGCTCAAGAACGGCAAAGTTCCGGCCAACCGATCCCACCACCTCCAGATTCTGACCATGCTCCGGGATGATTCGCTCGAGTTGCACAAACTCACGCGCCTGGTTAAGCAGGACACATCGCTCACCTACCGGCTTCTACGGCTGGTCAACTCGCCAATGTGCGCGATTCGTCAGGAGGTGCGGTCGATTCGGGCCGCGTTGCTAGCTGTGGGCGAAGATACCTTTCGCAAACTGGCCACGCTGGCTATCACCAGCGAGATGAGCCAGGGCCACCCCGAAGAGTTGCTGCGCCTGGCTTTCGTTCGCGGCCGATTCTGCGAGGTAACCGCGGCGCTGTGCGGCCGCGACTCCACCGAACAATACCTGCTTGGCATGCTCAGCCTTCTCGAAGCCATGCTGCGGACGCCGATGATTGAGCTCATTCCGCAGTTGCCACTGCGTTCTGAGATTCACGACGCTCTGCTCCACAAATCGAACGAGGAGAGCACCCAACTCGAGTGGCTGGAGTTCCACGAGCAGGGCAACTGGGCCGGATGCGACCGAATGGCCCGGAAGCTCGGGTTGGATGAAGATATTCTCGTGGAAGGCTACGCCGATGCGGTTCTCTGGGCTGAAGACGCGCTGCGCGCCTCGCTATGAATTGGGCCTGACGACTGCTCAGGTTCGTTTGTTTATTGCCCGGCCAGACTCTCCTCCGGCAGCAACTGATAGCTGACGAAGGCCAGCCTCTTGCTGTCTGGAGACCAGGATGGCACGTTCATCGTCCCTTGGCCGCCGAATAGCGTTGCAAGCACATGCGTCGATTTGTCCTTCATCGACATCAGGCGAAGCTCCACATCCTTGTTGGGCGGGTGTCCTGTCACGCCCGGCTCATACGCCACATACACCATCCACTCGCCGTCGGGCGAGATGTGCGGGAACCAGTCGTTACTCTCGCTCTGGATCACCTGCTCCTGCTCTGAGCCATCCGCCTTCATCCGCCAGATCTGCATGTGTCCTGTGCGCTCGGAGTTGAAGTAGATGTAGGCGCCATCCGACGAGTACTCGGGCCCGTCGTCGAGGCCCGGCGCTGAGGTCAACCTTGTCTCTTCGCCGCTCGCCGCGGGGATTGTGTAGATGTCAAAGTTCCCATTGCGCTCGGCCGTGAATGCCAGCGTGGTTCCATCCGGCGACCAGCCGTGCCAGTAGGATGGCGCGTTCGGCGTCACCAGCCGAGGCGTTCCACCCTTGGCGGGCACAATGTAGACCCGCGATTTGTGGTCGTCGCTCGACTGATCGCTGATCGCCAGCCACTGCCCGTCCGGCGATATCCCGTGATCGTTGTTCAAGTGAATCTGAGGAGCAGTTGGAATCACGTCCGGCGAAGAACTGCCGAGCAGGAGCCGGCGAAGTGTTCCATCCTGGTTGAAGATCAGGTACTTTCCGCTCCCAGTCCAATTGGGCGCCTCGAAGTGCGCGGTGTCCACATATTCCACATGCCTGTCTGTCGAAGCAATGGTCACAGTCTCGAGCGAGCTGAGCAGCACCTGTTTTCCACTTGGCGGAGCAAGGGGCCAGATGCTCACCTTCCGAAAGACTGCCTTCTGAACATCGTCCTTGTCGTGCGCGCATACACCGATTCCCACATAGAACTCTCCTGTGAAGGGAACCTTGATTGACGCACCGGCCGGGTGGAGCGCGCCGTCGTTCCCGGAGACGAAGGCGTAGAAGAAATCTCCGCGCTTCTCCAGCCGAACTGTACGCGGGCCTTCCACATTGGATTCCACTTCATGCGTGTTTGCGCCTGCCGGATACCGGTATTGCAGTGACGTCAGCCCGCTGCCGTGCACGGCAATGTCCACCGCTGCCGAGGGCCCATCGAGGGACTGGCGCATCATCAGCACAGCCTTCTTGTGCGCGTTTCCTTCGGTCTCGAGAAAGAAGATGCTTGCTGTGATCGAGACGTCGCCGGTCACCTTTTTCCAGGCGAAGTGAAAGTCGTCGATCCCAAACCACATGTTTTCGCCGCTGCCCGCGATCGTGTATGAGCCGGAGTCAGCGTCGTAAAGGAGCGAGCCGGGATGCAGCACTGTGCCGACATCCTGGTGACCTTCGAAGATTCCGAGGGTCTGCTTGATTGTGGTTGGCGGGGTTGGCGGAGTCGATTGCGCCTGTGATTCCATCGTCGAGGCTGCGAGAGCAAATGCGGTCAAAGTTCCAATGAGAGTTATCGGGCACACCAAACCAGAAATCATGATCAACCTCGGGACGGAAACCGTTGGACGTTGCGCCAAAATGGGCAAAGTCGGTTCGCAAACGAGGATATCGCATTCCGGTCAGGCGTCTTCCGATCAGGCGCGCGGGAAAGCGGGGACAAAAGGCAGCAGACGTTGGGTGAAAACGTGAGCAGTTAGCCTCGTAAAGGCTTTGAGGAACATCACAAAGCCTTTGCAATGAGAGCGTACTGAAATACAGGATCAGTATTTGAGGTGGACCAATCGGTGTAAGTTGATGAAAAATTAGCTACTTGAATGGGTTTTACAGAGGTACAGGGGGATTTTGCGGATTTTCTTGAATTTGCACGGGTAATGGGGAATTGGATGTGGGTGCGGCGACGGGGGAACTTTGCGAGGGGGCGGGCGGGGTTGCCGGCGGAGCTGAGATTGGGGCCGGGGGAGTTGCGGAGGCGGCGCGAGCGGCGGCGATTCCGAACTGAGGGCGGCCGCCGGGGTAACGCGCGGCTTTCAGCGCTTCGGGCATTGCCAAAAGCAGAAATCTCACCATCTCGGTGACGGTGGTGTCGTACTCCACGGCAAGCCTGCGCGTCTGGCGGTAGAGTTCGGGATCGACGGCAACGGTGATGTTCCTGACTTTTCGCATAACAGCTCCAGAGACCAGAGTGCAGGGAACAGGGAGAAGGGAACAGGGAACAGAACAGCAGGGAAACAGTGAAAAAGTGAAGAAGTGAAAAAGTGCCGATTTTGACCAAAACTGGCTGATTTTGACCTGAAAACGGCCGTTTTTTGCTGATTTTCGGCCACTTTCAGATTGCGTAAGTCCTTTGTTTTCCACGTTCGTGCGTGTAAGTCCTTTGTTTCTGCTGTAGAAAAATAAAAAAATAAAAATGCGTTTTTTGATTCAAGACCTTTGAATTGAATAGCTTAGGTTAAAAAAGAAGGTGTAAAAATGCCAAATCCGGTATCGAAGGCCCCGGGGTGTGGAGTAGGGTCCAGAGTCTTTGGACCAGGGTCTGGGGCGCTCGTTGCGACGCTGTTTGCCCTTGTCTCAGATCCACGGTACGCCCGAGAGGGTTAATTAAATGCAAAAGTCAGGGGATATTTTCTGAGGGGATGGCAGTGTGCGGGTGAACCTACGTGAGCGGTGCGCGAAGGCTGCGGATCAACAACAGCATGATCCAGGCCGCCGCGAGCGACGGTAGCAGCAGGCCGACGAAAAACTGAAAAAGAAAAACGCAGCGAACCGGTCGCTTTCAGATTGCTGACAAAGGCGAATTCGCGAATCTGGCGAAGGGCCCGCGGCTAAAGCCGTGTCGATTATGGGCTTGGCAATTATCCCCGCACGTCAAGTATTCTGAAAAGGCCGTGACAGGGCAGCGCTACTCTTGCCAGAAAGAGCCGGCCTTCGCAGCATCCTCGGCTGATAGGTCGGGTTCCTCTGGTTCTTCAGGCCGTACGAGTTCACGGAACTCTTGGAATTCCTCACGGAAACGTTCCACCTGCTTTGAAAGTCCAGAGATAGCAAAGCCAATGAGGATAAGAATTCCCCATGTGATATAGATTTGCCAATTCGCCATAGGGCGCAATTATAGCCCGCAGAATTGCTATGATTCCGTATGTCCCGGATAGATAATGCTAAGGCTAAGTTGGGTTGGGCGAAGAATCATTTGGATACGCTTGAGTGTGAGATGGGTACTTTTTGCAATTCTCCTGAATCCCACGGAGTTTCCACATACGAAGACACCGCTAATGATAGATATCAACTCACTGGCTGCCTCCCTAATGTCCCGGACAGCATCTGGTTGATTGCGGGGGATGCTGTCTACAATATGCGGGCATCTTTGGACCAGCTCGTTTGGGCGCTCGCCAGAATTGTCAAGATCCCAGGGAACGTCCAGTTTCCAGTCACCGCTAACACCGACCCTAAGACCAGGATTAGGTTCGCCAACCAACTGGCTGGAGTCCCTGATGCTGCAATCGTCATCATCGACGAACTTCAGCCATACCACCGAGGGACATCCTACAAGAGTCACCCTTTGTGGCGGTTGAACGAGATTTGTAACCTCGACAAGCATAGGCGCATTCCCTTGGACAGGAGCGAGTACGAGCTTTTTGTCAAGGGCCCGCCACCCTGCGAAGTGACTGTTACACGCACCGACGATTGCCAAACAATATCCGTCCCTATCGCCTTCAAAAGCTATCTTGAGTTCTATAAATGCAGCCCCGTTTCGATAAAGTTCGGAGGCGACAGTTCGGGTATTTCCGAAGATTTCGCTGGCCTCATTGAGATACACGACTTCATCCGAGATAGTGTGTTGCCGAGATTCGAGATGTTCTTCTTGTGACCCCACGTCCGCCTTTCCGGCGGACATGATACACTTCCGCCTAGCGGAGGTATCATTCCATTGAGCGGCAACTCAAAGAGTGAACCGAGCGCGACAAATCAGGTTTTCAAGCCATCGAAAGAGGTTGAAAGTAAAATGCGGCCACTAACCGCAGACACTTTTAACAACCTCTTGAGGCGAGCGGCTATTCAGCCTGTTCTGCAACCTGTTCAAAAAGCGAAGTGAACATCGGCTGACCGCTGTTCCTGCGATTGTAGCGGAAGCTGTACTCGTCGAGGTACGTCTGCAAATACTTCTTGCTGACCGAGTGATAGACCCCGCCAATTCCTCTCTTTACCAAACTCCAGAATCCCTCAATCGTGTTGGTGTGGATATCGCCCATCACATAGACCTTTTCGCTGTGATTGATGCGGCGATGCTGGTACCCGTTCACCTTGCCGAGTCCGTTGTATCCTCGCCATTCGTCGGTGTGGACGATTGAACTGGGCAGGATGTATTCCTTGGCGACACTGTGAAGCGTCTTGCTGCTTGCATCGCTCCCGGCAATGGCAATCACGTTTCCGCCGCGCTGTACGGCGCCCACAACGCAAGTCTTGTGTTCTGCGCCGCGTCCCCGCTTGCTGCCCTTGCGTCCACGTCCACCGACGTAAGTTTCATCCATCTCCACCGCTTCGCCCTCCAGACTGACCTCTTCCGACATCAAGGTCCGAATCTGTTTGAACATGCGCCATGCGGTTTTGTATGTTACGCCAGTCTCGCGCTGAATCTGTTTGGCTGAAATTCCGCAACGGGTAGCGGACATCAGGTACATGGCATAGAACCATGTGCGGAGAGCCGTGCTGGACTTCTCAAGGATCGTCCCGGCCATTGGAGAGATCATGCTCCCGCAATAGTCGCAAGCGTAGGCTGGACGGCCTGTGACGCGATGGTGCTTGCGATCTTCCTTGCACTTGCCGCAAGGGATCAATCCTTCAGGCCACCGCTCAGCCTTCAGCCAATCAAGACAGGAATCGTTATCAGGAAACTGCTTGTTAAAGCTCTCGATTGTGTATCTTAGGTGCTTCGGGATGCACTGTGTCGGCTTCATGAATACAGTATGCCATTTGTTCTACTTGATGTCAAGGGATAATTGCCATGGGCTTTATTCGTGGGGCTGAAGCCCCACGCTCCCTCCGGAAAGGCACGGGAGGAGTTTTCATCAGTCCGGCAGCGCACTGGCCGCTGCGTTTTCGCTGCGTTTTATTCCTCGGTCTCATTCGAATAGTAGCCGCGTCGAGGGCCGATCTGCGGCCTATTGTGGCGGAGGTCCAGTCCGGGGCAGGTTTGGCGGTCCCTGCTGCGCTCCCATGGCGTTCACGGTTGTCGCGAGGAAGGTTCCGTCTTTTACCGCACCGTCCACGCGCACGTTGTCACCTACCTGGATGTCCGCCAGGGTGATGGGATCGCGCCGCTTGCGGAAGGTTGTGTTCTCGTCGGCCACAAACGTGTGAGCTGTGTTGTCCACCGAGCCGGTCAGGGTCACCTTGACGCCATCAATCGCCGTCACTTTTCCCATCAGCCAGGTCTTTCCGTAGTTGGCCTGCATCTCGCGCATCTGTTTGGCGCGTTCCGGGTCGATTTGCATGATGTACATCGCGCCCACTGACTTGGCCTGCGCATCCACCTCGCCCATCGCCGCCACAGCATCGCCGACCTTTATGTCGGTCGCCTTTATTGTCTCGGGCGGGTTGCCGCCGTAGCCGCCACCACCGCCTTCGCCTCGGGCAGACCCTGAACCGGTGGCGCCGCCTGCGCCTTCAGCGCGCGCAGCACCTCCGCCGCCAGGGCCTCGTCCGCCGGCCGGCGCCTTCATGATGCGGGTGTTCGCGCTGAAGTGAATCGAGTAGTTCTCACCGGTGTCTGTTTTGATTGTGTAGTGATCGGCTGCGACTTCAGTGACGGTTCCGATCGTCCCGCGGCCGGCTCCCATTCCGCCGCCCCAGCCTCCACGGCCGCCGCCGCGCTGGCCTTCCTGGCCGCCTGTCTGTGCTGGCGAATTCTGTCCTGCGGCCTGTGGTGCGGCCTGTGCGATTGCGTAAATACTTGCAGGCGCGAAAACCGATAAGCAAAACAATCCAGTGGCAACGCTCAAGACCTTCATCGCAAACTCCGTCTGCCGAGCTTCCTGGCTCGCAACTCATGCCTTGGAAGCACCAGCGCTACGGAGATAGACGCGCGAAATGTGTCAGGAGACGACGGATTCGGAGCTGTGCAGGTTGCGGAAAAACCTGCAAGATGGGCTGAAACTGACGAGAAGCGTACCTCAGTGGCTTCTAAAAGAGTTTGCGGAAAAAGGGGGTTTGTGATGGGAAGGGTTCAGAAAAAACTCCCTCAGGGGCTAAACAGGCTGCGGAAAAACCCCGAAAGGATGGAGGAGATTCCGAAGAGAGTCCCGCAGGGGCTAAAGCCCATCCTTTGTTTTGTTGCATTTGCGGCCCGGCTAAAGCCGTGCCCTTGTTACAAAACTCGCCACGAATGAGTTTTTCCGCAAGCTGTAA
>Ga0182015_10005461_pt1 | contig 13207 bp, 12 predicted proteins | sample 712P3MmetaG_FD_120478 | JGI IMG/M metagenome (GOLD analysis project Ga0182015, IMG submission 120478) | Permafrost microbial communities from Stordalen Mire, Sweden - 712P3M metaG | ecosystem: Environmental > Terrestrial > Soil > Wetlands > Permafrost | place: Sweden: Stordalen | collected...
GTTGCGGCCCGGACCGGCCTGCTTCTGCATGCGACTCCAGGCACAGCCCAGGAGTTCCGCGAGATGGTTAACGCGCTCTCGCAAGCTTCGGCTGATTTTCCACCCGAACTTAATATCACGATTGCCTTTCCAAAGCGCGACGGAGAGGGACATGGGCTTGATGCAGAAGCGAGCATTGCCGCCAAGCGGCTGCAACTGGCGCCATACAGTCCGCTGGCGACGCTGCCCCAATCGTGGCCCTATGCCGGCAATGTTTACGTGGACCTCGCGAATCTCGCGGAACGCTTTGGGGCCACAGCGATTGTTCAACTGGGGCCGGAGAGGGACTTGTTGCCGTGGCCGTGCATCCTTGCGCTGGCCAAGCCAGTGTTGGAGGGCGGGGCGGGTTTGAGCATTGCCAGGTACCAGCTGGGCAGGACCCGGGGACTGCTGAACAGCGCTACGCTGCGCCCGATCACACGTGCCCTGTACTCCGCCGACGTCTCCTTTCCGTTGGCGCCCGATGCCGCATACTCCAGCGAATTTCTGCGCCGTCTGGCGTTGCTGGTCCCAGCTGGCGACGCGGTGGCGAGTGGAGAGCTTATCCTGTGGCCCGTCCTGGAGGCGATCACTCAATCGATTGGCGTTGCTCAGGTCGATATTGGGGTTCGCCAGTTTGCCCAGCCGCCGAATCCTGATGTCACCGCTCTGCTTACGCAGGTCCTCTGCTCGATGTTCGCGGAGATTGAACACCGCGCGAGCTATTGGCAGAGGAACCGGCCTGTGTATCCCGTACGCAACACGGTGGCGTGCACGGGCGCCCACGATGACGCGCCCCGGCCCGCAGACCTACCTGAATCTGCCCGTTCAGTGGATGTGTCCCCAATGCTGGACTCTTTCCACCTTGCAGCCGGCAACCTGCATGAGGTTTGGTCGCAGGTGATGGCGCCCGGGACGCTGCTGGGAATCAAGCGTCTGGCCGAATTGCCCGCCGCGGAGTTCAGTATGTCGGATGCGCTCTGGGTGCGCATTGTGTGGGATTTCCTGATTGCTTATCGCAGCCGGAGTGTGAATCGGACCCACATTTTCGGGGCTTTGGTGCCACTCTACCTGGGCTGGGCCGCATCCAATGTGTTACGAACGGCGGCGTTGTCCGACTCCGAGACTGAAGAAAACATTGCGGCGCTGACGCTGGCCTTCAACGCCGATAAACCGTATCTTATGGCGCGCTGGCGCTGGCCAGATCGCTTCACGCCCTGATGGACTCGCCCTAATGGCGACGATTTTTCGAGTTGATCCGGACCGACATGGAGGACCCAATGTGGCAACAGATTGAATCCGCGCTGCATGAATCGGTCGCCCGCGTCCTGACGAAGGTCGCGACGCTACTGCCCGCCGTTCTGGCTCTGGTGCTCGCGGTCCTGATTGCGGGCCTGTTCGGTGCGCTGCTGGCGTATGGAGTGAGGCGTCTGCTGATGGCGTTTCGCTTCGATGAAAACGTGCAGCGCCGGCGCGCTGGAGGCCGCATGGATTGGGCCTTCACCCAAAGTCCGTCGCTCGCCCTTTCGCGGGCGGTCTTCTGGAGTTGCGTGCTGGTTGGAGTTGTGGTGGGCGTGGCGGCCTTTGCGTCGGGATACGCCAACTCCGACTTGATGGCGGGGTTCCTGTTGCCCTACGTCGCGCGGCTGGTAGGAGCGGCGTTGTTGCTCTTGGGCGGAACGATCCTGGCGCGTTTTCTTGCGCGCAGCGTGCTCATCGGCGCGGTCAATCTGAATCTGCATTATGCGCGGCTGCTGAGTCAGGGCGTGAGATGGCTGGTGCTGATTCTCACCGCAGCCATGGTGCTCGACCATCTCGCCATCGGCGGCGTGATCGTGGAGCTTGCGTTTGGAATCATCTTCGGCGGCATCGTCCTGACGCTTGCGCTGGCCGTTGGCCTTGGCTCAAGCGGTCTTGTGAGCCGGTCTTTTGAACATGACGTGAGTCAGACTTTGGACGAGTCTGCCATACCGAAGGTGACGCACTTCTAAGCACAGGCGACTAAGGTGCCGCATTCGCGCGCCGATCCTGTCTCCGCAGACCGAAGGCAGATATTCTCTGTTACGCTCCGGCCCGGACCGGTATAAAGCCCGATGCTCATCAGTGTCAAGGGACGGACGACACGCAGGCCGCTCGCCCGGCACCAGCGCAGCAGTGCGCTGTTTCGTGAAGGCACAAGAATGACCGGGCCCACGACGTTCTCGGCTCACTCGTATCCATAACTCTCAATGCCGGATCAGGCTGTACAACAGAATCGTAAAGACAATCGAAGAGATCGCGACATATAGGTAATTTCGCTCCACTGCGAATCCAATGGCTGCAAACAGAACACGTGCTATGGGGGTTGCAATCAACAAGAGTATGCCAAACTGGACTATGGCTATAGGCTGGAAATGAAATGCTCCAGATAGGATGCCGCGCAGGCTGTCGAGGTGATCTGGAACGCCTTCAAAGACGTGATACTCCGGCACCAGATGTCCCTGGCTCACCAGAAACAGTACACCGCCCAGCAGAATGACCGCCGCAGACACCAGAGTTCCCGTGCGTAGCAACAGGCCAATCTGCCGATCCAGCCTTGTATCCTGCGCCGAACGCGTAAGCTTCGCATGGGCCATTAGAGCCTCCCCGTGACGCCGCTGTAGATCATTTCCACGCCGAGCGCCGCAATCACGACGGCAAAGACGATACGAACAGCCTGCGCCTTCGCCTTGACCAGTGACTTTGCACCAAGAAGGGACCCTGCGAGGACCCCCAGCGTCACTGGCATGGCAATTACCGGGTTGATGTAGCCCCGGCTCAGATAGACGCCCGCGCTCGCAGCAGCCGTGACGCCGATCATGAAGTTACTGGTCGTCGTCGAGACTTTGAATGGAATCGTCATCGCCTCATCCATAGCGAGTACCTTTACCGCACCTGAGCCAATACCAAGCAGCCCTGAAAGCGTGCCTGCGCCGAACATCAGGCCAAATCCAAGGGGGATCCTACGCGCGGAGTAAACTTGCATCTCGCCATCGATCGGATACATCCCATCCAGCCTGAGGCGAACAGCAAGCGGATCAGACGGCAGTGCCTTTGTCTCCGGCGGGCGCTTGCGGGAAGAGACAGTAGCCGAAACGATCAGCACTACCCCGAAAATGATGGCGATGATCTTAGTTGGAGCACTGGTTGCAAGATAGGCTCCCAACATTGCACCCAGAGTAGTCGCAATCTCCAGGAACATGCCAATACGGATATTCGAGAAGCCTTCTTTGACATACGCCGCTGCTGAGCCGGACGAGGTTGCGATCACGGAGATGAGAGAAGCACCAATCGCATAGTGAATGTCTATCTTGAATGCGAGCGCCAGCAGGGGAACGATGACCACACCGCCTCCAAGCCCGGTCATGGCGCCTAGGAACCCGGCAACCAAAGACCCGCCTCCGATCAAAAACGAGAACTCAATCGCATTCATCTTGCAGAGACCCCACTCTTCTGCGGATTGGGTGGCTACGAGGTCAACCCCAAAGCGACTGTTACGACAGGACAATTTGCCTTAACGATGATGGGAAACGCTCCCGAAGTTCGATTTTGCATACCGAGGTGCGTGTTTCTATGCAAACCAAGAATCAGCATGTCGATTTCCCGTTCCTCAATGTGCTTCAGGATGTCAGTGTGTGGCCTCCCCACGCGAACGAACGTACGCGGCTGACAGAGTTTGCTCGCTTCGTGGGGCAAAATTTCCTCGACAGCACCATAGAAATGTTGCTGAAGTCGATGAAGTTGCTCAGGGTGGTCTATGTCGCTCGAATGAACGACGTTCAGCACATCGAGTTCTGAGGAAAATGCCTCTGCGAGAGCGACGGCAACCGGGGCAGCATGGGCGGCTTCGGGCGAACAGTCCGTGGCGTAGAGAATTCGTCGAATATTCAACGCCCCCGCATGGAGTATGTCCACGTTCGGACCGATCGTGAGCGTGGAGCCGGAGGAATGACGCAGGATCGCTTCCGCTGTGGAGCCGAGAACAAATCGGTCGATCGAGCCCCGGCCATGTGTCCCCAAAACGATAAGCGCCGGACCCCTGCTTTGCACCAACGCCGGAATCACTCTGCTCGGATCACCCTGTAGAAGGACGGGTTCTGTTGCCCCCCTGCCACACTTGAGCTCCTCCGCGGTTAGCGTTAGGTCAAGCTTGAGATTTGATCTCTGTAGACTCCCGAGAGGCTTCTCGGCTTCAACCTCCAGCGCCGCCTGGGTCAACGTGAATGCATGCGCAACGACAAGACTGGTGCCGAAGTGGACCGAGACGGCCGAGGCGTAAAGACCTGCGTTCTGCGACGCCGGTGAGAAATCCGTGGCAAAAACAACAGAGTCCAGTTGAATTGGCGAACTCTTCCCAATAGCGGGCATCTATCGCCCTCCCCGAATCAAGCTGTAGATCACGGTTGCACTCCCGTCTGGAAGTTGATCGTTGAAATGGCGAAGTTGTACTGCGATCTGGCATTGGCATTGCTGATCGCTGCCTGAGTTTGTTGCAGTTCGGCCTGGCTTAATTCCACTATCGAGCTGAGCCCAAGGTCGTACCTGGTTTTTGCGAGATCCAAGGCGGTGTTTGCCTCCCGAACGAGTTCAGATGTTACTGTCACGAGCTGTAGGGCATTGTTTGCATTGAGCCACGCGGTTCGGACATCGCGAGCGACCTGCTCCCGAAGCGCGCGAGTCTGCTCCGAGGCCGCTTGTGCCTGTAGCGTCGCCTCGGAGGCTTGCGCAGCAAACCGAAACCCATTGAAGATCGGTATGTTGATGTTTCCCCCGACCGCTCCGTACCAGGTAGTTGTGAAATATTGCGGGGAACCGGTGGGGGTATCGCCAACGACCCCGAGCGCGCTGATCGTCGGAAGCAATTGCTCATGTTGCGCTTTGCTGAACTTCTGCGCCGCTTCTTCGCTGAGTCTCAAGGATTGAAGATCGGGTCGATTCTGGATGGCTTCGGCAATGAGGGTTTCGGGATCGGGGGCAAGAGGAGGCAACGGGCCGGTTTCGTCGACCAGTTGAAAGTTCATCAACTTGTCGTAGCCCAGCACGGCACTTAGCGCTGCCTTTGCGGCATCGAGATCGTTTTGTGCGTTGAGTTGCAAGAGCTTTGCCTGCGAGAGGTTGACTTGGGCGAAGCTGAGATCCAGGTCCGACCTCAACTTCGACGATGCGAGTGCGCTCACCTGATCGGTAAGGTTCTGCCGCGTCGTGACGGTCTGGGCCGCGACCTTCAGTGTCTCCTGGGCCTCAATGACGGCGAAGAACACCTGATCCGTGGCAAGTACGATGTCTTCGCGGCTGGCCTCAGCATCGGCAAGGCGTGCCTTCTCCTGCAGTTTTGCCGAAGCCACGAGATTGGACGTGCGTCCGAAGTCCGTAATCAGCTGGCTGACTTGCATCCCCGTGCCCGCATGATTCAGCAATCGTGAGGCTGCAAGAGACCCGCTGGATATTCGGCTCCCGTCGTTTGCCTCGACGGCGGTCAGGCTCCCGTTTAGGTTTGGGAGTTGGTCCGCGCGACGCTCCCGAACGACTTGGTGCTGGACCATAGCGATCAACTGACTGATCTGGATGCGAGGGTTGTTGGCCAGCGCGATCTTCTCAGCTTCTTGACGGGTGAGCAGGGTCAACGTCCCCGTCCCCGCTGCGGACACGGGAGGAATTGCTGTTGTTGGAGGCTGCGAGGATGCGACGAGGGGCAACGAAACTGCGGGGGCGTTCGGCAGAACCGGCGGCGGGCTCTGAGCAAGCAGCCCCGAGGCGAGGAGCACGAAGGGCAGGAGTGCGACGCTGATCTTCTGAATCGACTTCATGACTATGCCTCCCCTGCTACTGGCGCGTGTTCTTCCTTGCGATGGATTAATAGGTACGCGGCCGGCACGAGGAACACGGTTACCAGCACCGAGGCCGTGAGGCCGCCTAAGATGGCCCGGGCCAGTGGAGCGTATTGTTCGCTGCCGGGTTCCAAGGCAAGCGCCATCGGGATGAGGCCAAGAATTGTCGCTAGGCTGGTCATAAGAATCGGTCGCAGACGTGCCTTGCAGGATTCAATCAATGCCGTCTTGATGTCCCTGCCTTCCTTGCGTAGGGTGCCTGTGAACTCGACAATCAAAATGCTGTTTGAGACCGCGATGCCCGCTGTCATCACAAGTCCCATCAGTGACATGACGTTCAATGTTGAGCCCGTAACGAAGAGGAAGATCAATGCCCCGGCAAGGCCTGGCGGAATTGCCAGCAGGATGATAAACGGATCCGAAAATGAGGCAAACTGCGCCATCAGAATCAAATAGACTAGAACCACCGCCAGAACCAATCCAATCCCGAAGCTTGAGAACGACTGCTGCATGTCACGTATCGTTCCGCGAACCTTTACGGTCACACCATCCGGAACTTGCAGTTGCCCAACAATCGACTCCACTTGCTTGTTCACCTTGCTCAGATCTTCTGACTTCGGCATGACGTAGATATCGAACACAGGGCGTAGCTGATAATGGTCCACCTCTGTTGGTGTGTTTATTTGCGTAATGTCGGCGACAGATTGGAGCGGAGTCGTACTCAGGCCATCCGGGGACCGGAGAGGTATCTGCCTGAAGTCGGTCATCGTCTTGATTTGCGTCTCCGGGTATTGGACCGTCAACATATAACTGTTGCCGGTCTTCGGATCGACCCAGAAGCTCGGTGCGATCATCCCATCCGAGGTGAGCGCAGTAATGACATTGTCGACTACATCTTTCGGACTTATTCCGAGAAGGCCTGCTTGTGCGCGGTTGATGTTCAGCTCCAGTCCCGGGTAGTCGAGGTCCTGAGGAATGAGGACATCATTGACTGAGCTGAGCCCTTTTATCTTGGCCGCTGTTGCCTTGGCGATTTTGTAGGCCTGCTGAAGGTTCGTGCCTCCTATCTGTATATCGATAGGGGCCGGCTTGCCCTGGTTGACGACCGAATCCACCAGGCCACCGGCCTGGAAGTAGGTGGCTACATCGGGGAAGTCTGCGCTGAGCTTCTCTCGTACCTTCTGCATGTAGGCGTAGCTTCCGGTCTTGTGGTCCTCCTTCAGGCTGACCTGGATGAATGCGGTATGCATGCCGGAGTTGGAGGTGTAGATCGCGGATAAGTCTGGAGTGATCCCGATGTTCGACACGATCATATTCAGGTCTCCCGGCGAAACTACCCCGCGGATGTCCTGCTCCATCTTCGAGACGTAGTCGTCAGTCACCTCAATTCTTGTACCTGCGGGAACCTTGACATTCACAACGAATTGGCCAGGATCAGTCCGCGGAAAGAATGCTTTGCCAAGGAACGGATACACCACGAAGCTCACAAGGACCGCAACGCTGATCAAGCCGACGACCATCCAGGCGCCTTCAAGTGCCTCGCCGACTTTTCTCTCGTACCACATCTCGAGCGTGCGGAATGCAAGATTGAACTTGTCCACCACGATGCGAAACACGTGGATCTTCCTCTTCCCGCTCGGCTCCGTAACTGCATTCCCCTCTGTCGCAATCTGGTGGTGCTCGCTCCCGGGATCGATTGTGATGAACAACGAGCAAAACAGGGGCACTACGGTCATTGCCACGACATACGAAGCGAAGAGTGCGATTACGACCGCGAGAGCAAGTGCCGTGAAGAGGTATTTGCTGACGCCGTAGAGCATCAGAACGGGGAAGAACACAATACTTGTGCTGACCGTTGCAGCCAGCACCGCAAGTTGTACTTCCTGACCGCCCCGTTCCGCTGCGACGGCCGGGGACTCTCCCATCTCCATGTGACGGAAGATGTTTTCAAGAACTACGACGGAGTTGTCTATGAGCCGCGACAAGGCAAGTGCCAGTCCCCCCAACACCATCGTATTGATGGAACTCCCTCCGAGATTGAGTCCGAGGAAGGTGGCGAGCACGGAGATGGGAATCGAGAGCAGAACGGCAATTGTCGCCCGGATATTTCCCAAAAATAGCAAAATCATCAACGCGGTCAGAAGAAGTCCGATCGTGCCCTCATTGATGACGTTCTTGACGGCAATTTTTACAAATGCAGATTGGTCAAACACTACGTCGGTCTTTAGTACGGATGGAATATCGAGAAGGTGTGCAACCGCCGTCTTGACGCCATTCACGATTGTGATGGTGTTCGAATTGCCGCCTTGTTTCAGGACGGGAATATAGACAGAGTGTTGGCCGTCGACCCGAACGATATTGGTCTGCAGTTGCCCTCCGTCTACTGCGTGGCCGACATCAGCGACCATTACGGAGGCATTGCCAACGGTCTTAAGTGGCAAATCGTTGATCTGATCTACGACTGGGACCTGGCTATTTGCATAAATGTTGTAGTCCTTCATCCCGATGCGGACATCGCCCGCGGGAAGAATGAGGTTGGACTTGTTGAGAGAATCGACTACATCCATGACGCTCATTTGGTGCGCTTCGAGCTTTACCGGATCGACGTACACCATAATCTGCCGGTAGCGCCCGCCGTAAGGTTGAGGAACGGATGCTCCGGGAACGTTTGCCACCTGATTGCGAACGGTGAATTGTGCGAGGTCTTTCAGTTGAGTTTCATTCAGCCCTTGTCCCTTCAGCGTAATCAGGCATACAGGGAGGTTGGCGGCGTCGAACTTCAGGACGACTGGAGGGAGGGTACCGGGCGGTAGCCGCCGGAGATTGGCCATCGCCAGATTCGAGATATTGCTGACTGCGGCGTTACCGTCGGTGCCGGGCTGGAAGTAGATCTTGATCAAGCTAACGCCGGGCAGCGAACGGGACTCGATGTGATCGATTCCACTGCCCAGAGTAAAGAACCGTTCATAGCTGTTCGTGATGTCCGATTCGATCTGCTGGGGCGGCATCCCGGCATAGAACGTCGCAACAACCACCACCGGAATGTTGACCTCTGGAAAGAGATCGACGGACATACTCGTGACCGTGGTGACGCCGACGACAATCACGAAGAGACACATCATGAGGATGAAGAAGGGATACTTCAGGGCAAAGGAAGACATTACTGATCTCCCCCCTGCTTCGGCATGGAAATCGTGCTCAGCTTTGGGAGAACGGTTTGACCCGCCTCATAATTTGCCTGCCCGGACACGATGACAGATTGATGCTCCGCCAGCCCCTGCGTGATCTCAACCCGATCCGAACCTTGAATCCCAAGAGTCACGGGTACTCTCTGGACCTTATTATCTGCATCAACGATCAGCACGTATGCTTGCCCGTCCGCTTTCAGAACAGCACCCGCTGGGATAGTCAGTACGTTCTTCTGTGCCTGAAGAACAATGATCGTCTCGGCTGTCATCCCGGAGCTAAGCGTGAGATCCGGGTTTGGGACATCGACCTCCGCAAGCATCGTCCGCGTCGATTCAGTCAACTCACGCGTGAAGCGGATGATCTTGCCCGGGATGATCTTCCCCGTGTCCTGGAGCTTGATCTGGACATCTCCGCCAATTTTGATGAATGGCACATCTTCCTCAGGTACGGGCATGCGAAGTCGCAGCAAGTCACTTTGTGCAACCTTGACTACAGGCATGGACTGCGTGTTCGATGTCGTACCAGCTTGAATGAGAGAGCCGACATCCGCGTAACGCATCGTGATGACACCAGTGAAGGGCGCGGTCACGACCGAATAGTCCTCAAGCGATTGGACACGCTGGTTATCCGCCTTCGATACCCCCAGCTGCTCTTCTGTAGCGTCCAGGGCGGCCTTGGCGACATTTATCTTAGCCTCCGCGTCCTGGTCTCTTGCACGAGAGTCATCCAACTCTTGTTCGGCAACGAGTCCGGGGCGTCGTTTGGCCGCTTCGGCAAGGCGGGTATACGCAGCGTGAAGGGCAGCATAGTTGGCCTCAGCCAAGGTCACTTCGCTTTGTGCTCTTGTAATCTCCGATTGGCTGTGTTTCACTGCGGCCTGCGACCCTGCTACCTGCGCATTCAACTCCGGGACCTCTAGCGTCGCAATCACCTGCCCACTCTTCACGCGATCGCCGATGTCAACATTGATACGACGGATGTAACCAGAGACTTTTGCATGCAATTCGACTTCCTGATAGGGCTGGAACTCGCCTGCCACTGTCAATGTGCTTGCTAGGTCCCCCCGTGTCACGGGAGCAACTGACGCTGTCGCAGCTGGAGGTACTGGCTGCTTCTCCTGACAACCGGCTAAGACGACGCACGGGAGCGCGACGAGCAGCGCACCTCTAAAAACGATCGATGGAGATCGCATAGACATGATGAAGGCACCTATCGCAGTACGGGTAGATGTATGGCGTCTGTAAGACCCTTCCATAGCGCAAAAACCCAACCGAAACTGAGGGCGGACACACTACCTGAAGGAAACTATCTAACTGGGAAGGGATGCAGCAGGAGGGGGGCGGGGCGAGAAGCAATACGAAACGGCGCAACTCCGATTACGAGAATCGTCAATTGTGGTCACGGTCCGGATCGAAATCGACAGGACGAAGGACACGCCGGCGGCAATCGTGGCGATCAGAAATATAGAAAATGGTGTCGACGATTGAGGCTGTGGGGATGTAGAGCGCGGGGAGCTCACATCCTTGGGCGAGACCGGTCGCTCCTTTTGGGACAGAAGCTTGGCTGCGGGCACGTTGGACTGGGTTGCTTTGGGAAAATAGAGCGACATCTTGTAGTGCAGTCCCCACGAAAACACAGCTATAGCGAGCATCAGAACGAAGAACAATGCCGGTGCCGTACGTCGAGTTGTCGTGTCAACTGTGAGCAATCTGCCGGCCCCTGGCACTGCGTATTCAGTAAATCTAAGGGACCCGATGGATGTAATCAATGGGATTCCCTTTGTGACGACAGGTTTGCCCCTATAGCCAATAAAAGTCGTTTGCTGGCGTCGAGGAAGGCAGAAGGGTTGAACCACGGGTCGACAATATCGTCATAAAGAGGATCGTCGAACTCCGACTGTAGTTTGCCAAGGAGCAGTATCTTCGCCGAAGACCACTGCCTTCGAACGTACGCCGCTATCGTTGCCGCTTCGTCCTGGTTGGGCGCAAGACTGATCGCGACCAAGCTGAACGACGTGGATACCGATAAACCGCACACATCGCAATACCCAGCGGCTTTCTGAATGGGGATGTTGAATGTCGAGAGCAGAAGGGCTCTGGACTCGCGAAGTACGGAATCCGCCTCCACTAGCAGAATCGCTCCCTTGACTGGGGTTTGTGCTGCCCGATACGAATTGATTTGGGACAAATATGGACTCAGCATAGGGCACCGCCGATGGCGGCTGCAGCCTTTGGGAAGATTTGTTCCTTATTCATGTTCCGCTCCAGAAGACCCAAGCGGCGGGTCTGCTTAGCACCGGGGACGGGTGCATTGAACCGAAATACGGCGAGGACCGCCGCACCGAAACGGTTAGGAGAGCGCTGGAGGGGGACGACGCATTAGATCGGGTCCGTGCAGATAGTATCGACCAGGGATGCGCGGCCTCGGTCCAGGTTGGATCAAGTAGGTAGGAGGAACGTGATTGCCCTGCTGCGAGAGGGCACTGGCAGCGAAGTGCAGCGATTCCCAGGTGAGGCGGGGTTGACCCTGATCTTCTAATGAAGCGACTGCACGGGCGGACCCCTCCTCGGTGGACAGCTTTGCCGTGGACCCGGTCGAGACCGAAGTGGAGAGCTTTGCCTGGAGCCCCCAGCTGAAAACAGAGACTGCCAAGAAGAGAAGAGCACATTCGAGAGCCGCCGGAACTGTCGAATTGCGCCTCTTGAGCATCATTCTCCCTTCATGCGAAATGGAACCTGTCCAGAGTCTAGCAAAAAAGAGGAACGAGGAGAAACCAGCCAGCCCCGGTGTTGCAACAGGTCCTTGGGGTCTGGACAGCTTCAAAAGCGCTTGAGGTCCGAACCAAGTCGTAAATCCTCCGGGGAGTTTGACGCCAGTGCCTGAACGGCGGATCATACAAACCACGGTCCAATATCAGGTGATTGGCTCGAGGGAGAACAACGCATGGCAGCAAATCGCAACAAGACTAATCAAGAAGAACAGGATCCACCGTGGCTTGGATTGGCAAAGTTCCTGTTCATCGTGTTCTTCGCGGTCATGGTTTTCCTGCTCATCAGCAGCATGGAGCATCACCACTTTTTTAGCGGTGGCCAGATGAACAAGCATGACATCACCGAGCCATAATAGCGTAGAAATTCATTTCGCTTACCTCGTGAGCGGTAGTGTCCTAGTTTTGGAAGGCCACACTTCTCACAGCCTCTTTCTCAGCGATTCAAAGCAAACAAAGCCAATCGCGGCAGATACTAGAGCAATCGCGAGATTCTTCCCGGTCAGTATGTCCGCGAAGGCCGATTCCCAAGTCTTTCCAGCTCCACTCCGTACGGTGAACTCTCCCCTTAGCAGATTCGAGTAAAAGAGAAAACAATAAATGCGATCTCGACGCATGTCCTAAAGATCAATTTGTGTCGAGAGGTCATATTCAAGCCTCCAATGCGGTACTCAGCGTGTTGCGAATCCCGACCTGAGACGGTTTGCTTGCTGGCCCGTGCGGCTGACCCCACATTCTTTCGGTCGGCGTCGTTTGGTTCTGGCTTTGGCGTGGCCCATGGGCAGCTTGGGGCGGCCCACCTTTCTAGGCTTGGGCTTGGTTGGCATTTCGTATCTCTTGCATGATGGCGGCCCGCACGGCCGTCTGAGCTGAAATGGCCGGGGGAATACGCCGCGCAGTCACGTGCTGCCGAGGATGCTTTGGATCGTCTGTCCCGTGCGTCCAAGCGTAGGCTCTGTGGGTCTTAGGATGGTCTTTCAAGTCGAACACTTCAACCACTCCCGCCCAGATGGTCTTGCCCTGATAGACCTCGTGCACAGGCACACTCATCAATTTGATGTGCCCGAATCGTACCGTCCACGGAGCGTTATTCAGGGCAGGTAGAGGGTCGGGCCGACAGATATTTACCCGTAGAACATCCAACGGGGATTCTGCTGAAGTCTCATGGAGGCGCGCTCAGTTACAAATTTGCCTACAGCGGACGCGCAGAAAAAGCAGATGCGCTAGGCTATTCGCCGCATCTAATTGATTATTAATGAGTTGTAATGGTCGGGGCGGTCAGATTCGAACTGACGACCCTCTGCTCCCAAAGCAGATGCGCTACCAGGCTGCGCTACGCCCCGACATGGATCAATCTTATCGCACCGCCGGGGCAGCGCTCGGGGCA
>Ga0182015_10005463_pt1 | contig 13202 bp, 11 predicted proteins | sample 712P3MmetaG_FD_120478 | JGI IMG/M metagenome (GOLD analysis project Ga0182015, IMG submission 120478) | Permafrost microbial communities from Stordalen Mire, Sweden - 712P3M metaG | ecosystem: Environmental > Terrestrial > Soil > Wetlands > Permafrost | place: Sweden: Stordalen | collected...
AATGTGGTCGCTCGAAAACTTCGTCCCACCCGCGCCCAAACCGTAATCCGATCATCAGACCAAAGCGGCGGGCCTCGACTCATCGAGGCCCGCCCTTGACTTGACTCCTGATTCCACATAATGCACTTCGCCGGACTGTTTCCGGGCCAAGATCGGCGCTTCCGTGAAAAAGACTCTGGAAACCAAGCCGCAGCTAATACAGATTTCGGCGGCATGGAATTCCCGCGAGGGCGCTCCCTTGGGACGGAATCAGTATGTGGAGTTGGAGATCAAGAAACCAAAGGCAAACGGAGCAAGCACCAAGCTGTCAGCTAACCAGAAGCCGTGCGAGAAGATGGCTGAGGCCATTCTCATGGACGGCGGTAAGCGCGGACAGGTGGTCAAGGTTTGTGCCGATCCAGCTTGCCGTATCCACCATCCCAACACGCCTTCTCCGCAGCAAGTTGAGCGAGAGCGGGCAGAAGAGCGGAAGCTGGTACAGAGAATTCGCGAGCTTCTTGTGGCTCCTTATCCTATTGAAAGGGCGTGGAACTATGGGATCCCGAACGAACGATTCACCTGCTGGACTATTTTAGAGCACCACCCGTCGAATACGGGGATCGCCTTTTGTTCCCAAGGCTTCGGTCCTTCGAATCCGTGGGGTTTAGTGTTTCTGGCAGGGCAGCACATGGGCATTGGCATGGATTCTGCCTGGTTCGCGTCGCTTGAAGACGCGATGAGAGAAAGCGCGGCTTGGGACGGCCCAAAACCCGATGTTCTTGAAGCACGGTGAGGCTCATTCATTTCGAAGAAGCCCAACTCGTAGAGAAGATTGAACGTCTTCCTCACCAAGCCAGGTCGGCATTCGCTGCGGCATGTGCCGAGCGGCTGCTGCCTTCCTATTCCAGGTTCTGGAAGCGCACGGGCAGAGGGGACGCGAACACGCTTGCCGCAACCTTGGGACGGCTCTGGGATGATCTCTCGGGAATCCCAATGTCCGATGCGGAGGTTGAGGCAGAGATCAAGACCTGTATGGAATTGATACCACAGGAAAACGACGGCCCATGGGTGATGGAGCAGGCCGCCGCCGAAGATGCCGCATCGGCATTAGCCTACGCGCTGCGGTGTCGTAAAAACGGATTGGCGAACGAGGCTGCATGGGCCGCGCGGCGCGCTTACGAGGCAGTTACCTTTTTCTGCGAGAATGTCGAGGGCAATGGCTCGGGAAAAGTGCGAATGCTCGATTATTCACAAAGACTTTCGGAATACGCCCGTCATCTTGCCAATCCACTTGTGCAGGCAGAACTTGCTCGTCAGCAGCGCGACTTGGACGAGTTGCTCAGCGGCGCAGTTACGGTCAGTCAATTGCGAAAAAAGATCACAGGAAGAAGCGGCAGAGTTCCTTCCGAGCTAATAACTGCGATTTGCCGTTTTTTGGCGACCTGTTGCGATCCACGCGCGATCCGTTTGAGGGTCTATCAAACGCGTTTCATATACTTCTGTGCCATCCGTGGCCCTGCATGTTGTTGAATTTACGTTTCTAGGCGGGTTCGAATCCCTCCCTCTCCGCCACGCAGTCTGAACTGCAGAGAAATTCCGCTCGCTTTGCGCCGAAATACGCAAATAATGCCCGTATTTCGCGATTATTCCTGGAAAAAACGGGACTGCGGAAAACGGACTGCTCGGCATTGGATGCGGTACTGTCGCGGCTTTTCTCCGGAAGGCACATGCGCAGTCCGGTTTTCAGTAAGGCGTTAGGCGAATGCAATGCGATCACAAGCCGCGGATTCGACCCTAGCGAATTGATTTTTGCCAGCGCCTTGGAGCCCGAGGTCGGCGCTTCCATAAGCGCGTTTCTGGATGAGTTCCGTGCGGCCAACCGCCGAGTGACGGCCGAAATTGTAAGGGATATCGTGATGTTTCAACAGTATTGGGACGGTTACGGAAGACCTAGGCCGCAGGCTGCTAGCGGATGTTCAGGTCAATGTAGTGGGCGAAGCCGGAGAGCGCTACTTGGTCGTTGCCGGGTATGTAGAAGCCAAACTTGCCCGAGCTGAGGTTAGTCCCGGGCTGCGTCCAGCGATCCAGGACGGTCCAACTGTCGCCGTGCTTGATCTGGTGGACGATCTCCGTGGGGCTAACGCGGATTTGGAGCGTGCGGAAGCTTTTCTTGTCGCCCCTATCGGGAACTATGATCTCGTCCCTTTTCTCGCCGTTGAGAATGACAGTGCGGTAGAAATTATTGTCGTCCATTTGGAAGAGCACATAGTTTTTGGGGTCGCTGTAGTGGAGCACCCATTGCAAGAGGTGGCCCTTGGTAAGCATCGCGGAAAAAACAAATGTGCCCGAGGCAGGAACGACTCCGTATAGGACGAAGTCTCCTCCTCTGCGAATGAAAGAATCTCGCTCCTGCTTCCAGGCGCCTGGGTCATCCCACTTCGACATACCGCTCGGGGCGAGAGACAAATCCAAAGTCTTGGATTGACCGGCTATGACCTCGAGCGTGGCCGAGCGTGTGAACCTTTCGGCGGTTCGCGCAGTAAGAGTGTAGGTACCGGCGGCAAGATTGAGCGGGACACCACTGCTTACCATTTTCAGAAGCTCACCTTTCACGATTGCAACTGTGGCGTCGGCGGGCTCGAAGGTAATTTTCAATTCACCAGGAGCGGCTTCCAACGCGGCATCCGCAGCAGCGAGAGATATGGTTCCGCCCACAACGAAGTGTTTCTTGAACTGCCGGGGTTTGAATCGCTCATTGCGCAGTTCGACGTTATGGTCTCCGGGATTGATGGTGGAGACGGAGAGCGTGCCATCGGGCTGAATGATCCCAACGAGAGTTTGATCGACGAGAACCGTGGTTCCAGGAGCGCCGCCCCGGATGGTCAGCGAGGCCAGGCGAGGCTGGGGTTGAGGCTGCGGTTGGAGGTTGAAGATAAGCTTGGCCTGTTCGCCCTTGCGAATGCGGATCTTTTGCTGGGGTGGGTCCTGGAAGCCGCTCTTGGAAACCTGTACAACGTAGTCCTTGAACTCGAGATTCGGCAGGCGCAACTGGCCGGCTTGAGTGAGTTGCCGTTGAAGTTTTCCGTCGAGAAAAACTCTTGCGTCGTCTTGACCGGCAACGACAAGGAGCGTGCCCAGGTTGTGACCGGACTCCGCGGGGGGTTGATCGTTGTGCAGCTTATCATCGAGCGTGACTTTTCCGGCGGCGATGTCGGAAGAAACATCCGAAGCGGGCGGAGATGGTTCGGGAGTTGTTTGTGCGGGCGCGGAGACGGCCGGAGCGGAGACGCTGGGAACCGAGACCGGGGCAGAGACGGCCGGAGCAGAGACGGTGGGAGCGGCGGATGGGGACTTCGCTACGGGCGGAGCGTAATGTTTTCGTGTCAAGAAGAAGGTCGCTGCAACCAGGATTATCGCGGCGGCGGAGACGAGGATCAGCGTTGTGGAGTGCGACCGCGCAGGCGGGTTTGGCTGGGATGATGGGGAAGCGATTTTGACCGCCGGTGCGGAAGGCTCGGCAGTGGGAGGGGTGGCGGCTTGTGGCGGGGGGAGTTGCGGCTCTGGCGGAGGGGTCGGGACCTTGCCCGGCGGCACAACGCTGGGCGGAACAATAGCGGTCGGAGCGTTCTGGGGTGGGACCGGGCTTGGCGTAGCCTGGCTTGGCAGAATCTGGCGGGTAGCGTCGGGTGAAGCCTCCGGAGCGCTCGGACGCGGGACGTGAAGAATTAGGGTCGCGCCTTTGCCGCGCGGCGAGGCGCCGGAACTCTCCTGGGAGACTAATCCCAACCGGAGGAGCAGGGCGTTGGCGATGGACAAGATTTCGCCATCCGTCCAATGCTTGGCGGCCACCGTTTGTATGCGCACGGCTAATGCTTGTTTTGCGGCAACGTCGGTGGCTCCATCGATTTCGCGCTGCAGGCGCCGTAGGTCTTCCAAGTCGCCGCGGCGGGCCTGGCGCCGCAGAGCGCCCTGGTCGCGCTGGATTGCATCGTGAATCTGAAGCAACTTGGGAGCGTCGGGATGAACGGCCAATCCCTCTGCAACCCAAGCCAAGGCTGCGAATAGATCACCGGAGGACTGTAGCTTGCGCGCTCGCGCAACCCAATCCTCCACAGAGCTTGTTTTTTTCTGCTCCACGATTAGGCTGTGGATCGTTTTGGCCGTGGGATGTGCAGAGTTCAACTCGAGCGCCTGATTGGTCAGCGTTTCGGCTTCCAGCCAGTCGGTTTCTACAACGGACTGCGCGTGTTCGACCAGGGCATTGGCCAGAATGGCGCGGGCGAGAGAATTGTTTTTATCCAGCTCGTAGGCGTCGCGCAACAACTGAATCGCTTCGGCGGACTTCTGCTGCGCGAACAGTTCCTGGCTTTCGGTGATAAGACGCTGGGCTTCGGCATTACGCTTGACGCCATCCTGGGCAAGCTTTTCCAATGCGGACAGCTCCGCATCGTTGGGGAATTCGGCGGCTGTGCCTCGCAACAAATCTAGAGCGCGAGAGTAGTCGCCCGAACGCAGACAGATGTTGATCTGCTCAACGAGCCGCGTTTTGGATTCGGTGCGGGTTTGCTGGTCGCGTCTTTTCTCCAAACGGTCTAACCTCAGAAGGTCAAATCTGGACATCGATCGTAGATGGTGCGCAGGATCTCACAGTCGTTCAGCGCATCGTTATACGATCCCTGTTCTGGGTGCAGGTGGCACGGGATGCGGATTGAAAGCCCACCGGCCGACCGTCGATGGCACCACTGATATCTTTTCCCCGGCGCACGACCGTTTCATCGGCGCGGAAGACGAGGTCCTTGCCGCTCTGGCCGAGGACTTGCGAGAGACTCGTAACAGCCTGCGAATTCTCTGGGCGAAGCGGGGATTTTCTCATGGCGCAGCCCGCTGTGCGGGACCTCAAAATCTTACGCGATTGGGCGGAAAAGGCTAGTGCCGTGGTAGTTGCGTCGCTGGCCGTGTCCCCGTATTGCGAAGGGTTTTCAATTCTTCGCGTATTTCAAAAACTCGGAATTCCCGCTTATCATGCGCGTCTCGGAACGCGGGCCAGAAGTCGGCTTGTAGGAAGTGATCGGAATAACTAGAGACCCAAACGTCTGGGATGTTGTAGCGCTTGCGTCCGCAGGACATGCCGCCCCTTTTTCAGCCCAGTCTTGGATTTTCTCTAAGAACTCATGCTGAGGTGCGGGGACTGGAGTGCGGCCGTCGCCAGGAGTCCACCCTCAAAGCACAAGTGGCGCGTGCATATGCTCCACAATCTGCGCAGGCGCGTTTCTCGCCCTGTTAATTCCCTGTTCCGATTTGGAGCCCAACGGGGAGTTTTCTCCCGCAGAATGTGCAATTTAGAGAGCAGGAGTGCGGTTTTGGAGGGTGGAATTTCGCAAATTCCCTGTATTTTCCCCTGTTAGCAGGGAATTTAGCCGGAGAAGAGTTAGCGCGAGACTGCGCACTCCGCCAGATTTTCAAGCACTTGTGTGACCTGCGATCCGCTCTGCAATCCGTTTAGTCCGAACTGCTCAGTGCCCTGCTATAAGCTCTTAGCCGCGAGTTTCCGTGGCGGAACATTCTGATTTAGCTGGAAGAAGTTATTGGGATCATAGTGTGTCTTAACCGCGACTATACGGTCCCAGCGGTTCTGATAAGCCTCGGGTACGCGATCCTGCTCGTCCGCGCTCATAAAATTTATGTAAACACCCGGTTTCATGGCTGGGCGGAGCTTGTTGAAGAGTCCGCGAATCCAGGAAATATTGCCGGCATCAGCGGAGACTTCTGACCAGTTCGCCAACAAGTTCATGATGAAAGGAGAACTGCGATCACCGAATGCGGTTTCGTTCGCGGCGATCCGCGCTGCCGCGCCACCGAGATAGGCAAGTTCAATCTGGGTTTCCGATGAGGGAATAGTGGTAACTGCCTCGACCAAGCGGTTGATAGTATTGTCGTCGAGATACGTGAAATAGCCCGATTTGGTGTAATAGCGGCGGCCATGCGGGAAATCGGAGTCCGCCATAGTTTGTAAATTCAGGAACGAAACAATCCTGCTGCTCACAGAATCTGGGCTGCACATGGAAAGCGCACGCTCCAGATATGGGCGGCCAGCTTCGGGGTCGCCAGTCCAAATCAGGGAACTGCCAGCTACCGGACGACCGCGAAGGTCAATGGGTACCTTCTTTGCGTACGGGGCGAGGCGTAAATCAATGTTCCACTTCAAGTCGAGTGGCGCTTCGGCCATGAAGTCTCTCCAGCATTCGAGGAGCGAGCGGATACCATCCTCGGGAGACAAACCTTCCGCGAGCACCACAGAGGTAAGCGGATGGAGTTTCACTTCGAATTCTGTCACCACTCCGAAATTGCCGCCGCCTCCACGGAGGGCCCAAAATAAATCCGGATTTTCTTTTGAGTTGGCGCGTACGACGGAGCTATCCGCAGTTACGAGAGTAAACCCCTCAACGTTATCGCAGGACAATCCGAATCGCCGGGTGAGCCATCCGGTGCCTCCGCCCAGGATCAGTCCGGAGGCGCCGGTATGGGAGACGACGCCCGAGGGGAAAACTAACCCTGATCTTTGTGTTGCGGTATCAATCGATCCCAACAGACAGCCCCCGGCGATCCGTGCCCGGCGGGCCATGGGATCAACGGTGACGTGGCGCATTCTCGAGAGGTCAATCACCAGGCCGCCATCGCACGTGCTGAAACCTGCAAGGCTGTGCCCGCCACAACGAATGGCGGTAAGAATTCCGGTTTCGGAGGCGGCTCGGACTGCATTTTGCACGTCGCTTACATCCCCGCAACGCGCGATGAGGCCTGGCGTCCGGGCTACCATGCCATTCCAGATCGTGCGCGCGTCTTCGTAGCCGCTTTCGCCGGGGCGCAGCAAATCACCTTTGAATTGCCGGTGGAGCGAAGAGTAAGCTTCTTCGCTGGCTTCGACCATCGCGTGCTCTCCTTGCAGAGTGTCCTTCTATACCAAAATTGAGTCGCTCCGCTAAACAGCGTTGCGCCGGCGGCTTCGCAGGTATAAGAGCGAGATCAACCCTAAGAAAACAGCAAACGCTGGAACCGACCATTGCAATCCGTCCACAAAGAAGGTTGTGACCGAGATCGCAAGAAGTAACAGAATACCGACCACGGTGAAAAACGGATGGGCCCATAGACGCATGGGTAAACTCAATAGCCGCTCGCGTGTGATGGCTTTGCGAAAACGAAAGTGTGTGGTGAGAATTACCAGCCACACGAAAAGCATTCCAGCGACTGCGGTCCCATAGAGCATGAGGAACGCATTCTTAGGGGCAAAGATAGCCAGGAGGATGGCTGCGATAATCCCAGCGGTTGAAGCCAGCAGCGCGCGATGCGGCACCCCGTTGCGGCTCACTTTGCCCATCCATTCGGGGGCGTAGCCTCCACGGCCGAGGGAGAAAAGCATTCGAGTTGAAAGGTAAAGGTTAGTATTTACGCTCGAGAGTGCGGCCGTGAGCACGACGAAGTTCATGATGGCGGCGGCGAAGGGTATATGCGCGGCCGCGAATGCGGTCACAAAAGGGCTGCCAGACAGTGTGGACGAACTGCTGGTGTGGTTCCAGGGAACCATCGTCACCATAATCGCAATCGCCAGCACGTAGAACAAGATAAGCCGCCAAACAATGTTCCGCATGGCGTGCGGGATGGTCACTTCGGGGTGCTGGGCTTCTCCCGCAGTTACGGCGATAATTTCCACGCCCATGTAACTGGTGACAGTGATGGTGAGCGAAAGCCATACTCCCTTCCATCCCGCTGGGAGAAACCCGCCGTGCTGAGTTAAATTGGCTAAGCCAATCGCGTGCCGGGAACCAATGCCAAAAATCAAAGACAGTCCTACGATGATGAAGGCGACGATGGCGGCCACTTTGATCATCGCGAACCAATATTCAAACTCACCCAGGCGGTTGACCTGCATGGAATTGAGCGCGACCAGAACGGCTGAAACCGAAACCACCCAAATCCATTGCGGAACATTCGGAAGCCAAAAAGAAATGTAGATGCCGGCAGCCGTGACCTCAGCACCGATGGCAATGATCTGCGCGGCTCCGTAAGTGGCTCGAACCGAAAAACCTGCCCAAGGATTGAGGTACTTCTCCGCGTAAACTCCGAATGCGCCGGCGACGGGATGGACGACCGCCATCTCCGCCAGCGCGTAGGACATGATCAGAGCGATGCCTGCTCCCAGAAGATAGGAAAGAATGACGGCGGGTCCAGCGAGGCGAATGGTTACACTGCTTCCTAAAAACAAACCGACACCGATGGCGCCGCCGATGGCCATCATGGTGAGCTGCCTTTGGCCCAGGCGGCGCTGGAGACCTTCTACTTCTGGCGCCGCAGGCTTCTCACCGGCGAGCGTGGGCCCAGCCGTTAGACGTTGTTGATCAGTCATAACTGCCGACACTGGCAGGATCAGGGTCAAGGACCAGAAGATTGATATTCTTTTTTAGAACTTCCGCGACTGCATTCACATCGTCCATGGTGTTGTACACATGGAAGGAGATTCGCAAGCCGTCGTGACGGTTCGACGCGACGATGTCGCTTTCGGCGAGCTTCTGCACCAGTAAGGTTGAATCTCTGCACTGCAGTACCACCAATGGGCCGGCGCTATCGGCGGGCGTTTTGGCGCGAATGCCCAGATCGCGGGCGCAACTTAACAGCGCCTGCGTGAGTTTTTTGATGTGAGCTGCCACATTTTCCATGCCAATTTCTTGCAGCAGTTGGAACCCGGGCATTGCGGCATATACATTGGGCACGGACGGGGAACCGGACTCGAATCTTCGCGCGGTGGGGGAGAGGTCGATATTTTTGGGATCGAAGGCGAACGGATTGGTCTGCGCAAACCATCCGGTAATTGTGGGAACCAGCGATGAAATGAGTTCTTTGCGCACGTACATGAAAGCTAGGCCGGGAGGGCCGAGCAGATATTTGAGAGTTCCGGTTACAAAAAAATCCAGGCCCAGGGCTTTGACGTCAACCGGGCGGGTTCCGCAATCCTGGTAATCATCGAGCATTACTAGAGCGCCGGAGCGGTGGGCGATTTGCGTGATGGCGTTTACTTCGGAACGAAATCCGTTCTTGAAACAGACGTGGGTGAGCGGCACGATAAGTGTGTTGCGGTCTATCATTTTTTCGTAATTGACAGCCGGAATGCAGTTGCCTTCTGCGCTCACAAATTGCACCTCAGCGCCTCGAACACGTTGTGCGAGCCAAACGTGGCCCATGGTAGGAAACTCGAACTCACCCATTACTATTTTCTTCCGTACTATTTTCTTCCGTTCCCGGAAATTCAGCGCGCTGGCGATGCTATTGATGCCCGCCGAAGCGCTGGTCACGATGGCAACTTCATCCGGGCTGGCATTGATGAATTGTGCAAAGGCGGTTCGCGCCGCCTCATAACGGTCGACCCACGTCTCCCATGGCGAGCCTTGCGCGTGCCAACTCGCGATGTAGTCTTCCAGGCCGGTCTGAACGGCATCCGATAGTGCGCCCTGGGAGCAACTGTTGAGATAGATTTTGCGTTGGAAGATGCTGAAGCGAGAACGAATCTCCAGGATTTGCTTGTCGGTCAGCATGAGTTGTTCATCTCAGCCAGTGCGTTTCCGAATCTGCGCACTTCTTCGATCGTATTGTAGTGCACCAACGACGCTCTGACTGCGCCACTTTCTATGGCGAGGTCCAATCGCTTCATCAGGCGCGGCGAATACATGTGGCCATCGCGTACGCCGATGTTTTGTTTTGCTAGCTCTTCAGTGACTTTTGCCGGAGACATATTCGGCAAATTGAAGCATAAAGTTGGCACGCGGTCACGGATCCGCTTTTTGTCGGCTACGCCGTAGACGGTCGCGCCGCAATCTTCCAGCAACCTGAGCATTTCGCACGAAAGTGATTCTTCATAGGCACGGATGGTATTGAGCGCACGCTGCAGAGCGGCTCGCCTCGATTCCAGTTTCTCCGTTTCATGGTTCCCGATCATGCTCCTGCCCAGGGTTTCCAGGTAGCGTACTGCGGCATCCATTCCGGCCACGTTTTCGTAGATGAAAGTGCCCGCTTCAATTTTTCCGGGTGGCTCGTCGGGGATGAAATCCTCACGGAAGGTCGGAAGTTTTTCAAGCAATTCGCGGCGTCCCCAAAGAAATCCCATGTGGGGAGCGAAAATTTTGTAACCCGAACATACCAGGTAATCGCAATCAAAGGTTTGCACGTCGATCAGTCCGTGAGGGCCGTAATGTACGGCATCGAGAAAAATTTCAGCTCCGGCCGCGTGCGCGACTTTTGCCGCCGCTGCGACATCCACGATCGAGCCGATCGCATTCGAAGTAAGCGTGCAGGCCACGAGGCGCGTCGCGGAAGATACCAGAGGGATGAGATCGTCGACGTGCAGATTCCCGTCGTCCCTCATCTTCCACCAAAGGATTCTTGCTCCGTTCCGCTCCAACGCCAGCCAGGTGGCGATGTTGGCCTCGTGGTCCATATCGGTTACAACAATCTCGTTGCGCTTACTGAGCGTTTGTCCGATCGCCAGACTCACCAAACGAATGAAGGAGGTGGCGTTCATGCCGAAAGCGATTTCGCTCGCATCGCGCGCGTTCACTAAATCGGCGACACTCTGCCGTGCGCGCGAAATTGTTGCGTCCACTTCGCGGCTTTTCGCGTAGCGTCCTCCGCGCTGCACATTGCACTCGAGGAGATGATGATTCACCGCGTCCAGCACGATCTGTGGAACCTGCGCGCCGGCGGCGTTGTCGAAAAAGATGAATCCTGGAGGACGCGTCAGTGCAGGGAAAGCAGTGCGAATGGTTTCGACGGGAAAGCTTGTAGTCGATCCGGACGGGATTTCGGGATTGAGAACGCCTTGGGATTTGGCTTGCAAGCCTTTGCTCCTGGGTACATCTGAAAGTCAGCGCTGAAGTTTTGTGGAATGAGCAGCGCCCAACCTATACCGCGCTGCAAGGCTCGTCAAGGGCGCATTTTCCGCCTTTGCAGGATAGAATGTGTGGTCTTTGTTTCCAGACGTGACCTGAAGCAAAATATGCCGGTATCTTTAACCAATTCCAAGCTGATCTTCGATGCTTTGAAAGAGTGCGACATCCACCTGGTCTCAGCTCTGCCGGAAACCTGGTTGGTACATCTCGTCCGGTTGACGGATGAGGACCCAGAAATGATTCTGGTGCGACTGGCGAAGGAAGAAGAAGGGGTTGGCATTTCGGCTGGAGCCCACTTTGCCGGGGTCAAATCGGCCATGCTGATGCAGAACCACGGCTTTCTGGCATCCATTAATGGCATTGTCTCCTTCGCGCATCTATACAAGATTCCTCTCTTGATGCTCATCAGCTACCGCGGGTCCTTGGGCGAGCGCGACCCGTGGCAAACGCAAGGCGGCAATGTCACCGAACCGCTCTTGCGGGCATTGGGCATTCCTCACCTTTTTCTTGATGCAGTGGAGACCGTGAAAAAACGCATCCGGCAGGCGCAGACCCTCGCCGAAAGCAGTTTGCAGCCTGTGGCGCTTCTCTTGACGCGCGACCTGATGTGGGAGGAGTAATGCTGCGCCTCGATTGTCTTCGGTCGGTTTATGCGGAACTGGAAAACTGTCTGGTGGTGACGATCATGGGAGCGGTCGCGGCTGAGCTGCACTCCTTGGGTCACCGTCCCAACTTTTTCTACCTGCAACACGCAATGGGTCTGGCTTCTTCAACGGGGTTGGGTCTGGCTCTGTGCCTGCCGGAACAACAAGTGATCGTATTCGATGGCGATGGCTCGCTTTTGATGAACCTTGGTGGGCTTAGTACGATGGCACGCTACCGGCCCAAAAACTTGGTTCATGTTGTTTTCGACAACGAAAGCCTGCTCTCGGTTGGCGGTTTTCCAACTGCGACGAGCACAGGTACAGACCTGGAAGGGATCGCCCGCGCCGCCGGCGTTCCGCGCGTAGCAACAGTACGTAGCGTGGAGAGTTTTAAAGTTGCTGTGAACGAGGCCGCGCATGGCAGTGAACTGACAACTATCATTGCCAAGGTCGAAGCCACGGGCCCTGCCGGCTATGTCACCGACCTGTCGTTGCTGGAGAATCGGTTTCAATTCCGCCGCCATATTCGGTCGCTCCAGAAGCGCTAAGGATCTGGCAGCGTCGTTAGACCCCGATCGAGCGGAAGTAAAGTGCAGAACGCAAAGCTTGTGAGGAGCGCGCATGTCTCTCGTATTGGCTGAACTGCTCGAAGAACTAAGCGCGGGCCGGCTGCGGGTCGTAGATCTGACCCAGCCTTTGAGTTCGCAGACGCCTTTGCTACCGCTGCCGACGCAGTGGAATAACTCGCCTGCGTTCAAAATCTGGGAGCTCTCGCGGTACGATGAGCGCGGTCCGGCCTGGTATTGGAATGGGTTCGAGACCGGTGAACACACCGGCACTCATTTTGATGCCCCAGTTCACTGGGTCTCCGGGAAAGACCTTCCAGATAATACGGTGGACCGTATTCCGCCGAAGAAATTTGTCGGTCCCGCGTGCGTGATCGACATCAGTGCGGAGGTAGCGAAAAACCCAGATTATCTGCTGACGCTAGAGCAGGTTCGACAGTGGGAAGAACAGTACGGGCATATCCCGGCGGGCGCGTGGGTTCTGTTGCGTACCGACTGGTCGAAACGGACAGACCCCAAGGACTATATCAATCTAAAAGAGGGTGGACCGCACACTCCCGGATTGGCCAAGGAGAGCTCCGCTTTCCTGGCCAAGGAGCGGGACGTGCTAGGTGTCGGTGTGGAAACAGTTGGGACCGATGGCGGGCAGGCTGCCATGTTTGACCCACCATTCCCGAACCACTACCTCATGCATGGCAGCGGCAAGTTCGGGCTGGCAAGTCTGGCCAATCTTGATCAGCTTCCGCCGACTGGTGCCATCGTTATTGCCGCGCCACTGAAAATCGTCGGCGGCTCTGGAAGTCCTCTGCGGGTCATTGCCATCACACCTTGAAAACAATTGCAGACGGCATGATAGGGGGTCCACTTGGCCGCGTGGCAGAAATGGGTGGCCGTGCGGTCATAAGATTAGGTGTACCCTTCGGTCCAGAGGTCTGGGCGAATTTCCAAAACGACGATGGGAGAGTTACGATGCGACGATTTTGTACAACTTGGGTAGCGGTCCAGCTTGCCTGCTTGATGCTGCTCACCGCAGCCAGCGCACAAACCGCCGAGAAGCCCGATTTGAGCAAACAGCCTAC
>Ga0182015_10005464_pt1 | contig 13200 bp, 10 predicted proteins | sample 712P3MmetaG_FD_120478 | JGI IMG/M metagenome (GOLD analysis project Ga0182015, IMG submission 120478) | Permafrost microbial communities from Stordalen Mire, Sweden - 712P3M metaG | ecosystem: Environmental > Terrestrial > Soil > Wetlands > Permafrost | place: Sweden: Stordalen | collected...
ACTAGGGTCGGACAGGACGAAGGTGCTTTGAGTTTTTTGGATCACACCTAAAGCCTGAAGCACCTTCGTCTTCTACGTGGTGACCCTCAAATGGACGTGACCCCGCTACATTCCGATGAGCCCGTAACACCCGACTCCCGGTTCGCTCGAAGGAGTCGGGTGTTCCTCTCTTGTCGCGCGATCCCGTACCGGCGAGTAGATTTCGCGTAGGCGGCCTCGTCGAGGCTCGATTGGAGAGACCAATGACTATCGTTCGTGACTCGTTCTACATCAACGGCGAGTGGGTGAAGGCTCGTTCATCCGAGACACTGGAAGTGACCACGTCGGGAACCGGCGAACTCTTCGCGACCGTGCCCGCGGGCACCGTGGAAGAGGCCAATAGCGCCGTGGAAGCCGCGGCGGCAGCCTTCACCGCGTGGTCGAACACGAGTCCGAAGGAGCGCGGCGAGTTCCTGATGCGCATCTCGGAGAAGCTGGCCGAGCGCGACGACGAGTTGGCATTGATCATCGCCAATGAGGTGGGCATGCCCTTGATGCTCTCCAAGGGAATCCAGGTCGGGCTGCCGACGATGGCCTTCGCCGAGAACGCCACGCGCGCCGCGGAGTTCGAGTGGGAAGAGGAGTCGGGCAACTCGACGTATGTGTACGAACCCGTGGGCGTCGTCGCGGCGATCACGCCGTGGAACTACCCGCTCTACCAGATCTCGCTCAAGGTCGCGGCGTCGTTGGCGGCCGGCTGCACCGTCGTGCTGAAGCCGAGCGAGGTCGCCCCGATCAACGCGTTCATCCTCGCCGACATCATCGACGAGGTGGGACTCCCCAAGGGCGTCTTCAACCTCATCACCGGTCTCGGGCCGGTCGTCGGCGAGGCGATCGTGGCGCACCCGAAGACCGACATGGTCTCCTTCACGGGTTCGACCCGCGCCGGCAAACGCGTGATGCAACTGGCGTCCGAGATGGTGAAGAAGGTCTCGCTCGAACTCGGTGGGAAGTCCGCCAACGTGATCCTCGAAGACGCCGACATCAAAGCGGCGGTCGCCGACGGCATCTTCCAGTGCTACCTCAACTCCGGGCAGACGTGCTCGGCGCTGACACGAATGGTGGTGCCGCGTTCGAAGTTGGCCGAAGTCGAGGACGTCGCTGTCGCGACGTCGGCCGGCTTCGCGCCTCAAGATCCGATCACCGGGTCGAGCCTGCTCGGGCCGTTGGTCAGTGCCGTGCAGCAGCAGCGCGTGCGCGACTACATCGACAAGGGCGTCGACGAAGGAGCCCGGCTCATCACCGGCGGCACCACTCCCCCGGAGGGACTCGAGAAGGGCTACTACGTGCAGCCGACGATCTTCTCCGACGTGCGCACCGACATGACGATCGCCCAGGAGGAGATCTTCGGCCCGGTGCTCTCGATCATCCCCTACGACACCGAGGAGGAGGCGATCGCCATCGCGAACGACTCGGCGTACGGACTGGCCGGCGGCGTCTGGGCCAGCACTGACGAGAAGGCCTTTGAAGTCGCGCGCAAGATTCGAACCGGTCAGCTCTCCATCAACGGCGGCGCCTTCAATCCGCTCGCGCCCTTCGGCGGCTACAAGCAATCGGGCATCGGTCGCGAGCGCGGACTCTACGGCTTCGAGGAGTTCCTCGAAGTGAAGGCCATCCAGCACAACTAAACCATTGGGTACCGGCGTGTGGTTAGACTCGTCTCGCGCCGGTAGCTCAATTGGCAGAGCATTTGACTCTTAATCAACAGGTTCCGGGTTCAAGTCCCGGCCGGCGCACGAGAAACACTAGGGCTATTGTTTCGACCTTGTCAGCGCTGCCCACCGGAACGGTCACTCTGCTGTTCACCGACGTTGAGGGCTTGACCCGGCTCTGGGAATAGCTGCGACCGCTTCGTCGACTTTCCGTAGTCTCCTCGAAAGCTCGAAAATTGTTTCAGTCAGCATCTTGGTCTTTCGGGTATCCGGTAATGATCTCTTCAGCCGCCAGAGCAGCGCTGGCATGCCCCGTAAGTGTCTCAATGAAGGACTCCTTGTAAATCCGGTACAGCAGCGCATCGGTCGTCGCGGTGACCGTCGCCTGTCGCGGAATATCGCGGACGAGCGCCAGTTCACCGAATCCGCCACCTCTGGAAAGCGTCTGGACGACCCGGCCCTGGCGGGTCACCGAAAGCTGACCGTCGGCCACGGCGTAGTAACAGTCGCCGCTGTCGCCTTCGGTGAAAACCACCGTGCCGGCGGACTGAGTAACCGGCTCAACTCCTCGCGCGAGTGCTTCGATCGAAGGAGCTGACAAAGCGGCAAAGATCGGATTCGAACGCAGCAACTGAATTTCGACCTGGGGCACCGTCGCGGCGACATCGATTTCGCGTAACCGGTGCCACGTTCCGGAAATCAACACGAGGGCGATGATCGCGGGCGCGAACAGTGCCAACCTGAGGCCGCCTACCGCCATGGCGACGCGCACCATCACCGCGCCCAAAGCGAGACCAAAGTTAAGAAATGCTTCCAGAATGGAGAAGGTCCCGGCAATCGAGTCCGACGGAACCGAGCGCAGGAGGAGAGTCTGAGCGCTGACACTAAAGACCATGCCGAACAACCCGACGGCTCCGAGGATGATAACCACGGGACCGACACTCCGTATCGTTCCGATGACCGCAAGGCAGGCAACTGAGATCGCGAGAGTCAGCGTCATCAAATTGGCGATGTATCGACGGCCCACGAGAAAGGCGGTAATGAAACCGGCGAGCAGTGCCCCACCACCGACTGCCGCATTCAGGAATCCGGCGCCCCCCCGCCCCATATGCAGATACTCCACCGCCAAGATCACGCAGAGGAGATCGAGCGATCCTAAGAGCATGTAGTAGAAGGTCTGCAGAGTTAGGAGGACTCTCATCTGAGGGTGGCGAAGTGTCGTTATCACATTGGCCGCGGTTCTCGAACGCACGGCCGCCAACGTTTCACGCGCACCGCCTACTCGATCGATTACACCGCGCCCCCTGCCGCTTGCCGCTTCGCGTTTAGGCAAAGTTGAATCGGAAGAGACCGCCGCAACGGGCCCGATTACACTGGCGATTAGGACCGTGGAAACTAATGTCAGCCCGGCCATTGAGAAAACCGCGAGCCAGGCGCCGCGCCAGGCGAACATGACGCCGACGACTACCGGGCCCACGAGACTCGCCGCTCCATCCGACCATCCGCCCATCACGTTGGCAGCGGTCAACTCTTCGGGTGTGCGCACGATGGTCGGCAAGAGTGCAGCATGCGTGGGTCGGGTGACCATAAGAGTCAGCGTCGTCAACGGCGCCAAGATGAAGACGACGGGGGTAGGAACACGCATTGCAATGGCTAAGGCCACACCGACAATCGCCAACGTCTGAGATCCATACCCCACGCACAACACGTGAGTCGGGCGTCGACGATCGGCGATCGCACCGATAAATGGGGCCAGCAAGATACAGGGAGTGAGTTCGATCAACATCATCAGCATGCCGGCGGTCGATCCACCGTGACCATACGCGAAGACCAGCAACGCGATCCAAATTCCGTATTCTGCGCCATGAAAAGTGAAATATGCGAATCCGACTCTGCGCAGAATCGGATTCTCGAAGGCTGTTCGAAAGACCGCGACGACCACACGCAACCGGATGAACTTCAAGATTCTCCGACCTCAGATTCCAAGTTGGCGCACCGACAGATGCGATTCGTCGCAGGCAGAGCGGGGCACACCCATGCTGAACTGTAACTGAGTGCCTCACCCATCTAGGGCCGACACACAGGAAACTCACTAGGGCTATCGTTTCGGCAATGTCCGCGCTGCCCACCGGAACGGTAACTCTGCTCTTCACCGACATCGAGGGCTCGACCGTGCTCTGGGAGCAGCAGCCCGACGCCATGAATTCGGCCTTGGAGCGCCACGACGAATTACTGCGATCGGCGATTGAGTCGGCCGGGGGCTACGTCTTCAAGACCGTCGGCGACGCCTTCTGCGCCGCGTTCGCGGCGGCCAAGGACGCGGTAGTTGCTGCCGGGGCGGCCCAGCGGGCCCTGCACGACGAGCCCTGGCCCGAACGGGTGAAGCTGCGGGTGCGCATGGCCTTGCATACCGGAGAGTGTGAGGAACGCGACGGTGACTACTTCGGACCGGCTGTCAACCGCACGGCCCGTCTCGAAGCGATCGGCCACGGAGGTCAGGTCTTGGTGTCGCACTCCACGGCCGACCTGGTTCGCGACCGAATTCCTGACGGTGTGCAGTTGATCAATTTGGGCTCGCACCTCCTAAAGGACCTTGACCGATCCGAAGAGGTCTTCCAGCTCGTTGTGAGCGGCGTGGCGGCAGCGTTTCCGCCACTGCGTTCCAATCACGATTTCGAGGACACCGTTTCTCGTCCCAATCCCACCAACTTGACCCAAGCAGCGTCAAGCTTCGTCGGACGAAGTGCTGAGATGAATCAGATCGTGAGTCTGCTGAGCGGCAGCCGCCTGGTCACCCTCGTCGGCTCCGGAGGCGTAGGCAAGACACGTCTCGCCACCGAAGCGGGCCGACTCCTCCTGGATGACATCCCCGATGGGGTGTGGCTTGTGGAATTGGCCATGGTAAGCAACGCGAGTCTCGTCGCCGACGAAGTACTCCGGGACCTTGGCATCAGCGAGCAAGCCGACAAGATTGCTGCTGAGACTTTGACCGACGTGTTATCAGCACAAAGCCGCCTTATTATCCTCGACAACTGCGAACACGTCCTCGACGGTTGCGCGGCCCTTGCGGACGTCATCATCCACAAGTGTCCGGAGATTCGGATTCTTTCCACTAGCCGGGAGCCACTGAGAATCGACGGCGAGATCATCTACCGGGTGCCGTCGCTCTCACTTCCCCCCGAGGAGATTGACGACGCCCGCGACTTAGCCGATTCGGGCGCAGTCGCTCTCTTCGTAGACCGAGCGACCGCGCAACTACCGGGATTTCGATTGACCAACGAGGACTCCGCTCTGGTGGCCTCCATCTGCCGTCGCCTTGATGGGATGCCCCTGGCCTTGGAACTCGCGACCGCGCGACTGCGCTCGATGTCTCTCGCCCAACTCCACGACCGCCTAGAACATCGCTTCGGTCTGCTCACTGGTGGCAGCCGGACCGCGCTTCCACGCCAACAAACTTTGGGTGCCCTGGTTGACTGGTCCTACGACCTGCTGAGCGAGTCCGAGCGAGCGTTGTTCCGTCGAGTGTCAGTGTTCGTCGATGGATTCGACCTGGAGTCGGCCGAGGTCGTCTGCGCACTCGATGACGTCGCCAGCTGGGAAATCGCTGACTTGCTGGCGTCGCTCGTGGATAAGAGCTTGGTGGTCGCCGAACCCCGTGGCGACGTTGTTCGTCATCGCGTCCAGGAAACGCTTCACGAATACGGCTCCGAGCGCCTGAAAACTTCACACAAAATTGGCGGGGCCGCCGGTGAAGCCGAGCGACTCGCCGCGGCTCACGCCGATTACTACCTCACGCACGCGGAGGGGGCCGAGCCCCACCTACTTGGGCGTTCGGCTCGCGCGTGGCTGGCACGACTCGACACCGACGAGCTGAACCTCCGAGCGGCCATCGAGTTTGCACTCGGCACCCCCGAGGGTGCGAACCGAGTGCTCAGCCAGTTCTGGTCACTGCAACGATATTGGCGTAACGCCCGGCGACCCGCCGAGGTGCTCCTTCTCCTTGATCGAGCCCTCAATCGGGTCGGGCCCGCTATCACAACTAGCAACTCAGCGAGAGCTCTCTACTGCAAGGCATTGATACTGCGACAGGTGAGCATCCGACAAGAGCTCAGCGCACTAACGGCGGCTCTCGATCTCGCAATGATTGACGGCGACATTACATTGGAGGCTGACATCCTTTCCGTCTATTGTCAATCGTTGGCGTTTAACGGAAGAAGCGAGGAAGCCCTCGACGTTGGTACGGACGCAGTTTCTCTAGCCCGGCGCCTCGATGACCCGATACTCCTAGGAGCGGTGCTATTGCAGTACGCGATCACCTTGTACCAACTGGATGACGCCCGGGCCGAATCCATTTTCCACGAAGCCCTCGAGCTCGTCGAGCAAACGGGAGACGCGATTACCGCCGTGAGAGTGCACAACGTCTACGCACTGCTATTGATCAGACAGGGCAAACTGGCCGATGCTCGCCACCATTTGGAGTTGGCGTTGGATCTGAGTGGATACGAGATGAATGCGCGGTCCAATCCGCCGTATCTGAATCTTGGCTGGGTGCTACTTAGCGAAGATGATCCCGAACGCGCAGCGCCATTCTTTGCCAAGGTCCTGCGATCGTCTCGCTTGAATGGTGGACTGGTAGACACCGCGTATGCAGTCTTAGGGACGGCTTGTTGCGAAACCAAACTTCATATGCCCGAGTACGCGGCGACCCTTCACGGTGGTGCTGACGAGTTGCTCTCGGTAGGTACCGATCAATGGGAAGTCCTCGAAGAGAGGATCCGGGCGCAGGACATCACCGTCTTACGAGATCAGTTGGGCGAGAGTTTCGAACGTTGCTATGCAACGGGACGATCTATGCCCCCTGGCGAAATCATTAAGCTCGCTCTGGCGCGTACGACGCTTTGACTCGGAACGAGAGAATTGCGAGGGGCCAGCGCCGGGACCAGTGGAGAGTCAAATTTCTGATCAGGGACGATACGAATGAGTTGAACGGTCATGGTCGATGTCCGTTTGATCTGCGATCCTTGACGATTCGATAGTCACGCTAAGAGCGGTCTCCGTACGTCTCTTAATCAACAGGTTCCGGGTTCAAGTCCTGGCCGGCGCACGAGGAACAACCCTCGTCAAGCGCGCTATTTCTGATGACATATTTGAAGTCGGATTAAGAAACAGTCCTGAAAAGTAGTCCTGAATTCCTACCAATATGCCTCGAAAACTGTATTTTTGGATTAATCAACAGGTTCCGGGTTCAAGACCCGGTCGGCGCACCAAATAAAGCCGTCCAATCTTCCTAGATTGCGCTTACGCAACTTGTCCTAGCCCACCGAATTCTTGCTCACGGACCCCAAAGTTCGCAGCCTGCGTCCAAACAAAAGGCATCTGGCATTCCCGACCCGCTTCTAAACGGTCGAAGGATGTAGCTGAAGTGCGGATTCAATACCAAAAGCCGTTGCGAAGATCGCTCCAGAAAAGATCGCCAGCAGTTCAATGAGCTGGGTCAGCCCTGCCACGTCATAGGTGCTGCCAACGATCCACCAGAGGTGGTATCGCAGAGCGAAGGGGAAAAGGACTCCGACGCACGTGATGACAAGGGCGTCGATCAATCGCCGTCTGATTCCATGAGACGGATTACGACTCCGAACGATTCCGAGGTAGCTTCCAGAGGCCGTCACTAGGCCGAACATCCCCACCGCGAGTAGCACCGGTAAAAGTTCGCGCAGTAGACGCATCGATCCCTACCTATCCCTCGAACCGCCGACGATGCGCACGCGACTACGTGGTCGCGCTCGCCATCGTCGCTGTATTGCGCACCCCGAAACCAGTTCGATACTCGAGGTGCCGTTGCGCTGGAGCACTCGGGTTGGACTTCGCACCTCACCTCCTCCGTGGCCAAGAGTTTCCTGAGTCTCGCCGGTCACCCCTCTGATGTCAAACGAAACCCGTCCGCGGTTCTCGCGTCTGTCGGCGAGGTACCTCGTGCGGTCTTCAACCCGTCGGCGTTTACGTTGAAGTCCTGAATCGTCGTCCATACAACGTGCTGATCATGTGCGCCACAGCCAGTTCTGGGACCAGCGAACGTAGTCTGCGTAGGTGAGGATGATCGCGTCGGATGTCGTGTCATGGAGTGGATGGGACCTTCGCAGCGGAGCGCGAGCGGTCCCTGAGGCATTGGCGACATTCGAACGCACCGCTCCTCCATTTCCGAACACTGATACTCGCTACCAATTGATGGCGGTTGCTGCGCGCGGATTTCGACCTCCGCAAGCGTTGAGCGCGAGCACCGAGAGCGACGGCATTCGGGAAAACCTCAACATCGACGAGTTCCCTGGACTTCGACGGGTGTGGTCCGTTGTGTATCGACAGATCGCCCAAACCGCCCCGGCGACTCAACGGCCGTACGCGATCTACCTACTGGGAGTGAATCCGCCCAAGGACGTCAGTGAGCAGGAACTGGTGACGTTCAACAATTTCTACACGGACGTTGGCGGATTCAAGGGGTGAGCGCAACGAGTTCGGCAAGCTTCTCGCTTGGCATCATATAGTCGAGCGTCTTGCGGGGCCGACCGTTGAGGCTCCGCTGGATTCGAAGTAGGTCTTTTGCCGAGAACTTTGAGAGATCCGTTCCCTTGGGCATGTATTGACGAAGCAACCCGTTCGTGTTTTCGTTTGATCCCCGTTGCCAAGGCGAGTGCGGATCGCAGAAGAACACGGGAACGCCGGTGGCAATGGTGAAGTCAGTGTGGCGAGCCATTTCGCGTCCCTGATCCCACGTCACGCTCTTGGTGAGCTCGTTCGGCAACGTGCTGATGGCTCGGCGCATCGCTTCTGCCACGGCTGGCGCACTGTAATCGTCGGCAAGGTGCAGCAAGAGCACAAACCTGGTGGAGCGTTCGACCAGTGTGCCCACTGCACTCCTGTGACCGGCACCAATGATGAGGTCACCTTCCCAGTGCCCCGGCACGGCCCGATCGGCGACTTCGGCGGGGCGCTCTGAGATCAAGACCATGTTGGGGATTCGACCGGTTTCAAGTCGCTCGCCCTGGGTCCTTCTCTTTGTTCGTCCCGAGCGCAGGCAACGAGTCAACTCTCTTCGCAACTCTCCGCGACCCTGCACGTAAAGCGACTGGTAGATGGCCTCGTGGCTGATTCTCATCGTCGGATCATCGGGGAACTCCCGGCGTAATCGTTGCGATATTTCATCAGGTGACCAAAGCTCCTCGAGCCATTCAGTCACCTTCTCACAGAGCGTCGGATCATCGAGCTTGGCTGGCTTGGGGCGACGGCTGCAGGCTCGAGCTCGCTGGTGGGCGGGCCATATTCGATAGTTCTCACGCCCACCATTGGCGGCGACCTCGCGACTGACCGTCGAAGGTGCTCGACCAAGCCGACCGGCGATCGTTCGAAGGGACTCGCCGCGACTCAACCCAAGCCTGATCTCTTCTCGTTCGGCCATGGTCAATCGTCCGGGCGCCGGCGTCCACAAGTCGGGACGCGCTTCTCGTTGTTGGCCACGCAACATCGCGTGCACGCCGCCCAAACTCATGCCAATCTCGAGAGCGATTTCACGCAAACACTTTCCTGACAGGTGGAGCCGTCGAGCGAGTTGACGTTGCTCAGTGGTCATGTGGGCGGTCAATTGGAACCTCCTTGATAGTTCAGCAAATCAATGCTGGCTCACCAAGTGTTGCCGTGACCCCTTGAATCCGCCGTTCATCTCGTCGAAGTCGCCGAACGCCGCCACGCATTACGTGCGGTTCGTTATGAACTCGTCGAAGAAATCAAAGCTCCTCATTTGGGTGCTCCGAGATTTCTCGCCTCCTACGAGGTCGAAGAGTCATCCGCCTCAGAGCGCCGTCATGTCGGACCGCCCTATTCATCAGGGCCGACGGTATGGCAACGACATTCGACGCCGTGGCGACTCTGGTATCGACGATTGGGCTCATAAGGAATATCACACGACTTTGGCAGTCCCTGTCGTGCGCCTTCGAACCGCTGAGATGATCACCCGACGTCACTCTTGTTCTATGACTGACGATCGGGGCCCGATGGACTTCGCAGTGTTGTGGACACTCACTCAGACGCACGACGTTGGCTCGTCGGGCCGCGTCGACGATGATGATCGGTCGACCTGGCGGGACCGAATGGCTTCGTTTAGATCGTCGATCACCTCCTGGTCCGTGGTCGGGAGAAAGTCCTCGTACCACTGACCAACCGCGAACGGTCCTCCAATTGCCTCCAAACACAAGAACTGGTCGGCGACGTCGTCCATCCGCTTCGCCGCCGAGTGACTCGACACCGGTGCGCTCATGATGACACGCTTGGCACCACGGTCTCGAGCGACGACGCACGCCGCGTCGGCCGTGGCGCCAGTCGCCAGACCGTCATCGACGATCAGGGCGAGTTTCTCTTCGAGTCTGATCGGCGGTCGACCTCGTCGATAGGTCCGAACGCGCCGATTGAGTTCTTCGCGTTCGTCGACCACCACTCGTTCGAACTCGGCATCGGTGACCCCGTAGATTTTCATCGTGTCGTGTTCCACGACGAACACACCGTCTTCGCCAATCGCGCCCATGGCCAACTCGGGCCGCAAAGGAACACCGAGCTTCCGCACGACGATCACGTCCAACGGAGCGTTCAGGATGCGGGCAACCTCATACCCCACCGGCACGCCGCCGCGCGGAAGGGCGAGTACCACCACATCTTGTCCGTCGAATTGAAGCGCGAGTCGTCCACCCAATCGACGCCCCGCGTCCTGACGATTGGCGAACGTCTTCAACCGCGGAGCCCGACTCGAGACACTCTGCGTATCCTACGGTTCGCAAACTTGGCTCACTCGTCCAACGCGGGAATGCCATCGTATAAGTGGCTCCTCGCACCTACACGAATTGATCGTCGATGATCGCGCTCATCCAAAGACGGTGCACCGATGAGCACTGCCAAAGTGGCCACCACCCAAGAGGTGGTGGCCACTCCAGTGCAAGAGAGTTAGCTGGACGATCCTTGGCTGATATCGCTGGTGTATCCGCCACCCTGACCGAAACTGCAGTTCGCCGAGTGCAGGGGACCTTCGAACTCCGGGTAGCCCAACGTACTGAATTTATTCGTCCCATATTGGACGTCGCCTCCGAAGTCATTCACGCCGCGAGTAACGTTGCCAAACTCCAACGCGCATCCGCCGAAACCACTCGTGAGGCTCCAGAAGGGGTAGAAACCTCCTGGTCCCTGCGGCGGAACTGTGCAGCCGCTCAATGTCGTGAGCGTGCACGAAGCCTCGGAGAGCGCGATGTCGGTTTGGAAGAAGTAACTCGAATAGCCACGTCCTCCGCTGCTGGGTAACTGCTCGACGAAGGACCCGGGGAAGAGTCCCGGTTGCGTGCTCGTCGGCCACTCCGGCCAGTACGGCGTGCCATCGAAGTCCAGGTCACCGTTCTGCGTGTAGTTGTCTTCGCAACCGGTTGCCAGGTCGGGCGCCGTGAACGTTCCGGGCCCGTCGTAGCCCCGATGGATATCGCCGGCGTAATAACACATGGCGTCTGAGGGCTCCGTGGTCGTCTCCGTGCTCGAGGGGGCGGTCTCGTACGCTCCCACGCACTCGCCCAAGGTCCCGTCGGGGTCGGCCGCATCAAAGGGGTTGACGCCGATCGACGTGGTCAGCGACGAGCAGGGCTCGAAGTGCCCGGTCTCGAACTCAGTGCTGATGTCGGTCTGCAGCGCGGCCCACGGGACGATGTCATTCGCCGAAGCAGTGTTGTACTCCGGCTGGAAGTTGAACGGCGTCTGCGCGCAGTTGGCGATCGACGTGTGCATGAAGCCGTTGGCGGCAGAGGCCTGCATCAAGCCTCTCTGATGGGTCGTGAGGTCCGTGACCTCGACCTCGAAGGCACTGCCGCCGCCCGCCGCCGGAGCGTCGAACATGTGGACCGTGATCTGGTCACCCGGGTTCATCAGCAGTGTCTTGTCGTCCGGAACGGGGCCGTTCGGGTCCGGGACGCCGTCGGTCTGGATGAAGGCGAAGTTCGCAGGCTCCTCGCAGTTGTTGTTGCAGGTTACGTATCCCGTGGTGCACTCCAAACTGTCGATGGTCAGTGCCGCGCACCAGTGCGAGTCGTCGCAACTTAGGTTGTCGACGAACGGAGGATCCCCGGGCGGGTAGAACTGCATCTCCATGAAGGCCGAGCCGCCGCCCGCGTTGTGGGCCGTGGTGGCGTTCGAATCCGATTCGGGCGTGCAGGGGGCGATCGGGTACGAGAGGGGGTCGCACATGGCCATCGAGAGCCATGGCGCCGGTGTCAGCTCGAACCAGTGTGAGACGTCGTGGCCGGGGTGTGAATTCGTCGGCAGCGCTCGCGGGTCCACGCCAAGCGTGAGGTTCCAATTGACGTTGTTGCCGGATCCCGGGGCGTTCGAGAGGAACGTCGCGTCGGGTTCGTCGTGGCCGATGTACTGACCGTTGTCGTAGAATTTCCCGCCCCAGGTGTTGGCGTTGTCTTCCGGACCTCCAGCGATGTCAGTGCAGTTCATCGGTCGGAATATCTTTTGGATCGGGCTGTCCCCGTTGCAGTCAAGTGCGGTGACGGCCCCTCCACTCGTCGCGTCGTGCGCGCGCAGCGACGCAGTCGCGCTTGGTCGAGGTGTCGAAGCCCCCACGTGGGTTATCCCCGAATAGACGCCCACGCACGAGGCGATCACGAGCGCGAGCACGCTGGTGCACACGCGCCCTCGCTTCCCTATTAACAATCTTCCCATTTCTCCCCCTAAGTTTTGCCCTCGTCTCGAACCTTCGCCACGTGCCACGCTCGCCCGAGTCAGTCCGAGTATTTTTGACATTCTGGTGTGGCCCGGTCCCCGTGTCAAACGATTCTGAGAAATGACCCCGAAGGCTCTGGGACTCCCGATTCGGTGCCGAGTCGGCGTTGTGACGTGCCCGAACGGCCAGGTCAATCCCGCGATCCTCCACGTTCGCAATCGAACTCATCTCCATTGGTCATCAACGCGTCGTCGGGCTCGATTCCACCGTCGACACGCCGGGCGCAGCACAGTGACCAACCAGGTTCGAGCTCCGACGCGCGCTGGCGACGAGAGGGTTTGGTTTCTCGGAGACGAAGGTCCAGAAGGTCGACGCCGCGACCAACGGCACCTCGTTGGAATCAGGCAAGCACCCCTGTGGTGCGAAGAAATTGTCAGCGTTTAGTCCCGGGACTTTGACGACCGGACGGCACAGATTTGAGCGTCGCGCGATGACAATCAACAGGTTCCGGGGTCCCGGCCAGCGCACCATTATGGTGTGCGAAGCAGTTTTCGATGCGTTCCCCGTTGCTGTACTGAATGCCGCGCCTCACTGCAACGACTGAAGTGCGCCATACGGGGTCCTTCTTTGATTACTCAGTTCGCAGTGCGAGCGCGGCCGGCGTGCGCGCAGCACTGCGACCAGGCAGCACTGCGACGAGGTTGGCGAACAAAACGCTGCCGATGCCGACCACGATCACTGAAAGTAGCGGAACGGTGGGGTCTG
>Ga0182015_10005466_pt1 | contig 13195 bp, 7 predicted proteins | sample 712P3MmetaG_FD_120478 | JGI IMG/M metagenome (GOLD analysis project Ga0182015, IMG submission 120478) | Permafrost microbial communities from Stordalen Mire, Sweden - 712P3M metaG | ecosystem: Environmental > Terrestrial > Soil > Wetlands > Permafrost | place: Sweden: Stordalen | collected...
GCTAACACTTCCCCTTGCCGGGTGTGTAGGGGACTTGCACCCCCAAGTGAGTGCGCCCTGCCGGGCGCACCAAAGGCAAAGGCGGCTGCGCCGGTTAGCGCAACCGCCCCAAGAGGGAGAATAAGCAAGCTCCCCTTTAAAAAGCCGCCACCGTCTGTCGAAGCGTATACGAGCTCAGCGTCTTGATGTAATTCCCGCGGTCGAACGGCGAGGTGTCCGGAACCGATCGCCGGCTCAGACATCCGCGCGTCTCCCACAGCGAGTTGTAATCCCGCTTCTCCAGCCAGTAATTGACGTCTGCCAGCACCCGTCCGATGTGTTCAATCCCGTGAATGTGCAGAGCCGAGCACATCATCGTCACGCCAGCCCCGGCCATGATCCCCTTCAGCACGTCCTCGGCGGAGTGCACGCCGCCCGAGATCGCCAGATCCAGCTTCATCTGCCCGAAGAGAATCGCCGACCAGTGCAGCCGTGGCAGCAGTTCCGACGGCGTCGAGAAGTGCAGCATCGGCCGCACCTCCAGCGTCTCAATGTCGAATTCCGGCTGATAGAACCGGTTGAAAAGCACCACGCCTTTCGCGCCCGCACCCTCAAGCCGTGCCACCAGATGTGGCAGGCTCGTGAACGACTGCGACAGCTTCACCGAAACTGGAATCTTCACCGCTCCCGTCACTGCGGTCACAAGTTCCAGCAACTGCAACTCGAGTTCCGTCGAAGTCTGGCAGCGCTCCGTTGCCAACGCATATGTGTTCAGCTCGATCGCATCTGCGCCGGCCTCTTCCATGTCCTTCGCGTAGCGAACCCATCCACCGGTCGTCGCACCGTTCAGGCTCGCCAGAATTGGAATGTCCACCGCCAGCTTCGAACGCCGCAGATGCTCGAGATAAACCTCGTGCGTCATCCGGTAGTCGTCCATCTCTGGCAGAAAACCGAGAGACTCGGCAAACGAGTCGGTCCCCCGCGAAAGGTCTTCATCAAGTGCGCGCGATTCCAGCGCCAGCTGCTCTTCAAACAGAGACGTAAGAACAACAGCCGACGCACCCGCATCTTCCATCCGCCGAATGTTGTCCACCGACTCCGCCAACGGCGTCGAAGAAACCACAATCGGACCGCTCAGCTTCAGGCCCAGATACCGCGTCGAAAAATCAATCATTCCGCACCTCCGTCGGCAACTCCGACCAGCTTGTCTTCCGCCTTTTCCAGTGGCGCAATATTCGGGGTCTCGCCACGGCCCGGCATCGCTGCGCGCGCCGAGTAAACACGCCACTGCCGCTCAACATCGTCCTGCGCCTCAATTAGCAACTCCGCCGCCAGCGTTGGATTGCTCCGCGCCAGCATCGTGTACCGCGCTTCGCGATATATGTACTCCTTCAGCCGGATCGCCGGAGCCTTCGAATCCAGTTGGAAGGGATTCTTGCCCGTCTCACGCAGCGCCGGGTTGTATCGCATCAGCGGCCAGTAGCCCGACTGCACTGCCAGCTTTTGCTGCTCCAGTCCGTGCACGAGGTCGTACCCATGCGCAATGCAGCTCGCATATGCCAGGATGATTGATGGCCCATCGTGCGCCTCGGCCTCCTGGAAGGCCTTCACCACGTGGCTGTCATTCCCGCCGAGCGCGACGCGTGCCACATACACTGAGCCGTAGCTCACCGCTTCCATCGCCAAATCTTTCTTGCTCGTGCCCTTGCCGCTTGCGGCAAACTTCGCCACCGCGCCCCGCGGCGTTGACTTCGATGCCTGGCCGCCGGTGTTCGAATACACCTCCGTATCCAGCACCAGCACATTCACGTTCTTGCCCGAGCCAAGCACGTGGTCCAAACCGCCAAACCCGATGTCGTACGCCCAGCCGTCGCCGCCCAGAATCCACACACTCTTCCGCACAAGTCCGTCAGCTATCGCCAGCAGGTTACGCGCATCTGAGCTTTCGATCCCAGCTAGTTTGAGCTTTAGCGTGTCCACGCGGAATCGTTGCTGGTTGATCTCCGGCTCGGTCTGCTGCTTGGCATCGAGTAGTGCTGTCACCAGTTCTCCATCCAACAACGGCGCAACCCGCTTCAGCAACGTCTGAGCAAACTCGTGCTGCTGGTCGAGCGCCGTCCGCATCCCGAACCCGAACTCCGCATTATCCTCAAACAGCGAGTTCGCCCACGTTGGCCCGCGTCCCTGCGCATTCTTGCTGTAAGGCGTCGTTGGCAGGTTCCCACCGTAGATCGACGAGCAGCCTGTCGCATTCGCAATGTACAGCCGGTCGCCGAATAGCTGCGTCAACAGCTTGATGTACGCCGTCTCCCCGCAACCCGCGCACGCGCCGCTGAACTCAAACAACGGCTGCAGCAGTTGAATATCCTTCACCTGCCCATGCGACAGCTTCGAGCGTTCCACCTCCTGCAGGCTCAGGAAGTACTCCCAGTTCTCCCGCTCGGCCTCGCGCAGTGCGGCCTGTGGCGCCATGTTGATCGCCTTCCGGCTCGCGTCACTCTTGCTCTTCACCGGGCACACTTCCACGCACACCCCACACCCCGTGCAATCCTCCGGAGCCACTTGCAGGGTGTAGTGGTCCTGCTCCATGCCCTTCCACTTCGGCTTGGCCCACTCAAATGTCGCGGGAGCCTGGTCTGCCAGCTCAGCGCTGTATACCTTCGACCGGATTACCGCATGCGGGCACACCATCACACACTTGCCGCACTGGATGCACAGGTCCTTGTCCCATACCGGAATAAACTGCGCAATGTTTCGCTTTTCCCACTGCGCCGTCCCCGTCGGAAACGCTCCGCCCGCTGGCAGCGCGCTTACCGGGAGCTTGTCTCCGTGCCCGGCCGCGATCTGCCCAAGAACGTCGCGCACAAAATCCGGTGCCTTGCTCGAAATAGCCGGAATCAGATCGAAGTTTGCCGTCGCCCCCGCAGGCAGCGTCACCTTTTCCAGATGCGCCAGTGCAGCGTCAACCGCGGCGTAGTTCTTCTGCACCACCGCTTCACCGCGCTTGCCATAGGTCTTGTAGATCGCCTTCTTGATCTGCTCGATTGCTTCTTCCCTCGGCAGCACGCCGCTGATCGCAAAGAAGCACGTCTGCATGATCGTGTTGATGCGCGTTCCCATTCCTGCCTCGCGCGCTACCTTGTATCCATCGATCACGTAGAACTCAATCTTCTTGCGGAGAATCTCCTGCTGCGTGCTCTTGGGAATGTGGTTCCACACCTCTGCCGCAGGGAATGGCGAATTCAGAAGGAACACTGCGCCCGGCATCGCCGCCTCCACCACATCCATCTTTTCCAGGAAGCTGAAGTTGTGGCACGCCACAAAACTCGCCTGCGTAATCAGGTAGGTCGACCGGATCGGGTTCGGTCCAAACCTCAGGTGCGATGTCGTCATCGACCCCGATTTTTTCGAGTCATACACAAAGTAGCCCTGCGAATAGTTGTCCGTTTCCGTCCCGATAATCTTGATCGAGTTCTTGTTCGCGCCCACCGTTCCATCCGACCCCAGCCCGTAGAACAGCGCCCGCACCGTCTTCGGATCTTCGGTCGAAAACGCCGAATCGTATGTCAGGCTGGTGTGGGTCACATCGTCGTCTATGCCGATCGTGAAGTGGTTCTTCGGTTCCGCCTTCTTGAGCTCGTCGTAGATCCCCTTCACCATCGCAGGCGTAAACTCCTTCGACGACAGCCCGTACCGCCCGCCAATTACCTTTGGCGTTGCCGCAAACGGCAGCTCCGCATTCTCCGCCAGCACCGTCACTATGTCCATGTACAGTGGCTCGCCCGCTGCGCCCGGTTCCTTGCACCGATCCAGAACGGCAATCGACTTCACCGTCGCCGGCAGCGCTGCCAGAAACGTCTTCGCATCGAATGGCTTGTAAAGCCGCACCTTCACCAGGCCCAGCTTCTCGCCCCGCTTGTTCAGCAGATCCACGGCCTCTTCCGCCGCTTCGGCACCCGAGCCCATCATTACGATCACACGCTCAGCGTCCGGCGCGCCGTAGTAGTCAAACAGGTGATACGCCCGCCCCGTCAGCACCGCAAACCGGTCCATCACATTCTGTACAACTCTCGGCACTGCGGCATGGAACAGGTTGCACGCCTCGCGCGCCTGGAAGAAAACATCCGGATTCTGCGCCGTCCCGCGAATCACCGGCCGGTCCGGGCTAAGTGCTCGCTGCCGAAATTCGATAATGTACTTGTCGTCTACCATCGCGCGAATCGTCTCATCCGCAATCGGCAGAATCTTTCCCACCTCGTGCGAGGTTCTGAACCCATCAAAGAAGTGAATGAACGGAATCCGCGACTCCAGCGTGGCAATCTGCGCCACCAGAGCCATGTCGGCCACTTCCTGCACCGAGTTCGAGCACAGCATCGCCCAGCCAGTCGCCCGGCAAGTCATCACATCCGAGTGATCGCCAAAGATCGACAACGCATGTGTCGCCAGCGTCCGCGCCGTCACGTGCATCGTCGCCGGGGTCAGCTCGCCCGCAATCTTGAACATGTTGGGAATCATCAGCAGCAAGCCCTGCGACGCGGTAAACGTAGTCGCAAATGCGCCCGCCTGCAACGCCCCATGCAGCGCACCCGCCGCTCCGCCCTCGCTCTGCAACTCCTCAACAATGGGCAGCGCGCCCCAGATGTTCCTCTTCCCCTCCGACCGCCACTGATCGGCCCACTCGGCCATTGGAGACGAAGGGGTGATGGGATAAATCGCAACAACCTCAGCCAATCGATAGGCCACAGAGGCCGCCGCCTCGTTCCCATCCAGAATCACCATCTTGCCTGCCTGCTTCTGTTCACTCATCCGATTTTCCTCACACCGCGGCTCGCTAGGGTTCTACCGCTAGCGTGAGTCTCTTCTCCACCCCTTTTCAGTCGCAGTGATGCGAAGCACAGGCACCTCTATAAGTACCACATTGCGGTATTTTGTCTCACCTCAGTCATCTCGAAGTGTCCAGCTAGACTCATCCCATGCCGACTCCGCATGCCCTTTACGTCTTTGCGCTTTTTGCCTCATTCGCTTCCGTGCTTCCTACCGCCGCGCAAAAAGCACATACGCTCAATTACGCCCCAGGCAAATCCATCACTCTCTCGCTACCCGAGAATTTCGATATTCAAGTTGCCGCCACCGGAATCAAACGCCCTCGCTTCTTCGCCCTCTCTCCCGACGGACGCATTTTCGTTACTTCTATGTACAACCTCGCCGACAACGCCCGCGGCGCCGTCTACATCCTTGAAGGCTGGGATGAACGCACTCATACCTTTACCCACAGCACTCGCTATCTTGACCACCTCCGCAATCCCAACAACCTTGACTTCTGGACCGACCCCGCATCACATCAAAGCTGGCTTTATCTGCCGCTGACCGACAAACTCCTGCGTTATCGATACAACCCTGGAGACAATGCGCCTTCCGGACCGCCCGAGACCCTCGTCAAGTTCCCCGACTACGGCCTTGGCTACAAATACGGAGGCTGGCACCTCACTCGCACAGTCGCTGTTACCCAAGTCAACGGCCACCCGCGCATCTTCATCTCTGTTGGCTCTTCCTGCAACTACTGTCAGGAGCGCGAAGTTCTCCGAGCCGCCGCCATGAGTATGGATCCCGATGGAAAGAATCAGAAACTCGAGGCACTGGGACTTCGCAACGCAGTTGACATCCGGCCTATTTCCGTCTTCGGTGAAAGCACTATCTTCGCCACCAACATGGGCGATGACCACCTCGGCGATAAGCTTCCTGAAGACACCTTCTTTGAGTTAAGAAGCTCCCAGCCGGCTCCACCCAACTACGGCTGGCCAACCTGCTACTTTGCCGCCGGCAAACCGGTATTCGATCGCACACCGCTCCCCACACTCACGAATCTCGAAGCCTCGACCCAATCCAAAACCGGATCCGCAGTCTCCGTGTACGGCAAGCAATCGAAAGTCGCCGCCGCCGGCACAAATCTCGCGGCCGGCGGTGGCCACACTCCAACCTCTGACCCCAACGCCAACCTCGGCCACCCTCCTGCCGCGCTCAAAGCCTGTAACGAAGTCCCGCTTGCCTACACTACATTCGCAGCGCATAGTTCACCGCTCGGCTTTGAGTACTTCACCCGAGCCAATCCGCATCTCAACGGAAGCTTCCTCGTTTCCCTCCACGGAGCAGGCCATCCCCGTATCGGCTCCGGGTATCGCGTCGTACGTTTCACGTCTACTGACCGCACACCTCGTGACTTCCTCACCGGGTTTCTCACCTTCGAAAACGGCAAACCCGTAGTGCACGGCCGTCCGTGTGGCATCTTCCGCATCGCGCCGGACACCTTCCTGATCAGTGACGACTATATCGGCCTCATCTACTACATCCACCCTCGCGACCAATCTCCCGCACCGCATTCCAACTGACCACTACCCCCGTCACGTGTTCCCCAACAGCCTCCAGCGTCTCTGAACAAAAGGCCGCACGTCCGCCGGCCGCTACCAGCAGAAAGTGCCCCGCATTGTCCCGTTTACAAGAGATCTTTTGAAAGCGGAATATCGGCCATCGTCGCGTCAATCGGCCCTAAATATCTATACCCGAGCACGGGCATCGTAATCCTGCGACGCAGAAAGCTGCTCTTCTCAATCGGCTTGAAGAGCGATGTGTTGGACAATTCCTTGTAATTATCCATTGAATCGATTGGAGTCAGTTCGATCAGCACCGTCTGGATTCTGTATCTCCTGCAAACATCCGCCAATGTTGCGCCGGTCGCCAAAAGCCGCTCTCCGCGAACAATGTGAACCTGGCGATCCACATCGTGTTCCCTGATGATCGCGACAAAGACCTGCTTGTCGTATCCGAAGGTAAGAATGTTGCCAGGGTTTCCCAGCGCGAATAACTCATCAATTGGCGGCTGAACGCCTCGGTAATCGGTGTAGTCGGTGGTGAAGTTCTCATGTAACTGAAAGGGCACGGGCACCCAGAGCAACAGCGGCAAGGCCCAGGCCCATTTGCGCGGAACCCGCTCCATCATTACCCACAAGAACCCTGCTGCGAGAACAATCAGGCTCGGCCACCAGAAGGCAGCAAAGCGAGGCCGCCTGTTGTCGTAATAGCTTAATGTCAGATACCCCAAGACAAACCATGCCAGCCACAAGGCGTACTCGCGCCGAAATCGAGAATTCCAGAATGCATAAACAATTGCCCCAACCAGCAGCAGCAGCACCGTCGGGCTAACCAGCGACAGCGCATAATTCGGATAGAACGTCCATGCTTCGATCGACCAGCGTGGCAGGTAGTGGTTGTTCAAAGCTAACTTGAGCCTTGGATCTTGAATCACCGCTTGCGATAGGTCCGCTCGTCCGTATGTGAGCGTGAAAGCAACCAGTGGCAAACACAGCACGAATGTCGTGACAATCGTGACCAGGACCTCCGCCTTTGCTGCGAAGCGCCGGTGGAGCAGCAAAAAATCCACCATCAGCGCCGGGTATAGAAACCAGGCTGGCTGTTTCGTGTAGATAACGGCTGCGCACAAAAACCCGCAAAGCAAGCCCCGGCCTATGCTCGACTTCCCTTCAAGGTGGTCAATCACGTGAAAATACGCCAGAACCGCCAGGCACATCATTGCCAGAGTCGGCATCTCGAGCATGATCTGATTGAAGTCCCACGCAAGTCCCGGCATGACGATTGCCGCAATGGTTGCTGAGAAACTCAGCCAAATTGAGAATCTCCTGCGCAGAATTGCGTAAAAGGCCCACGAAAAAACGACCCCGAAGAACAACAAGCAGACACGTGCCGTGAGCACATGGGTTCCACCCACCATGCAAAACAATCCGAGAACGAATGAAAAGAATGGCGGCCAGAAGATGAAGCCCATCGCTGGATATTGCTTGTAATAGCCCAGCGCATACGCTTCAAGGTGGCTCGTAGGATGGTCAACAATTAGATCCCGAAAAAAATACCCATCGACTAGATGGTGCGCCGAATCAAGGTCGTCGATATCCGGGCTAAGCATGGTTGGTTTGGATACCAGGACTACGAATGCCAGAATCATCACGAGCGCGATCAGATTCCAAGCCCCAGAACGGCTCTTCACGTATCGAACAACCGAGTCGATAAAATTGTGCCCTTGAGATGCCTTCGGCATGTCCATCGTCCCCTCATCATACCGTGTGTCCTCTGGAGTGGCAATTTACTCTCGTGCTATCGAAAGATAGCCTTAAAGGCTCTCAATCAGGCACTTTTCCGCCACTCAAACCATTCAAGTGCGGCTTCCATCTCTCTTCCGTCCGCTCCTCACAAACCCGCGCGGAACAGGCGGATTCCGTGGCACGACGTCTCAACTCGCGCTCTTTTCCGATCTAGTTAAGAGGCCTCATCCCGGCGGCGGGAACAGGAATTGATACGAGGGACTCCAACGCGACCTGTTTCCAACGCGTGAAATGATCTTTATGATTTGTGCCCAATTGGTTGTCTGATTCGCATTCGCGCACCATCTCCATAGATGTAAATCATGAGCCCCTCACAAGATCCTCACGCCAAGCCCCTGCGACCTTGCTCCCTTCATCTTTAACCGCATCAACTGACCCAGCTCTCCAAATATCGCCCGCCGCGACTAGAGAAGCACCCCTGTCTGACCTTGTGGGAAGAGTCGCCCTAGGAGACCCCGCTCGTGTTCCCCAAGCCATCAATGAGGAGCCACGCACCATAATGAGAAACCCTTCAGGATGACCTTCGAGCTTCCCCAATCTTCACCCTCGCAGTCCCTCCACAAGCGCCTCCCATTCTCCCTCCAGCGTTTCCCGCCGAAACTTGCTCCCCGCCCGCTTGTACCAATAGTCCGCGTTCCACGCCTCGCCCTCTTTACGATGTAGATACGCGTGCACAGCCATCCCCTCCGCGCTCTCCAGTTCGTCCACCAATCCGTGCGCTCGCGCCCAGTCCCCTTTCGCATCCCACCACAGCGCTTCCATCGGCACATCCAACCCTGCTGGAGGCTCGTTTTCACCCAGCGTCGCCCTTAATTCTTCAGCCTTCATACCTCCTCCTCACTGCTCCATTCTGCTCCCCCCGGCCTCTCCTTCGTAACCCCTCAAAGAGTGATCTACATCACTTTTCGATTGCCTTTCCCTTGATACAAATTGCACATCGCCCCGATGAAGCAATGAAGGGAGATCAGGGAAGACCCCGCAGGCCTGAATTTGCTCCATCAAGCCGGCGTTCCCCGCGCGGAGGCCATCGTATGTTGCTCCATCGACTGCGTTCACCCATTATTTGCAACTCAGACCGAAATGGTCGTATACTGAAGTCCGACCAATCCGGTCGTAATTTGCGGGTCCTGCTCTTTCCCAGGCCCGTCGGAGTCGCTCGGCAGGTGAGTATCCTCAGCCAACTCAAAGTCGGTGAAAGTGCGGTCCTGGTAGCCCTCAACCTGCCCGAATCCGTTCAGAACCACCTGATGCATATGGGTTTTGTCCCCGACGCGCTGGTTATGGCCCTCCGCCGCGCCCCCGCCGGAGACCCCACCGTCTACCTAATCGACGGAATGGAGATCGCCCTCCGCCACGAGACCGCGGAAGCCATCATGGTCCGCCCCTGTGACCAAGGTTCAGCACAGCAGCCCAGCCTGAAACTTGAAGAAGAGTCCTCTCCGCAGCTCCTTGAGGCTCTCAGATGAACGCCTGCTGCGACACACCGGTTTTTGTTCCTCCGCCGGCTCCCAAGGCCCCCAAGGCGCTGCGCACCGTTGTTCTCATCGGCCCCCCCAACTCCGGCAAGTCCACTCTTTTCAACCGCCTCACCGGCCTTCGCCAAAAGGTTGCCAACTACCCCGGCGTCACCGTCGAGCAGCGTATGGGCCTGATGGCCGGCGTTGGCCGCGAAGACCTCACGCTCATCGACCTACCCGGCATCTACTCCCTTACCCCCTATTCTGAAGACGCCCGCGTCTCCATCGACGTGCTCCGCGGCCGTATGCCCGGCACTCCCAAGCCCGACGCCGTTCTCATCGTTCTCGACTCGCAGCACCTCACGCGCCAGCTGATGCTCGCCGCGCCCGTCCTTGCTGTCGGCCTTCCCACGCTGGTCCTGCTCAACATGTCCGACCTCATGGAGTCCCGCGGCGGCCACATCGATCCTCTTCAGCTCGCCCGCGAGCTCGGCGCACCCGTCGCCCGCATCAGCGCCACGCATGGCACCGGCCTCGACGCCGTCTCGCTCTTTCTCAACCAGCCGGGCAACGGCACCGTTACGCCTCCGCTCACCCTGCCTGTCCTCGGCAACGCCGCCAGCGCTCACACATGGGCAGCACAAGTCAGCCGCCGCACCGGCTACCAGGCTCCCTTAAGCGTCGAAGGCACTCGCAAGATCGACAACATCCTGCTCCATCGCATCTGGGGCCCTCTGCTCTTTCTCATGGTCGTCATCGGAGTCTTTGAAGTCGTCTTCTCCATCGGCCAGCCAATGTCCGACGGCTTTGGTGACCTGCTCGCCCGCGGTGCCGATCTGATCCGCCCTCTCCTCCCTGCCGGTTGGATCCAATCCCTCCTCCTCGATGGCGCGTGGAAGGGCATCTCCTCCGTTCTCGTCTTCCTTCCCCAGATCCTCCTGCTCTTCCTCTTCATCGGAATCCTCGAGGACTCCGGCTACCTCGCCCGCGCAGCCCTCATCGCCGATCGCGTCATGCGCACGACGGGCCTCAACGGCAAAGCCTTCATCCCGCTACTCTCTGCCTATGCCTGCGCCATCCCCGCGATCATGGCCACGCGCACCATCGAAAACAAGCGCGACCGCATGGCCACCATTCTCGTCACGCCCTTCATGACCTGCTCGGCTCGCCTGCCGGTCTACATGCTCCTAATCGCCGCGTTCATTCCAAACATTGTCTTCCTCCACGGCTTTCTCGGCCTGCGCACCATCGTCATGCTCAGCCTTTATCTCGCCGGATTCGTCGGAGCCATGACCACCGCATGGCTGCTCAAGAGCTCCATCCTCAAGTCCAGCGAAACGCCCTTCATCCTCGAATTGCCCCAGTACCGCATGCCCACCCTCCGCTCCCTCGGCATGCGCCTCGTCGATCGCGCCAGCGTCTTCCTTCGCCAGGCCGGAACCGTCATCCTCTCCGTCACCCTCGCCCTATGGGTCCTCGCACACATCCCGCCCATCCATGTCGGCTCCAACTCCTGGGCCGCGCCCCAGCTCGCCGACAGCGTCATCGGCCACCTTGGCCACTTCATCGAGCCCGCAATCGCGCCCCTCGGCTTCAACTGGAAGATCGGCATCGGCCTGCTCTCATCGGTTCTTGCCCGCGAAGTCATGGTCAGCACCATGGGCACTCTCTACGGCGCAGACCCTGACACACAGGCCATGCACCTGCAGACCGCGCTCCACCACGACATGACCCTCGGCGGCGCGCTCGCGCTCATGATCTTCTTTGCGTTTGCGATGCAATGCACTTCCACCATGGCCGTCGTCCGCCGCGAAACAAACTCCTGGAAGTGGCCAGCCGTCCAGTTCCTCTACATGCTCGCCCTCGCCTACGGCGCAGCCTTCGTAGTGAACCACGTCACCATGATGTTCCTCGGCTAACCCTCCAGTCCTCAATTCCCCACCTGTGAGAAACTAGAAGAGCCAGCGTTGTTCGGGCCTCGTCCGCGTGCGCCCCCAACCACTCATCCAATTCACCTTCACCCCGGCCCGAGCGGCCCTTACCCCGCTGCGGTCTGCCCTCAAGGAAACAAGTCCAAGCAATGATCTCTGTCAGCAACGTCTCCATGCGCTACGGCGCAAAAATCCTCTTTGAAGATGTCTCGGTTGCCTTTATCGAAGGCCGCCGCTACGGCCTCACCGGGCCCAATGGCTCCGGCAAGTCCACATTCATGAAAGTCCTCACCGGCGAGCTCGACGCCCAGAAGGGCAATGTCGTCCGCCCGCGCAAGTTCGGCGTCCTCCGCCAGGATCAGTTCGCCTTCGATGCCTATCGCGTCATCGACACAGTCATCATGGGCAATAAGCCTCTCTGGGCCGCCCTTGAAGAGCGCGACCGCATCTACGAGAAAGCCGAAATGACCGACGAAGACGGCATGCGCCTTGGCGAGCTAGAAGGCACCATCGGCGACGAAGACGGCTACACCGCCGAAGCCGATGCAGCCATCCTCCTCGACGGCCTCGACATTCCCGAAGAAATCCACGACCGCAAGATGTCCGAGCTTCAGGGCGGCCAGAAGGTCCGCGTCCTCCTCGCCCAGGCCCTCTTTGGCAAGCCCGAAGCCCTGCTCCTCGACGAGCCCACGAACTACCTCGATCTCGAGTCCATCCACTGGCTCCAGGACTTCCTGCAAAACTACGATGGCACCCTCATCGCCATCTCCCACGATCGCCACTTCCTCAACTCCGTCACCACCCATACCGCCGACATCGATTACCAGACCATCATTGTCTACACCGGCGGCTACGACGACATGGTCATGGCCAAGACCCAGATCCGTTCCACCCTCGAGTCTCAAATCACCCAGCGCGAAAAGAAGATCGCCCAGCTCAACGACTTCATCGCCCGCTTCGCCGCCGGCACTCGCTCCTCTCAGGTCACCAGCCGCCGCAAAGAGGTCGAGCGCCTCCAGACCAACGAGCTCGCTCGCTCCAACATCCAGCGCCCGTACATCAAATTCGACCAGGTCCGCCCCAGCGGCAAGCACGTCCTCGAGTTCAAGCACGTCACCAAACTCTACAACGATCACAAAGTCCTCGACGGCTTCACCGCCAACTGTCTCCGTGGTGAAAAGATCTGCCTCATGGGCCGCAACGGCGCAGGCAAAACCACCCTCATCAAGAGCCTGCTTGCCAACTACCCCGGCCTCGCCGACAAAGACTTCACTCTAGACTCAGGCTCAGTCTTCTGGGGCCACGAAGCCCAGATCGGTTACTTCCCTCAGGACGTCGGCGCGCTCATCGAACCCGGCCTGTCCGTCGCCGAGTGGCTTCATCGTTGGAAGCCCGACGCCCACAGCGAAGAAATCCGTGGCATCCTCGGTCAAATGTTATTCAGCGGCGAAGAAGGCGACAAGCAAACCAAGGCGCTCTCCGGCGGAGAACAGGCTCGCCTCATCTTCTGCAAGCTCATCCTAACCAAGCCCAACATCCTCATCTTCGACGAACCAACTAACCACTTGGACTTAGAAGCCATCAACGCCCTCAACATCGCCCTCCAGCGCTACGAAGGCACGGTCCTGTTAGTAACTCACGACCACGACCTCATCGA
>Ga0182015_10005467_pt1 | contig 13194 bp, 10 predicted proteins | sample 712P3MmetaG_FD_120478 | JGI IMG/M metagenome (GOLD analysis project Ga0182015, IMG submission 120478) | Permafrost microbial communities from Stordalen Mire, Sweden - 712P3M metaG | ecosystem: Environmental > Terrestrial > Soil > Wetlands > Permafrost | place: Sweden: Stordalen | collected...
GCATCCGCCGATTCACATTCCGGGCGGCGGGTCGCTGGAGACTTTCGATTTTTGCATCGACAATACCTATTCGTATTCCTACTTGAGCTTTGGCGGCTACATTCGCGGGCAGGCGCTGATGCAGGGCTACTGGGATCGCGTGGCCGAGCGCAACGCTCCGGATACGTCGCCCTATCGCGCTGGCTTCGCTCAAACCATTTGCGTCGCGGACACGGACGCGGAGGCCGAACGGCTGTACGCCAAGCACGTGAGCTACTTCTACAACCGTTGCCTGCACGTGTATCCGGGCTTCGCGGATGCTCCCGGCTACCGCACCATCAAAACCATCCAGAAGGGCATTCTTTCGCAATACGCTGCTAACTCCATGTTCCAGCAGTTGCCTTGGAAGGAGTTGGTGGATAACGGCAGCGTGATCGCCGGAAGCCCGGAAACGGTGCGCCAGCGCATGGAGGATCTGATCAAGAAGCTGCATGTCGGCAACATTTTTTGCCTCATGCAAATCGGCGACATGCCCAAGGACAAGTGCATGCATTCGACGCGACTATTCGCCGAGAAGGTAATGCCGAAGCTACGCAACGTCTTTCCGGAATACGCCGACGACGGGCGCTTCTGGTGCAAGCCGCTCGCCAAGCGGGCAAAACCTGGTGCACTGCCGGTGGAATCTGAGCTGGGATCGCCCGTAGGCGTGGAGTCTTAGACCATGGAACTAAAAACAATTCAAACCGAGCGCGTTCCGGTGCGCTACTACGAAGGCGGCTCCGGGCAGCCGCTAGTCTTCCTGCACGGCGCCGGCGGATTGGATCTGGATCTCGGTTTCCTGGATGCTCTAGCCGAAAGGTTTCACGTGTACGCGCCGCTGGTGCCCGGTTACGGCGATAGCGAAGAATGCGGCGAGCTGCGCGATATGCTCGATTTCACGCTGCACACCTGGGACGTTGTGGAGCGCTTGGGCTTGCGGAATCCGATTCTGGCGGGTTTCTCGATGGGAGGCATGATTGCCAGCGAAATGGCGGCCATCGCGCCGAATGACGTTTCCCGTCTGGCCCTGATTGCGCCGGCGGGCTTGTGGCTGGACGAGCATCCGATTCCGGATATCTTCGCGATGTTGCCGTATGAGCTGCCGGGATATTTGTTCTACGATCCGGAGGCTGGGGCCAAGATCATGAGCGCGGGCGGCGACCTGAGCGATCCGAAGTTTCTGCAAGCTTTCCTGGTTCAAAATGCGCGGCAGCTGGGCGCCGCGGGGAAGATTCTGTTTCCGATTCCCGAGCGGGGCCTTGGGTCGCGGCTGTATCGCATTAAGGCGAAGACGATGCTGATCTGGGGCGCAGGTGACAAGCTGATTCCGCCGGTATATGCGCAGGCATTCCAGCGCGGCATCGCGGGCGCGGAGGTGGTGATGATTCCGCGCGCCGGGCATGTGGCGCCGTTCGAGAAGCCGGCGGAGGTGATTGGAGCATTGGCCCGGCTGCAGTAGGATTGGGGGCTGGGTTACGCCGAGAGCGTTCGCACATCTTTGAGGCGCTCCAACAGATCCAGCAGGTCGCGGTTGTCGAGCGGCTTCCGAAGAAAGCCGGAGCATCCCGCTTGCGCGGCGCCGCGCGTCTGCGTATCCAGATCGTCGGAAGAAAGGACCACGATGGGTGTGCGTGCATTGCCGGTCTGGGTTTCCCAATCGCGGATGGAGCGAATGGCCTTGTAGCCGTCCATCCCAGGCATGTGCACGTCCATGAACACCACGTCAAAACGGCGTTTTTTCACCAAATCGATGGCTTGGTGGCCGTCCCGTGCCCGCCAAACGGACTCTCGCTGGAGCAGGATTCGGGTCAGCGCGAAACTTTCGTCGGCATCCTCGGCTACCAGGATATTCAAGGCCGAGTGATCGTGCTCGGACGGCTCGGCGCCGCTATGGTCGCTCGCATCCGTCCGCCAGGGTAGCGAGATCGTGAGCCCCATGGGCGACCTGGCGTCGCATTGGAACTCAGCGGTGCCACCCAGCGCCCGGATCCGTTTCCCGGCTACCAAGGTCGCGACACCAAACAGCACGTCGTCGGCATCCTTGAAATGCACCTCTTCCGGATTGGCGTTCAGCCAGTCGGCCACGCGCAGCGCGATGTTGGAACTGGGGGGGACGATCTCGAATCGCACGCCGCTACTGGAGGCTAACCCAGTCGAGGTTGACCCAGCCGAGGTTAACCCAGCTGTGGGTAATGCGGCCACAGCCACGCGCGCCTCACCCCTGGGGCTGAGTTTTGAAACGGCGCCCAACACTCGGGTGAGCGTCTGCTCGACGGCGCGACGATCTTGGCGACCCACTACTGGGGTGGTGGGCGGCTGGAGAATCAGGCGGCTGGCGTGATCGCCCGACGCCAGGTTCAGAACCTCGATGGTCTCGCCCAGGCAGAGCGTGACGTCGAACTCCTCGGCCAGATCCGCCGGGGGAGCTTCGGCCGAGAACAACTCGCGAATGTCGTCGATGGAGCCCAGCAGCCGGTCGGCGCTGCTCTTGCTGGCGTCCAGACAGCTTTGCCAATTCGGATCGGCGGCCAGATCCGGACCCAATGCCATAAGACCGAAGGTGGCGTGAACCGAGTTCCTGGCTTCGTTCGACAGGTAATCCAAGAGACTGCGAATGGTTTGGTTGGTCATATCGTTGTCCGAGCTGCTAGGTTGCGTCCCGCGCCGCGCTGATGGAGAAATACTCGACGAAGCGCCGCATCCGGTTGGGCTTCTGGGACGCCGGGCGCCCGGCGGTGAGTTCGGTAGAGATCCGGGCGATGTATTTGCCCAGCCCGGAGGAACTGTCGAGAATCGCGCCCTTCTGGACGGCGCGCGAAATGTCGCCGGTGTTGGCCGGCAGGATATGGCGAACCGGCAATTGAATAATGCGCTGAATGTCGTCCACCGACAGCGTCGAACGCCGATCCACGCAGTTGAGCACCACCGCCACCTTGTCGGTCAATCGAAGATCCTGCAGCCAGCTGGCTTTGCGGCGCGCCACGTGGAGCGCGCCGATATCCGGCGTGCACACCAGGAAGATGCGCTTCGATCGCATGAGTGTCTCGCATTCCTGGTCGTCCATCGTGCCGGGGAGATCGACGGTGACCAGCGAATAACGGCGCAGCGCGAAATCCAGTAGCGCGGTGTAGCGGTCCGGGGGCACTTGGCGCGAGAAATCCACGGGCCCTGACCCGAGCAGATGCAGGTTGCCGAGCTGCACAACCAGGCTGGACCACAAGTCCTGATCGAGCTGATCGGTCTGCAGCAAGGCGTCGACAATGGTGTGGATTCCTTCCGCCTTGAGAAGAAAAGACGTCACCCCCAAACGAATGTCGAAGTCCAGCAGCAAAGTCGGCTCGGGGCCCATTTGCGCAGCGATAGCCGTGGCATAAGTGGCCACCGTGGTTGCGCCGCAGCCCGGCTTGGCGGGCATGAAGGCAAACAGGTCGCCCAGAATATCTTGCGCGCAAGCCAGCTTGGCGGAGGCGCGAGCAGCAGCCTGCCGCATCTCGCGCGACGTGAAGTTCGCCAGCACATCCCTTACGCCCACCTGCATCAGCTGCAACAGCTCCTCGCGCGTGCCGCCGCCCTTGACTGCGATGCTCGAAATCTGCGGGCGTCCGTCCACGGAGCGCGCGACGGGCAAGGCCAGGGGCGCATCTGAGAAATCGAGGATGAGGATGCATTTTTCCTCCGTGCCCACGCCACGCAGCCGGGCGGCGTCCTCAAAGCTGAGGTCCCAGGCGGCCTCAAAGCGCAGGTGCCCGTCGAGTGAAGCTCGCACGTCCTTATGAAAATCAGCGTCCGATGAAACCGTGGCTAATAGCACGGATGCCTCCCCACGCAGCTTGTGCACACGGAAGACTTATCGGTTGCGGTCGGAGAGACAAGAGCGGGCGGCGGCTCAAACTTTGTCGTGCGTTGCCGATAAGCAAGGGCATGGCTACCGAGGCCTCCAAAAACCAATTGCAACGGACTGCAACGGCTGAATGCCCGACCGCGAAGGTGTTGGTCCTGGACGACGATGCGAGCTTCCGGGCGTTGGCGCGCGCCATCCTGGAACCGGCCGGCTTTGAGGTGCTCGAATCGGAAAATGTCCCGCATTGCTTTATGCAACTGCGCGAACAGGCTATCGACGCGGTGATTCTCGACATGGTGATGCCGGAACGCGACGGCTTCGAAGCGTTGCGGGAAATGAAGGAGCTGTTCCCCGAGATCCGGGTTGTGGCCGTTTCAGGCGCCGCCGATTCCGCGCTCTATCTGACGGTGTCAGCCCATTTGGGCGCCGATGCTTCGCTCGATAAGTCGAAGATTGGCGCACTGTGCCCGCTATTGCATGTGGTGTTGGATCGTTAGCGATGCGCTGGCCGCGGAAATGGCTGGATCTATCGCTCGGCACCAAGTGCTTGCTTCTGATCGGGGTTCCGGCCGCGGCGACAGTTGCCCTGGCGGGCGCGTCCTACCTGGTGGGAACCGAGACCACAGCCACTGGCAGCCGAGTCAACGCGAGCTTCCGAATCGGCAACGAAATCGAGCGGCTAAGGGCCAGCGAAATTGAGACCAGCGCGCAGGCGCACGCCTACCTCATCACCGCCGATGAGCCATTTGCGAGGAAGACGCGAGAGGCCTTGGCTGCCTTCGACTCCACTTGGCAAATCCTTTCCGATCTCACCCACGACGATATTCTTCAGAGGCAGCGCCTGTCCGAAGTGGAGGCGCTGGAACGCTTCCGCGTGGAGCGCATTTTCGAGGACACAGAAGGCTTCCGGTCCCACACTTTGCGGTGGGACGCCCTGGGCAAGAGTCTGAACGCCGGCGAAGCCGAGCGGATGGGGATGGAGCGCATTCTCAAAACCATGCAAGAGGCGAACACGCGGGCAGTCGACGCATATCTCGACCGCGCCGGCCAGCTGCGCGCCCGGCGCAATACCATCCTGGCGATGGGCCTCTTGCTCGGAGTCGGGGGAAGCGCAGCCATGCTGCTCCTCGCCGCGCGGGGCATAACCAGCCGGATTGGGAAACTTCAGGGAAACATCGCACAAGTGGCCGCCGGAACCCGCATCGGTGCATTGCCGGGGCGGGATGAAATCGGGACTTTGAGTGAAGGACTGGTACAAATCGCGCGCGTGGTGGGCCAGCAGCGCGTCGCACTGGAGAGCGCGCTGGATGGCATCGCGGAGGTGGACGGCCAGGGCCGCTACCGCTGGTTGAACAAAGCCTATGCGGAGATCGCCGGGCTCACCGAGGCGGTCCCTCCCCCCACGCTCCAGGCGACGGTGCATCCTGAGGACCGGCCCAAGATTCAAGAAGCAATTCGGGTCATGCAGCTCGGCGGCAGGGCTGCGGTGGGCGCGCGTCTGGCGCCATCCGGCGGACCGGAAGCCGAAGTGGAAATGACTTTTCTGCAGATTCCCGGGCAGCTTGACGCGGGTTTCTATGTCTTCCTGCGGGAGATCGGGTCCGGCCGGGAAGCCGAAAGCGCGCTGATCCGGGCCAAAGACGCCGCAGTCGCCTCCAATCGCGCCAAGACTGATTTTCTGGCGAAGATCAGCCACGACATTCGAACGCCCCTGAATGCGATCCTGGGCGCGGCAGACCTGTTGTCGCAGACCTCGCTGAGCTTCGATCAGAGCGAATACGTCCACATGTTCCAGCGCAATTGCCGCCGGCTGCTGGCGCTGATCAACGACTTCCTCGATTTCTCGCGAATCGAGGCCGGCGCGGTGCATGTGGAGAAGGCGCCTTTTCAAATTCGGGAGATCGTCAGTGACGCGCTGGCGACGTTCCGCGAACCTGCGGCCGAAAAGGGCATTCTGCTTGGAGTCGATATCGATCCCCTGGCGCCGGAGTGGCAGATGGGAGATTCCTTGCGCATCCAGCAGGTGCTGGTGAATCTGTTAAGCAACGCGCTGAAATTCACCGCGGCGGGACGCGTGGACGTACGAGTCAAGGTGCTGGACGCCACGGACTCGGGCGCGGGGTTGAATCCTCAGCTGCGCTGCGAAGTCCTGGACACTGGCCCAGGGATTGCGCCTGAAAATCAAGACAGGATTTTCATCAAGTTCGTCCAGTTGCCGAATCAAACCGCTAGCCAGCGCGGCACCGGCCTGGGACTAACGATTTGCCGCGATCTGGTGGAGTTGATGGGCGGAGAAATCGGCGTCTCCAGTCAAGAAGGCAGTGGCAGCAATTTTCATTTCAGTCTGCCGCTCGAAGTAGCGCCACCTGGGGCCCTGGCCGTTCCGGACGTGAGCTCTGCCGCGCCGGCCGCCGGCCAACTCCCCGCGTCGAAAGACGCTATCCGGATACTGGTGGCCGAGGACGCGGAAGATAACCGGCTGCTGGTAGACCACTATCTGCGAACTGAACCCGTGGACCTTCGCTTCGCCTTCACCGGCCAGGAGGCATTGGACGCGGTGCAACGTGGCGAAATGTTCGATTTGATTCTTATGGACCTGGATATGCCGGTGCTGGATGGCTATCAAGCGGCTAAGGCGATACGGGCTTGGGAAACTTCGCACAGTATCTCCATCCCCACTCCGATTGTGGCTCTTACGGCCGACGCTATGAGCGAAGCCGTTCACGCCAGCCTGGACGCGGGATGCGTGGCGCACGTGGCCAAGCCGGTGGAACGCGGCACGCTTCTGAAGACGATTCAGCGCTATGCCAACGTCAAGGCCGCGCGTTCCATTCAGGCCCCCATCACGCCGGTACCTGTGTCCGAGCAAGTGCTGGCGCTGGTTCCTCAGTATCTGGCGTCCAAGCCCAAGCAAATCGAAGAGGCGCGCGAGTCCCTGATCTCGCGCGATTTTGGGCCAATTCGCCGCTTCGGCCACAACCTGAAAGGCACCGGACGCGGCTACGGATTCCCGGCCATCGAGGAGCTGGGGCGGGAAATCGAAAACGCGGCGGTTGAGGCGAATGTGGATCGCGTCGCCGAGCAGCTCGACGCGCTGCATCGCTTTGTGATTGAATCCGGTCCGGTGGTCGTGGACCCAGTTGCGTAGAAGCGCGCGCGCTCGGATTAGCGATTCAGTACTCGAAGCGCGGTAGCCACCACGTTCTCCACCGTAAAGCCGAGGTGCTGCATAACCTCCTCGCCGGGCGCGGATGCACCGAAACGCTCGACGCCGATAATGGCCCCTTCATCGCCGGTCCAGCGGTGCCAACCCAACGGCGACGCTGCCTCCACTGCCACGCGCTTCTTGATTTGTTTCGGCAACACGCTGTTCCGATATGGCTCGTCTTGAGCCGCGAACAAGTCCCAGCTCGGCATGCTGACAACGCGCGCTTTTATGCCCTGGCTCTTCAGGCTCTCCTGCGCTTTCACACACAAACCTACTTCCGAGCCGGTCCCGATCAGGATCACATCCGCGGCGCCGCCCTCGGCTTCCGCCAGGATATAAGCGCCTCGCGCAACGCCAGGCTCGGTGGCGCGGCTGCGATCGAGGTGCGGGACCGCTTGCCGCGTAAGCACTAGCGCGGTTGGACCATTGTGTTGCACCGCAAACGCCCAGGCTTCCGCGGTCTCGTTCGGATCGGCGGGCCGGAGAACCGTCAGGTCCGGCATGGCGCGCAGTCCAGCGAGCTGCTCCACCGGCTCATGCGTCGGACCGTCTTCGCCGAGCCCGATGCTGTCATGGGTGAACACGTAGACCACCTTCAAGCGGCTCAGCGCACCCAAGCGGATGGCCGGCTTCATGTAATCCGAGAAATTGAAAAAGGTCGCGCTGAACGGCAGCACCCCGCCATGCGCGGCCATTCCGTTGACGGCGGCGCCCATGGCATGCTCGCGCACGCCGAACGCGATGTTCCGTCCAGCATAGCTCCATTCGCCGCCAACCGCGCCGAGCGTGCCTGCTCCGCCGGATTCCGATGGTTGGAAATCGCCCCAGCCTTTCAAAGCCGTATCGGTGGACGGATTCAAATCCGCCGACCCGCCCAGGATGTTGGGAATACGCTTGGCCAGCGCGTTGAGCGCGGCTCCGCCAGCCGATCGAGTGGCGATGGGCTTATCGGTGGGGTTCCAATGCGGAAGATCGGTGGACCAGTTTTCCGGAAGCGCGCCGCTGGTGATTTGCTCGAACTCGGCGGCTTCTTTCGGAAATTCCTTGCGATACGCGGCAAAGGTCGTGCCCCATTCCTCCTCCAGCTTTTTTCCTTGCGGGACGGCCTGGCGAAAGTAATCGATGGCATCCTGCGGAAGAAAGAACTTGTCCATGGTGGGCCAGCCCAGCGCCTTTTTGGTCGCTGCGAGCTCTTCTTCACCCAAGGGACTGCCGTGCGAGGAAAAGTTATCTTGCTTGTGCGGGCTGCCGTAGCCGATATGAGTGCGGACCAGAATCAACGAAGGCCTGCGGTGCTCGGCTTGCGCTTCTTGAATCGCTCGGGCGATGTCTTCGGTATCGTTTCCGTCCGGCACGGAGCGAGTATGCCAGCCGTCAGCTTCGAATCGCTTGGCGACATCCTCTGTGAAATCGATCTCGGTGGCGCCCGCCAGAGAGATGTGATTCTGATCGTAAAAGTAAATGAGTTTGCCCAACTGGAGATGTCCCGCCAGTGACGCGGCTTCCTGCGAAACGCCTTCCATGAGATCGCCATCGCCACAAATAGAATAGGTGTAGTGATCCACGATCCGGTGGCCAGGGCGGTTATAGCGGGCCGCCAACCAAGCTTCGGCAATCGCCATGCCGACGCCGTTGGCGAAGCCTTGCCCAAGTGGCCCGGTGGTTACTTCGACGCCTGGCGTATCGCCGCGCTCGGGATGTCCCGGCGTATGACTGCCCCATTTGCGGAAGCGCTTGATTTCATCGAGCGGCAGGTCGTAACCGGTCAGATGCAGTAAGCTGTACAACAGCATGGAGCCGTGCCCGGCCGACAGTACGAATCGGTCGCGATCGAACCATTGCGGGTTCCGCGGATTGTGCCGCAGGAATCGCGTCCACAAAACGTAAGCCATGGCGGCGGCGCCCATCGGCATGCCAGGATGGCCGGAATTGGCGTTTTGCACGGCATCGGCGGACAGAATGCGGATGGTGTTGATGGATCGATCTTCAAGTTCTCGTATCGCTTCTTGGTTCACGGGTTCCTTCCACGGCGGGGCAACTGCAACCGCTCAATCCTATTGTGATCGAATCTCGCTTACACGGTGGAAGGTTCCGGCTCAGGCTCCGGCGCCGGGCGAAGACGCGAATAGTAAACGAACAATCCGCTGGCCAAAGCCAGAATGACTCCCAGCGTCAAGACCATTTTCAATTCAAATGATCCAATGGATGAGATTTGGCGGGATGGCACAAATGCCATCGCGAATCCCAGGGTCGCCATCATCAGACCGCTGACCGAGGCCAGTTGCAGCACCGGCCGGCGGTAGTATCGGGGCGAGGACGATTTGGAGAACGCGCGTTTGAGAAGCGAGAGGAAGAGATACATATAGGAAATCATCTGCAGCGCGACCGCCAGATCCAATAGCGTCAGGTACGCTTCTTGTACGGACACGCCGATGAAACTCATGGCGATGATCGAGGATGCCAGAAATCCGAACATGATCAGCGCGACGTGCGGAGAATGATAGCGAGGATGAACTTTGCCGAGCGCCTTGGGCAGATAGCGATCCAGCCCGCAGACAAACAGAATACGCGCCGAGCCGCTGACCCAGGCCGACGTCGATCCCGCGATGGAAGCGGCCATCAGCACCGCTAGTGGAAGCAGAATCCAGCCCAGGCCGAACGAGGCGCTCATGGTGTCTACCGCCTGCAGCAGGCCTTGCACCACCGCCATTTGTGATTGCGGCACCGCCGTCAATAGGGCCAGCGTGCAGCCGACGTACAGCAACGCGGAAAGACTGCCACCCCAGGCGACACTGCGCGGTATAGTCCGGCGCGGGTCGCGAACCTCGTCGCCCATGATGGGTCCCAGTTCCATTCCGACCAGCGCTAGACACAGGACGCCGAACGACGACAGCGGAAGAGCGCCAAGACTGCCCGGCGCGAGATCTTTCCAGTGCAACAGCCCGCGATGTTCGGTGACCACGACGGCGCCCATGATTATTAGCGCGCCTCCGATGGTCAGGGCCCCGATGCCGCCCACATTGTTCACCCACTTGCCCACGCCCAGCCCGCGAACATTGGCGAAGACAGTGATCCATAAAAGCGAAACGGTGAGGAAGAAAAAGAAGAAGCGGCTATCGTTGAGTTTCGCGGCGGTACTTCCGCCCACAATATAAGTGGTCACGCCGGTCACGTAAAACAGCAGCGACGGCACGAAAAACATGTTGGTCATCCAATAGCACCAGCCGCAGATAAAGCCGTGGAAATCGCCGTAGCTTTCCTTGGTCCATAGGTAAAGACCCCCTTCACCGGGCATGTGTTCCGCCAGTTCGATGACGCCGATTCCCTGCGGCACAAAAAAGAGCAGGATGGCGACTGCCCACAACCACATCACTTTGAAGCCGGCCACGGCAACCACGGGCACGACGTTCAGATTGACCACAGCGACCAGGTAGAGCCAGGTCAAGTCGCTCACTCCGAGCGCGCGCACCAGCGAATTGGCTGCAGAAGCGGGGCTGGTGGAGGGCGTTGCCATTGGACGGTTCTATTATGCGCGCCCGCGACTGTGCGGCATGGATGCTGGACAAAACCTTGTCCAACTATCGCAAGCTTACTATGAGGTTCAGAATAACACTTCAGTTCCAGCCGGTGCCGATGTCGGCGGTGCGATTTTGGATCACTGCCTGGATCTCGCGGATTTTGCCTCCGGTTATCTTGAACATTTCCGCGATGAAGCCAACCTTGTCGGCGGTTGGGCGCGCTGTGCCGCCATGGAAGAGCACGATCCCCAGGACGATGCCGCGTTCCACGTCCACCACCGGGCATCGGCGATTCGTCGCCATTATGCCTTTGAACAGCGCCGCTTCGAATTGCTGCTCGGCGGTTCTAGGCGGCCTCCCATTCACGGACGCGTTGGTGGTCTGCACGCCGTTCTCAAATCGATTCATGCCGGGCGCGAAGGGAGCGGGTTTGAACTCGGGAGTGCCTTCCGTTTCTATCGCGTTGAAATAGGCGTCGGCCGCGGCAACCAGTTGTTCACGCGTGTTCCGTTCCTCTGGCGGAACTGTTTTGAGGTACAGGGGAGGAGTCTGGGTCAGCCGCTCCGGTGCGTAAAAACCGGCCGTTCCCTTGTGTACCACTACGGTTTCAATTTCCGTGACCTTCCGCTTCTCCACCTTGAGACGCAGAAGAAAATGGGCCGGCTCGGTGGTGTCATTCACCACCGCTTCCAAGGCTGCTCCGCCGCTTTCCGGATCCAGCGCATATAAACGATACGTGGCCGCCCCGGCGGTCTTCCAAAAGCCGTCGCCCAACTTGAGCGCCATCCCGTTTTCGGTGAATTTCACGGACGGAGCGACGGGCAAAGTTGAAGCATCATGCTTGGCCAGCGCGCCCAGATAGAGATCGATCAGTCCCTGGAGACATTCACGATGGCAGCCGCCGCTTGCAGAGCTACACAACAACACGCCGGTGCAAATGCTCAGGCTCAGCAAGATACGTTTCGTCATGGAGACCGTCATCGGGAATGCCTCCTGGTGGAGTTTTGCTCTCGATAGTCTACTTGATTGATCCGCCGGCGTCACTTGGTATACTAGACATCCTTGTCCAAGGCTCCTTCCAACTCACGCTCCAAAACTGCAGATCGCAAAAAGAAAGTGCCGCGTTCCGTGAGGAAAGTCGGCGAAGCGCTGAAGGTGGGCGCGGTGGCCGAACGCTTGGGAGTGTCGGCCTCCATGGTGCGCTCGTGGGAGAAGCTCGGGCTGGCCAGCCCCGCGCGCAGCCAGAGCAAGTACCGGCTCTACACCAATGACGACCTGCGGGTTCTGCGGCGCGCTATTTACTTGCGGCGAGTACAAGGATTGAACGCACCCGCGATCCTGAATCAACTGAAGCAAGAGGGGCTGCTCAATCATCGCGCCGCGGGCCCGGCGGAAGAACAGTCGTCCATCGGCCCGCGGTTTCGCAAGCTGCGCCTGCAGCGCGGAGAATCGCTCGCCACGGTGGCCAACACGGTGGGCGTGTCCATCGGTTTCCTCAGCAACCTGGAGCGTTCGCAGAGCGGCGCGTCCATCAGCATCATGCGCAAGCTGGCGCAGTATTACGGTCTCAATATTCTCGATCTATTCAATCCCATCGACGGCACTGGACCGTTGGTGAGGCCGCAGGATCGCAAGAGCCTGGAAGGCGGGCCCGGCGTTCAAATGGAGCTGCTGGCATCCGGGAAGATAACGATGGAGCCGCATCTGTTTCGCCTGGCTCCGGGAGCCGGCAGCGGCGAATCCTACTCGCACGAAGGCGAGGAGTTTCTGTATCTGGTGCGTGGCCGGCTGGACATCGAGTTGGCGGGCGAGCAATTCCAGCTGCGGGCGGGCGATAGCTTCTATTTCAGCAGCAAGACTCAGCATCGCTGGTCCAATCCCGGAAAGACCGAGACGCTGATCCTCTGGATTAACACTCCGCCGACTTTTTAGGTGCACCGCTGACAATGAGCGCAGCGCCCGGCAGTCCTACTCGGGCTTTGCCGATTTTTCCATCTCGGCCTGTTCCATCGCCGACATTTCACGAAGGATGGCCTTGTAGATCGCTTCGACGGCTGGGCCCGTCAGCGGCGCGCGGGCTTGCCCGGCTGCACGGCGCAGCACCTGCTCTTCCCGCCCAGGCGCGCTCGCGGGCGAGTGGAACTGCTTCTTGATGAGCCCTACTTCGCGCACCACCTGCGCCCGCTCGTTGAGCAGTTTTACGATTTGGTCGTCAATGGAGTCGATGCGCTGCCGGGACGAGTTCAGCGCTCCGGTTAGGTCCGTGTTCTGAGCGAAAAGCGCAACCGCCGAAAAGCCGACCAACAAGTATCGCATGGACATTTGATAGCATTGTACGCTGAGAGGAGAAATCCCATGCCCGATGAACGAGGTACTGACCGGCAAGCCGGTACTGACCGGTCAGCCGGTATTGACCGGCGAGCGCTGTTTAGCGCCATATCCAACGTTTCCCTCGGCCTGGCCGCGACGGCGGTCATCGCCGAACAGGTGAAGGCGGCCCCATCCGAGGAGACCAAGGTCGAAGAACTGGAGCCCTTCAAGTACGATATCGAGAGCGAGACGGGCTGGGTTGGCCCAGGCGGCTCCGCCAAAGAGGCGACGGTCAAACA
>Ga0182015_10005470_pt1 | contig 13188 bp, 12 predicted proteins | sample 712P3MmetaG_FD_120478 | JGI IMG/M metagenome (GOLD analysis project Ga0182015, IMG submission 120478) | Permafrost microbial communities from Stordalen Mire, Sweden - 712P3M metaG | ecosystem: Environmental > Terrestrial > Soil > Wetlands > Permafrost | place: Sweden: Stordalen | collected...
CATGATGCGCCTTTCGTTTCGGAGTCCCCTCACTCCCTCGGATTTTTGAGGCGTAAATTCTGGAGAAACAGACTGTGAACCGCATCGATAACATGTCCCGGGCGGGCTCCGGCCAGAAGAAGCCGTCTGTGGCGGTCGGAGCCCTCCTGCTGTCCATAACTTGCACGGTGATATCTCTCATCGGTACCGGAATCTTGAATGCGCAGGTCCCTACGAGTCCCAAGGCCTATGTCGGAATTTGGCAGATGACGGCCCAGGACAAGCGAGTTGGTACGCTTGAACTAATGAACTATAACGGGCGACTGACTGGCAGCATTACCAATGCACACGTTACCATGGACGCCAGTGGAAAGCTGGTTGAGTTTGTCGCTATTCCGGGTGCGGCTCCTATTGTCCAAGCAAGCATTTCACAAGGCATGCTCGTAATCAATACAGAGGCAATTAACGAGGCCATTGTGCCTTGGAATATGACCCTGACTGGGGAAGGAAAAGGGCTCCTTCAATTGGCTTTCAATGGACATGAAATGACTTTCCAAATTACGCGGATTTCATGGGAGGAGAATGAGGAGAGTTCGGAAACTGGCAAGTAGCTTGCGCAGTGGAAGGTTCCTGGAGACAGTGAGATGGACGCTGCGAACAACGCATTTGAGTCGGAATGAATGACACAGCCGAGTGGATTCGTGCGATCGAGGCGGCGGACATCCGCGCTGCTGAAGCCGAGGCTCGGGATGAGCGCGCGGCGGAAATGGTCGATCGAGTGATGCGGCGCGCTCGCGCGAGAGATGCGAGTCCGCTCCAGCGTTGCACCGTGCCCGGCTGTAATCGATTCGGCTGTCATCACCTTTACACCCCCTGCAAAAAACTGAACTGCGGACACGCGCCGAGAGTGTGAATGCTCGCGGGAGCCTTTGCCGATAATCGGGGCCTACCAGACCTCCGAGGGCTAGCGGCGCGTCTCAGGCCATCTTTGGCGCGATGGGCTACGGGTTTAAAGCGGAGGTCCCGGTCAGCTTTCTACCCCTTGTGGGAGGCTGGCTTTTTTGAGAATTTCACCTCCTGAACGAACAAGAAACTTGTCTAGCTGCCTGAAGTTAAAAGAACTGAGTCCATAGTGGTTGCGAAAGGCAGTTACAGTTGCGACGAATTTCTCGTAATATCCCAAATCCTGTCGATTGAAGTTGGCGAACCGATCCTGCTTCTTGTAAGACCATAGGCATTCATCGGCATTGTGGTCGTAAATGGGATAAGCAGTGGGGTTGTGCCAGCTACAGAACTTGGTCGCAAAAGAGTAGTACATCTTTAGGGGAGGGCAGTTGTAGATGCGTTCGACGGCGGCGAGTTCGCCCTGGTCGAGAAGCGGGTCGATGTTGAGCGTAACTATGTGTCGAGCCAGGGGTTCAACGTCAATGTCGCGAATCCTTGTGCTGTAGAGCGTATTGAGAACAACAACCTTCAAGAGCACGTGGGAAGTCTCGCTGTTGTGGGGGAACTGAGCCCAGAGCAGCCTAAGTGCTTCCTCTATCAGTTGATCCTCCAGATCGAATGCATCGCATTCTGCCTGTACGAGGTTGACAGTAGGCGTAGGCAGCAATGTAGTCTTCATGGTGGCGACTAGGGTAGCCGTATGTTTCTTGGTTGTCAAAAGGACCTGCCGGGCCGACCTGCCGGGCGTGTGGGGTCCGTTTGCAGTTGCCGGTTCGCGGATGATTTGCCCACAAAAAACAGAAAACTCCTGGCGCGAGCGTCAGCTTGGCGACTGGATCGAACACGTACCTTGCGTACATCGGCGCGACGGTTCTCAGTGTTGTGCTCGGTTCGTAAAGTTTCGCGCTAAGCCAACCCTGGCGCGATGGCACACACCCACAGGCCATATTGAACCTTGAATAGAGCCAAACCGAGTCGGATCAGGCCGCTTGGGTTGCAGTCTGGTACCAGCCGGGGAAGTTGGCTTCGCGCCCGCGCAGTGGATTAGCAAATCATTGTCCAAATGGTCAAGTTGTATGAAGATGACGGCACCTTTCGCACTTCATGATTTCTCCCAGCGTCCGAAATAGGAAGGGTGATGGGACTTCCGGTATGTAACGAGTGTAGATTCTTCGAAGGGGATATAGTCCCATGAGTGATTGGAAGAGATGGCTGGTAAAGAGCCTTGGTTTCGGAGCAGGATCCGCCTTAGTGCTCGCCATTCTTGCCTGTATCTCATTCTGGTATATTTCCCGCCCTAAACCACCGAAACCGTGGAATCGATCAGCCATTAAGGCGGCCTATTACAGAGTAGAATCTAAGGGCGATGCGGTGGACTTCCAATATGTGCTCGAAAACACAACGACCGAAGATCTGCGATTGACCGAAGCAGACAGACCCGATGTTGGTGTGAAGATTGCGGATACAAACAGTCTGTTCGGCTTTGGCAGCGAAAACGTCAAGTTGTTGCTGCCAATTTACGTTCCGGCAAAACACAGGACTAGAGTTGCAATCGAGATTTCTGGTTACAGGCTGGATGCCACTGATCCCGGTGTCAGTGCTACGAAAGAAGAGCGAGACAATTACCACAAGAAGGTCGTTGAACAGATCGGATTGAAGATGCCAAATCTGGGAGGGTTTGAAGTGTTTATTAACAGCGGGCGCTTGGAAATGATATGCCAAAGGGCTGGTAGTGAGACAGACCATGACGCCCCCGGATACCCCCGCCAGATGCGATTCGATTGCCCTATCGAAGTTTCCCGCAAAACACCGTAATCGAGTGCTCAGTGCGGACCCATCGCCCCTGTAGGTCTTTTCAGGCTTTCGGGCGTCGTCCGATCATTGATTTCCCTCAGAGAGATCGGATTGTTCTCATGCTCGCGTTTGGTCAGCTCTCGATCAAACTTTAATAATTCGGCCTTGCTCACGGTGCGTTTTGGGTACGGAACGACCACTACGGCGGTAGGATGCTGACTATTCGTGGTTCCTGAAGTTTCAGTGATTGAGATTGCGCCACTCGCTGCTATTTCCTTACTCAACTCTGCTTCAGTTGTCGCTGAAAGTCTGACCGCTTCCCACTTTGGTCCCCCCAGTCTCACCCCGTAATACAAAAGCTTTGCCAGATGATCAGTAACGCCCAAATCAAGCATTGCATCGTAAAACATTTTGTCTGTCACTTCCCATGTGTATTTGTGGGAATCGCAGCCGACGTCGTGGATCACAGCTGCGCCTATGTACTTGCCTGTAAACGGGGATCCGACGATTGACCATAGCGGTCGCGGAATTGAGGCGCCATCAGTCGAGAAACCCGGTTGAGCGCTCAATATATACCCGTAGTAGTCCCGATAAGAATATAGTTCCAACACCTTCATATGAATTCCGTCCCCGGTAGGCTGGAGCTTTAACGTGCCGTAAAAAACGCCAGGTTTATGAATATCTCCGTCCGCATCAGACACATCGCGCACCGACTGAGGTATCAGAATGAATAGGAGAATCGCAACTACGCCAATATGCACTTAAAGCCTCCTCCACTCCGAGTGCTTACTTCCAACGTCGGTTCCCTGATGAAGGGAGCGGCACCAAAGTGTTTTTGGCAAGTGGACGATCTCCCAACCTCGAAATCGATTCTGTAATGTAGATTCCTGGCACAATTTCAGCGATATCGAGAGATTCTTCGACTCCAGACGCGGACGACGTAAGTTGATCGGCGACAAGACCGAAGATGCCCCATTCTCGGCGCACCACCGTAGCGCCTGACAAGTAGCTCCGGCTCGCAAAGTCGAAATAAATCGGGCCACCGCTGTTCCCAGGGAACACCTTAAAATTCAGGTAGTACTGCATCACAGTTTTCATTGGCGTTATCGGATACGATGAAAGAATCCCACTCCGTAGAACAGGAAACGTGTGCAGGCTCGCATAGAGCGGGAAACCCAAAACAAAAAAATCGTCACCAGGATGTATCTCAAGTTGAGTAAGCCTGTCGTCCGTGACAAAAAAGCTGATCGGCACTGGATGAATTTCGGCTCCTGGTGGAAGAGATATAAATGCGACCGCAACGTCCGCCTCTAAACTTGTTTCGTATAGATTCTGAAACATATTACGAATTGTGAAGGTCGTTGGAAGCTCACTGTATGTGCCATCAGTGTTTTTGTGCCGCAAATCGATTGTGGCTGTCTCGCCTTTGATGTCTTTAAGAACGTGAGCGGCCGTTACCAATACATAGAACGATCGGATCGAGTTCGGAGCCATCGGCAAGCCCACGATAAACGCTGTACCATAATTCAACTCCCCAGGAGTTTTGGCCGACGGGCCTGATATTCGAAATGTGCTCTGCATCAGAATTGTGTTGATGTCCTGTGCAAGCGATGGTGGGCGAAATGCAAACAAGATCGAAATTGTTAATATTCGCGCAAGCCTGCCAGCCAAACTCGAAGCAAGTGGCCACAAAGGGGCTTTCCGATTCGGTGTGTTTTCAGGCATCCCCGACGGGATTTGAACCCGTGTTATCGCCGTGAAAGAGGGATAAGAAACGTTTAGTGTTCTAGCGGTTCCACCGGCCCTCCCCTGTTTCGCATTTATCATAAACTTTTGAGATATTCGCCGTTCAAATCTCATAACCCGCATTGAATCAGTTGCCTACCGGTTTATCGTCTTATTCTCGAACAAGAAAAGTCCGCTCTTGCCGCCTACCGCGAAATCGAGATCTCCGTCTCTATCAAAGTCCGCGACTCCGATCTCGATGCCGCCCCCCGTACGGCCGCCGTAATCGATCACGTGCTTGACCCAATCGACCGTGTGGGTTGAGGGATCGAGAAGCCGCTCGTACCAATAGACTCCCAGCGGCTCGCGTGCTCCGGGATCATGCCCGTTATGCGCCATGTAGCGCTTTCCGGTCAACAAGCCGAAATTTCCGGTCTTGCGAAAATCCACAAGCACCACGGCATGCGCTTGCGACCAGCTGTCGTCAATCACATGTTTGACCCATTTGCCATCACTCGTGTGCTCAAGCCAGAAAATGCCGTATCCGTGCGCCATCGAGGACACGATATCCGGCCGGCCATCGCCGTTCACGTCGCGTACGTACATAAAGCCGAGGGGTTCCTCGAAATTCCAATCGGGATGAAACTTCCAGTTCTTCTGCCGCGGATCAGGGGGAGCCTCCAACCAGCCCCGTGGAGTCAAGATGTCGTTGCGGCCGTCCCCGTTTACATCGCCGACTCCAATCCCATGACCGTAGCTGTGGTCGCTGACAATGTGCTCCACGATTCCACCGTGCTTATCCCGCTCGTACCAGGCAAGCGGGCGATTGTCTCCGAATTGCGGCAGAATCTCCTCGGCCGTGCCGTCGTTATCAAGGTCAACCAGAAAGGAAAACTCGATCGGCGATCCGGTTGCAATGGGATGCTCTTTCCACATCTCGCCCGTTCGTCCGGGATTTCGCCACCACGATAGCTTCTTGCTAAACCATCCTGAGGTGACCAGGTCCACATAGCCGTCCCCATCGACATCCAGGGGCAGCGTCGATAGATCGTCTACGTAGTTGTTGGTGTACTCAAGCTCGCGGAAACGGTGCTTGGTCCAGCGTGGCGCCTCATACCAGTACTCACCCGAGACCAGATCGAGCTTTCCATCGCGATTGATGTCGGCGAAGACCGCGGTCTCCGAAGCTCCGAGGTCGATGGTGTGTTTCTCAAAAGGGATCTCGTCGGGCCGGCTGGCAGACCGGCCGGTTGCACACAGAAAAAGCAGAGCGCACAAAGCAATCGTTCTGCTGATCGAATACCCACTACGAACCATGCGCGATCTCCTCTTGCTTGCGCCGTTCAGTGTTCCGGAATGCTGGATGCAGGAAAAGCTGCAAGATAGGCGTCGCCGTTGTATCCAAGCTCTTGCAGTAGGCCGATGCGGGAGGTGTAGTACCCATCCGCGGTCAGACTTTTGATCGCGTTGAAGAACGCAGCATCGCCCGCGGCTGCGCTTTCGCTGAGCGAGGTAAGGATTTCGACCTGCTGCGCTTCCGTCAACTGCAGGAAGGTGCTGGTGGCAAACCTGGATTCACTCGTTTTGTCTAAGCCCGGTAAGCCTTCGCGAAAGATGGTCTGCAGTTTCGGATCTTCGTTCACCACAAGATCGATGTATTCCGGAACGCCGGCGGCCGCGGCGCCAGGAGTATCGGTCGCTGGAATGATGAGGTCCGTCAGGCGGGCGATCACCGGCATCTGCATCTGGGTGAAGAACCGCGGCGCAAAGGGCACGCCTGGCTGGGCTTCCTGCGGTGCCCCATGTCCGGGTGGATGGACGTGCTGACCGTAGAGTTCGTTGGCCGAAAAGGGGAACGCGCAGGTGACACCGACGGCTCCGATGATTTTGAGGGCTTCGCGCCGGCTTGTCATGCGATCTCTCCTTTGCGAAAACGATCACTGATGTGATCGGCGGTACGCGCGGCCAGGGCCATGATGGTCAAGGTCGGATTCTTTTCCGAGGAGGAAGGAAAAACGCTGCCATCCACCACATAAAGATTGGGCACGTCGTGACTTCTGCAAAACGCATCGACGACCGAGGTGCGCGCATCGCTGCCCATGCGGCAACCGCCTAACTGGTGATTAAATGTGGGCTCCTGGAAATTAGAAACAGTGAGAACTTCTCCGCCGGCCCGCTGCAGGATGTCGACGGAGGCCTTAGTCATGGCCTCGTAGATCTTTCCTTCGTTTTCCTGTTGAACCGCGGTCGCCTTCACCGGATACAGCCCGTACTCATCCTTCTGCGTCTTGTCTAGTTGAATAAAGCTCTGCTGATTAGGGATCATTTCGCCAAAGCATTGGAAACTGACGTAAGCCGGAAAGCGTTGCTTGACGGACTGCTTGTAGGCGGCACCGAAGCCCGGAACTTCCCGCGCCCATCCGGTGGTGCGGCGAATGCCGGTGTAGATCTGCACCCCGAAGCTGCGGGCGTAGTCTCTTTTTTGGGCGTGCATGTAGGAGGGCAGGTAGGCATGATCAATGAAACCCTCGTCATTCACCACCGGCCGGCCGATCATCTCCGTCAAAAAACCTTCCACTCCGGAGTTGAAGTGAGGAATGAAATTGCGACCCAGCTGCCCGCTGGAGTTTGCCAGGCCTTGCGGATAGAGTCGCGATTCGGACATAAGGAGCAGCCCTACGCTCTGCACGCAGGCACAGGCAACAGCGACACAGCGGGCGTGGATTTCGCCCTCTTTGCCGGTGACCCGATGAAGATAACGAACTCCGGTGGCGCGGTTTTCCTTCGAGACGACGACCTCCCGCACCACCGAATTGGAGAAGATGGCGAGGCGGCCTGTCTTCATGGCCGGGGCCAGGTGGACGTCAGCGGAGTTGTACTTGGCCGCTACATCGCAGCCGGCCATGCAATTGCCGCAATAGTGGCAGGCAGGGCGCGTTTGCGTTGCCCGGGTCAGGGTGGCTTTTCGGGTGTGAATGATGGGTATGCCTAATTCCTTGCCACCGCGCTGGAGCAGGAGGTCTCCCAGTTTCAGAGGCGCCGGCTCAAGGTAGATTCCATCCGGCAGATCTTCCAGGCCGTCACGGTTTCCGCAGACGCCGACTTCCCTTTCAATCCGGTCATAGTAAGGAGCCATGTCGGGATAGTCGATTGGCCAATCGGCTCCCGCTCCGTCGATGGTGTAGCCTTTGAAATCGCGATGGCTCAAACGCAGGGCCACGGCGTTCCACAGCATCGTCTTACCGCCGACGCCGCGCGCGCGCTCCGAGCCAAAGCCGGGCTTGCCGGGTTTCATGGTGGGGATGTGGCGGTTGGTAAAATCAAACGGAAGCGCATGGGTGTTGAAGTCGGTGCGGGTGTTCACAGGTGGCCCGCCCTCCACAACCGCAACCTTGACCCCGCTTTGCGCTAGATGCGCCGCGAGTGTGCCTCCACCGGCGCCCGAGCCAACGATGCACACGTCAAAGACGTTTTTTGGCATTTAACCTCGCTCAATTGGACGGGATCATAATACGTTTCCTCCTACGGCTTGACCACCGTTCCATCGATGGTGCGGTCGGTTGGATACGCTCCGCCATCCTTGATGGGTCCCAGGGGATTCTTTGCCGCCAGCTCTTCGTTGATGTCGACGCCGAGACCGGGTTGGTCGCTGCCATAGAGATAGCCTTTGCGGATTTCTGCGATGCCGGGAAACATCTCATGCACGACGGGCGGAAAATGGTTCTCTTCCTGGATCCCGAAGGCGCTGCTGGAGATGTCGACATGGTAGCTCGCGATCTGGTTAACGGGATCGTTTTCGCCGCCTTCCTGAAACGCCGTCCTGACGCCGTAGATTTCGCAGAGTGTGGTGAGCTTCTTGATGGGAGTGATCCCGCCCGTCGCGGCCACCCGGCAGCGAATGAAGTCGATCAGGCGGTCCTGCACCAGCGGCACGACTTCAAAGGGATGGGAAAACACTTCGCCCACCGCCTGCGGGGTGGTGCAGATCTCACGGATGTTGCGGTAGTAAGCAATCTGTTCCGGAGGAAGGATGTCTTCGACGAAGAACATCTGCATCGGCTGCAGGCGGCGGGCCAACTCAACCGCGTTCATCCCGCTTAAGTGCGAGTGCACGTCGTGCAGCAGCTTCGGCCCGAAGCCTGCCTGGGCGCGCAGGAACTCGAACAGAGGAGGGATGGCATCGACGTACTGCTGCTCGTCAAAGGCGACCCCCTGGTAGCCGCCTTCCGGACGATTGCCCTCGCCCTGCGCGGTGAATCCGCCTCCACCGTAGCCGCCGAGTTGGATGCGCACGTGGGTGAATCCGTTGGCGAGGGACTTCTGCAGGGTGTCCAAGCACTCTTCTTTGGTCTTGCCTCCTTGATGGTCGTAGACGGGGACTCCATCGCGGGCCTTGCCGCCCAGCATTTCGTAGACCGGCATGTTGGCGCGCTTGCCCTTGATGTCCCACAAGGCCATGTCCATGGCCGAGAGCACGTTGTTGTTCACCGGGCCGTTGCGCCAGTAGGTGCGCATCTGGGCCGACTGCCACAGGTCTTCGATCCGGCTGGGGTCTTTGCCCATCAGCCAGGGTTTCAGATGATCTTCGAGAGCGGAGACCACGGCCATGGTCTCGTAGTTATTGTTGGCCGATCCAATGCCATACAGACCGGGCTCACTGGTGATGATCTTGAGGAAGATCCAACGATAGTGGCTGCCACCGTTGGTGGTGATGACCTTGACGTCCTTGATGGTGAGCGGGGGAAGCCCGGCGGATTTCCTGGCGATCTCCTGCGCGCTGGCGGCGGAAATCAGGGGCAGCGAGATAACGGCCCCCTGGAGAAGTTCTCTGCGATTCATCGTGGTGTTTCTCCGTGGTGGTGGTGCTCCAGTACGATAGAGCATTTTTGCTATTACGGGGGATTGGGTGGGGGATCTTCGAAGGCCAATTGAGCAGGCTCCCTTGAATTCTGACTAGAAAAACCATACCCTAGTCAGACAGGAAAGATTGGTTGATTCGTACGGATACGTGGCAGGTGCAAGACGCAAAAGCGCGGTTCAGTGAGCTGGTTGAGCGGGCGTGTACCCATGGCCCACAGACGATCACGCGACACGGAGCGGAGCGTGCAGTCGTGCTCTCAATCGAGGACTATCGCGCGCTGGCATCGTATAAGCCGGACTTCAAAGCCCATCTACTCGGCGGCCCCAAGGTTGATGATTTTCCCTTGGAGCGCGACCCCGATACTGGCCGCCCGGTTGTGCTTTGAAGGATGCTCTATCTCCTCGAAACCAAAGTCATATCAGTCGTCCACCGGCATTGCGGGCATTTCTTGTCCTCGGCAGAAAGTGCAACCAATCCCCTGGTGCCCCATCCCCCCGGATTTCCTGTAAAGCTTGGTGGGGTCAACGAACCTCATGCGGCTTTCCTTAGAAGAAAGCCGCACACGCTGCCATGGCTGGGGCCGCTCAGTAGGAAATCCGGGGTCCTTCGCGCTTTTTGCGAAGGATGGGATACTACGAATCTCGATACCGACCGTCGCGTATCCCACCCTTTGCAAAGAACGCAAAGGATGGGGCACCCGCCTTTTCGTGGTGCTTCCTACCGTGGTAAGCGTCGGCCGCAGCCTCACCCTGGTCACGCGCAACACGCGTGATGTTGCGTCGACAGGCGTAATGATTGTCGATCCATGGCAGGTCCGATGAGAAAGAGATTCACTCCCCCAACTACTTGGAAGACGGGCTGGACCCACTTGCGAGCTCGAAACTCGAGGCGGAGGAAGCGTCGAGATAGTGACCAACAAGGGCCAGCACAAAGCACCAGAGCAGGATGTCCGCGGTGTAGGCGATGCCCAGCCGGGCTAGGACGCTGAAAATCTGCATGGCCAGGCTTGCAGGGTGCGTCCAGTCTGCCAGCGCCCATGTGATCCACGCTCCGCCTAAACCGCAGGCCAGCACGCAGATCCAATAGAGCCAGTGCCGATAGACGCGCGCGGCGCGGCCGAACCAGCCGGCACGCAGCCCGCAAGCGCACGTCTCTATCGCCAACGGAAGCAGCAGACCGGCCCAGAGCCATTGGACACAGTCATAGAAATGCTCCTGCCAGGCGACGAACTTGGAGTAGCCGAAATGATAGCGCAGCCACGGCGGAGACATGGCATTCCAATAGCCCGCGAAGAGAGCTTCGTGCGCCCGGCCTGCGGCAATCGGCTGCAGCAGCAGCCACCATAGCGCCAAAAAGACCACCAGCAACAGCCAGCTCAGCCAGCGGGGCGGCCGCGCGGCACAGGGACGCAGATAGCGGAAGGTCGCGGCGTAGAGCCAGAGAAAGCCGAGCACCAGCAGCACGCCGGAGAGCATGGAAAACGCGAACTGCCAGCTGTGCGAGTCGGGGATCTGCAGCCAGCCGGCAGCCAGCATCATGAGCAGGAAATTGCACACCCATTGGGCCAGAAAGAGACGGCCGGTGAGTCGCGAGAAGGCGCTTGGCTGCGTCATTTCTTCTCCTCTACCGAGGCGGCCGCCGGATCCACCTGCAGGTGCAGCAAATCGCTGGTGGCCTGAATGCCCGGCTGGTACATGGGCTGCACGTCGGCCGGGGTGATGGCAAAGCTTCCCGGGTTGACCACCTTCAACAGGTAGAAGGATTCATGGCGGCCACTGGACTCGGTCGAAAAGAAGGCCGCGTGGTCATCGTAAAACTCGCTCCGCGTATACCAGTACTGCCAGGCCGCCGGCTGGTCGAGGATGTTGTAGCTATCCCCATGCTGGACAAACTCGGCGCCCGCCGGGATGGGGTCTTCCATCAGCAGATACTTCGCCGGCGAGCCGTTCACCGCCAGATGCACAGCCAGGGTATCTCCGATCATGACGGGACCTTTCAGCGGATCGAGCCGGTAGACGATCTGCCCGTCCTTGGTGGTGGGCGTCAGCTTGAAGTAGTCGCGGGTCAGGTTGAGCGAGAGCGTGCCTTGCTGGTAGAGCTTCTGCTCGGTCGAGTAGTACTTGCCCTGGACTGTCCAGTAGGCGCGCCCACTGCCATGTTTGGACACCTGCACCGCATTGCCACTGGGTTTGAGCTGGGCGGCGGCCACATCGACCGTGACATCGGCGCCGGAGGCAGCGTCCGCCGCGGTGAAATGCCGCTTGCCTACGGAGCTGCCGTTGAGCAGCACGTCCACATCGAAGTCCGCGTTCAGCTCCTGCGAGGCAGCGAGATAATCGACCAGGCCAAAGAGCACCATCGCTGTCTGTTCGGTGGAGTTCCACCAGTATCCGCCAGTGCGATTGACGACCAGCCACTGCGCAGCCTGTTCCAGCAACGGGCTCTGCGGATCGGCGTGAGTAAGGAAGCGTAAGGCGAAGGCGGTGCTCTCCGCGCTGTTGTCGTCGTTCAGATCCAGCAGCGGGTTGTAACTCGACGGCCAGGAAACCAGCGTACCGGCGTGCCTGGCTTTGCTTTCCAAAAGTTGCGCGATCTGGGGCACGCGGCTGTCCCCCGTTCGCTGCATGACCATGCCTGTCAGCGCCAGCCCTTCGGAGGAGAGGTCGCTACGCCGCGACCAAAGAGTCTCAATCGACGGGCCCAGATCCGAAGCACCGGCCAGGCTGAGGGCGTAGACCACGTAGGCGCGCAGCTCTGGAATCATGCGCGGATGCTGCGCCAGCTGCTTCTGCAGATAGCCCACTCCCCCGCTGATGTTGGCGCCGGCCTTGGCGTATCCGGCACTTTTGGCCTGGGCCAGGCCGGAGACGACATAAGCGGTCATGAAGACGCGGCTTGCGTCCTCCTTCCACCAGCCCCAGCCGCCGTCATCGTGCTTTAGGTCCGCCAGGCGGTCGAGGCCAGCGTTGATCTTGGCTTTCAGATCGGCCGGGCTCACCAGGCCGGAGAGGTTGAGCTTTTTGAGCGTCTCGGCCACGACCAGGTTGGGCAGGAAGCTGGACATGGTCTGCTCGGTGCAGCCATAGGGATAGCTGGTGAGATAGCCGAGCGCGGAGAAGAGACTGCCGGCAATCGACGGAGATATTTGCAGGTGCAGCGTGTGCGCAGCGGCATCGGTGTTGGCGGGAAAGTCGATCGGGGTGCTGCTTTGTCCGTTCTCCGCGATGACCCCGGACGCGTTGATGTCACGGGGCACACCGAACGGCTCGACCGGGAAGGTAAGCTCCAGCGCATCGGATTCCTCATTGGTAAGGGCCTTGGCGAGAAGACGAGCGGTGCCGATGTGCGACGCCTTCACCTGCCAGAGCACGGTGCCCTCGCCCTTGCTGGGCACATTGACCGATTGCGGCGCGCCGGATACTGGATCAAGCCCATCAATCTGCAACGATAACTGCACCTGCTTGGCCTGGTCCAGGTAGTTATGAACGATCACGGGAATCGTGATCTCATCCCCTTGGCGCAGGAAGCGGGGCGTGCCCATGCGCACGATGATGTTCTTGCGCACCAGCACACGGTTGATAGCCGAGCCGGCCTTGGAGTCGAGGGTGATGGCGTGCACCGTGGTCCGCCAGGTGGTGAGCGAATCGGGAAAAGTCATGGTTACGTGGGCGTGACCGGTGGCGTCGGTATGGACGGACGGCGACCAGTAAGCCGTATCCGGAAAGGCCTTGCGCACGCGGGGTTGCACCACATCGTTGCCCGGCTTTACCTGGGCAAGCTGCGGCCGGTAACGCGATGCCCGCTCGGCCAGCTGCGGAGACTTGAGTCCCGCCCTGCCGCTGAAGTAATACTGCAGCGACGAATCGAGCGCGGCAAAAACGTAG
>Ga0182015_10005471_pt1 | contig 13187 bp, 12 predicted proteins | sample 712P3MmetaG_FD_120478 | JGI IMG/M metagenome (GOLD analysis project Ga0182015, IMG submission 120478) | Permafrost microbial communities from Stordalen Mire, Sweden - 712P3M metaG | ecosystem: Environmental > Terrestrial > Soil > Wetlands > Permafrost | place: Sweden: Stordalen | collected...
AGCCTCGGTCGCATCACCGGCCGGGTCGATGTCGAGGATCTGCTCGACGTGGTCTTCGGCGATTTCTGCATCGGCAAGTGATGTTTCACGTGAAACCTCGACACCCGGCGGCGCTCTCCGTACAGTCCGCCCCATGCACCGGAATGGCGCGAAATACGACGTCGTGGTAATCGGCGGCGGCCATGCCGGCTGCGAGGCGGCGGCCGCCGCGGCGCGGCTTGGCGCCCGCACCGCGCTGGTCACCCATCGCCGCGAGACGATCGGCGAGATGTCGTGCAACCCGGCGATCGGCGGGCTCGCCAAGGGCCATTTGGTGCGCGAGATCGACGCGCTCGACGGGGTCATGGGCCGCGCGATCGACCGCGCCGGCATCCAGTTTCGACTGCTCAATCGCAGCAAGGGCCCGGCGGTCCGCGGACCGCGCGCTCAAGCCGACCGCAAGCTTTACCGGCGGGCAATGGTGGAATTGCTCGCGGAAACGCCGAATCTGGCCGTCGTCGAGGGCGCGGTGGAGGATTTGGCGCTCGACGCGGCGGGGCATGTCGCGGGTCTTGTCCTTGGTGACGGGCGCGCGATCGCCGCCGGTCGGGTGGTGCTGACCGCCGGCACGTTTCTCGGCGGCCTCATCCATATCGGCGCCGAGAAGATCCCCGCCGGCCGCGTCGGCGAGGCCCCGTCGCACGGGCTGAGCGGGACGCTGCGCCGCGCCGGTTTCGCGCTTGGCCGGCTCAAGACCGGTACGCCGCCGCGGCTCGACGGCAAGACCGTCGATTGGGCCGGACTCGAGGTGCAGCACGGTGACGATCCGCCGCTGCCGTTCTCGTTCCTAACCGGGCGCATCACGACGCCGCAGACCGTCTGCCATATCACCGAGACGACGCCGACGACGCACGCGGTGATCCGGAGCAATCTTGCCCAGTCGCCGCTCTACGGCGGCGAGATCGCCGGCGTCGGCCCGCGCTATTGCCCCTCGATCGAGGATAAAGTGGTGCGTTTTGCCGCGCGCGAGCGGCACCAGATCTTCCTGGAGCCGGAAGGGCTTGACGACGATACGATCTACCCCAACGGGGTGTCGACCTCGCTGCCGCGCGAGATCCAGGCGCAATTCATCGCGACGATCCCCGGCCTCGAACGCGCCGTGATGCGGCGGCCCGGCTATGCGATCGAATACGATTATGTCGACCCGCGCGAGCTGCATCCGACGCTGGAGACGCGGCGTCTGCCAGGCCTTTACCTCGCCGGCCAGATCAATGGGACCACGGGATACGAGGAGGCGGCGGCGCAGGGCATTGTCGGCGGAATCAACGCCGCGCTCTCCGCCTCCGGCTCGGCGCCGCTGGTGCTCGACCGGGCCGACGCCTATATCGGCGTGCTGATCGACGATCTGGTGACGCGCGGCACCAGCGAGCCGTACCGTATGTTCACGTCGCGCGCCGAATACCGGCTGAGCCTGCGCGCCGACAACGCCGACCAGCGGCTGACGCCGATCGGCGAACGGGTCGGCGCGGTCGGCGCCGGGCGCTCCGCCGCTTTTGCCAAGAAGGCGGCGGAACTCGGCGCGGCCCGCGCCCTCGCCGCTTCGCTGCAGGCCAGCCCATCGGCGTTGGCGCGGCACGGGCTGACGATCAATGCCGACGGCGTTGCGCGCTCGGCGGCGGAGCTGCTGGCGCATGCCGATATCGATGTCGCGAGACTGGCGCAAATCTGGCCGCAGCTGGCGCAGATGCCACCGGCCCTCGCCGAGCAGCTCGAGATAGACGCGCGCTATTCCGGCTATCTTGATCGCCAGGCGCGCGATATCGCCGCGTTCCGTCGCGACGAGGCGCTGTCGTTGCCGGAGGTGCTCGATTACGCGGCGGTCGGCGGTTTGTCGGCCGAGGTTCGCGGCAAATTGGCGGCGGCGCGCCCGGCCACCCTGGGCGCGGCGGCGCGCATTTCGGGGGTGACGCCGGCGGCGCTGGTGGCGCTGCTGCAATACGTGAAGCGCCGGCCGGAAGCGGCGTGAGCGCGGCGCCGCCGCTCGGGCCCGGCGATTTCGCTGCGTTGACCGGTGTTTCACGTGAAACGCTGGCCCGACTGCAAGCCTACGCGGATCTGCTGGCCGCCTGGTCGGCGCGGATCAATCTCGTCGGCCGGGCGACGCTCGATGATCCGTGGCGGCGGCATTTCCTCGATTCCGCCCAATTGCTGCCGCTGATTCCGAAAGATGCGAAAAGCCTCGTCGATCTCGGCAGCGGCGCGGGTTTTCCCGGGCTGGTGCTGGCGGTCCTCGGGGTGGCCGGGGTGGAGCTGATCGAGGCCGATAGCCGCAAGGCAGCCTTCCTGCGGGAGGCGGCGCGAATCGCCGACGCTGCGGTTGTTATTCGCGGCTGCCGAATCGAGGCGGTAGCGCCGCATGCGGTCGACGTGCTCACCGCTCGCGCCTGCGCGCCGCTCGATCGGCTTTTGACGCTGGGTGAGCGGTTTATCGGCCCGCGCACGACCTGCCTCTTTCTCAAGGGACGGCGCGCCGAGGAAGAATTGACCGCCGCCGGCAAAGCCTGGACAATGACGGTCTCGCGTTATCCAAGCCGCGCCGATCCGGGCGGAATCGTGCTTTCGTTGCAGCAGGTGGTCCGTGAGCCTCGTCGAGCCTGACGCCGCGCCCCGAACCGCGGCAAGCGGCCGGCGCGTCCGCATCGTCGCGGTCGCCAACCAGAAGGGCGGGGTCGGCAAGACCACGACGGCGGTCAATCTCGCGACCGCCTTCGCCGCGAAAGGCCGCCGCGTTCTCGTCATCGACCTCGACCCCCAGGCCAATGCGACAACGGGCCTTGGCGTTGCCGACGGGACAGAGGTCACCAGTTACGAACTGCTGCTTGGTGAAGTCGAGATCGACGCGGCGGTCGCCGGCAGCGCGGTCGAAAACCTGTCGGTGGTGCCGGCCTCGGTCGACCTCGCCGCCGCCGAGATCGAGCTGAGCGGAAAGCCCCGCCGCGAGTTCCTGCTCGCCGATGCGCTGCGCGGCCGCCTCTCCGCCTACGATGACGTGCTAATCGATTGCCCGCCATCGCTTAATCTTTTGACCCTCAATGCGTTGACCGCGGCTGATCGGGTATTGGTGCCGCTGCAATGCGAGTTCTACGCATTGGCGGGGCTTGCCCAACTGATGGGGACGATCGAGCGGGTGCAACGCTCGCTAAACCCGCGGCTCGCGCTCGGGGGTGTGGTGCTGACGATGTACGACCGGCGCAACAATCTCTGCGAGCTGGTCGCCGCCGACGTGCGCGGCCATTTCGGCGACAAGGTCTATAACACAGTGATTCCCCGCAACATTCGGGTATCGGAGGCGCCATCGCATGGGTTGCCAGTGCTGATCTACGACCAGCGCTGCTCGGGCGCGCAAGCCTATGTCAAATTGGCGGCCGAAATGCTCGCGGGCGGCGCGGCGTGAACAGCGCCCGACGGCAGCCGCTCGGGCGCGGTCTGTCGGTGCTGTTCGGCGAGGCCGAGGGTCGGGCGGGCGCCGGCGGTGGCATGGTGCGCGAGGTCGCGATCGAACTGATCCGCCCCGGCGCCTTCCAGCCCCGCCGGCATTTCGACGAAGCCGAGCTCGAGGCGCTGGCGCAGTCGGTGCGCGAGAAGGGCGTGCTTCAGCCGCTGTTGGTGCGCCCGGTCGACGAGGCCGACGCCGCCTTCGAGCTCATCGCCGGCGAGCGGCGTTGGCGCGCGGCGCAGCGCGCCGGACTCCACCAGGTCCCGGTGCTGGTCCGCGTGCTGGGGGATGTCGAGGCGCTGGAAATCGCGCTGATCGAGAATCTTCAGCGCGAAGATTTGACTTCTCTCGAAGAAGCAGAAGCGTATCGACGACTGATCCAGGAATTCGGCCGTACCCAAACAACCCTGGCGGATGCGGTGGGCAAAAGCCGCAGCCACGTCGCCAACACCCTTCGTTTACTGGGGCTGCCGGAAGCGGTGCGGCAGCATCTCCAAATCGGCGCGCTGACCGCGGGTCACGCACGGGCGCTGCTGGCGGCGGCCGATCCCGCGGGCCTTGCGGCCGAGATCATTCGGCGCGGACTCAACGTGCGGGTCACCGAGCAGCTGGTTAAACGCCGCTCTACGCCGCATCGCACAACCGCGCCGCAAGCGCGCGACGCCGATACCGCGGCCCTAGAGCGTGACGTGTCGCGAGCCTTGGGGCTGCGGGTGACGATATCCGGCAAGGCGCGCGGTGGGGCGCTGACCCTGCATTACACGAGCCTCGATCAGCTCGATCGCCTGCTGGCGCTGTTGCGCGCGGGCTGAGCGGTGGCGGCGAGCGCGAAAAGCGCCGCGCGGCAGACGGTTTCCGCCGGAATTCCGGTGGTTTTGAGCTGTATCTCGGCATCGACGAGCCGGTCGAGTTCGCGGCGCAAATAGGGCTCGCGCCAGCGGCTCAGCTGTCGGCGAAAGCTGTCCTGCTGCTTGAAGAAGATCGGCGGCCGCGCCGTGCGCAGCGCGCTGTCGACGGCCTCGCCGGCGGCCACGCGCGCGGCGAGCGCATGCAGGCGCTGGAGATGACGCAGGGTGGCGCGGATCACCGAGACCGGCGACCCGCCCTCCTGGAATACCCGGCACAAGACGCGGTCGAGCGCGGCGACGTCGCCCTCGGCGGCGGCGAGCACCGCGTCGTCGGATGACAGTGCCGCGCTGTCGGCGATCGACAGGCGAGCGTCGCCGAGCTCGATCCGACCGCCGTCGCCCGCGTAAAGCGCGAGTTTCTCCAACTCGGCGCGGGTCAACAATCGGTCGCCGCCCAGATGCATGACAAGAAACTCGACCGCGTCGCGGCTCGCGGTGATGCGGTGCGCCGCGAGGCTTTCGCGGATCACCTCGGCGAGGTCGCGCGCGCCGTCGGGATAGCAGCCGATCGCGACGCCGCTCGGAGCATCATCGAACAGTCGCCGCAGCGCGCCCCGCGACGGCAGATCGCCGGCCTCGACGACCACCAGACCGTCACCCAGCGGATCTGCCAGGAAGCGGGCAAACACCGCGCTGTGCGTGTCGCCGATCTCGCGCACGCGCACCAGCCGGCCTCCGCCCATGAGGCTGATCTGGGCCGCCTCGTCGTAAAGCCGCGCTGGATCGGCGGCGAGCGTCGCGCCGCTGAGGTCCGCAACCCGAAACGGGTCGCGCAAATCGGGCGCGACGGTGCGGCCCAGCGTATCGGCGCGCTCGCGCACCAGCCCGGCATCGGGGCCATAGAGCAACACCGCGCGAATTTCAGCATTGGGGTGGCGCAGGAAACTGTCGACCCGTCCCGCCGGCAGCTTCACGACGCCGCCATCGCCTTCTTTTGCAGGTAAAGCGTGAGCCGCGTCACAATCTCACGGCGAATCTCCTCAACCGTCCGCACATAGGCGTCGTCCTGGGCGACGACGGTGTCGTAACCGTTCGCCTGGATGTCGAACGAGTCGCTGGCATGAACAGAGCCGTTTTGCAGCGACGCGTGGGTTTTAATGTCGGTGAGCTGGTAGCCGGCGCTGACCTGGACTTCGCCGCGTGTGCCGAGCCCCTGAGATTGGATGCCGAGATCGGCGACAGAGGTCGAGACGGTCACCCGCAGTTCGTATTTCGGCAGGGTCGGCTCGTTGCCGGGATTGAACGAAGCACGCAGCCCCTGCTCAAGCCGCTGGCCGACACGTTCGAGGATCGGCGCCACCTTGATAGCCCGCAGATCGGCGCTGGCCGGCGCTGTTTGCGGATCGGCGTAGAGTGGCTCCCAGCCGCAGCCCGCCAGTAGGGCGGGCAAAAGCGGCAGCACGAATAGGCGCCGGCGCACGATCATGTCACGCCACCACGCTGACGATGCGATTGGGCACGACCACCACCTTTCTCGGCGCCTTGCCGGCGAGCAACCGCGTCACCTGCGGCAAGGCGAGCGCCGCCTCCTCGACCTCGCTTGCCGCGGCGTCACGCGGAAAATCGAGCGTCGCCCGCAGCTTGCCGTTGACCTGAACCGCGATCGTCACCTGTTCGTCGCGGGCGAGCGCGGGATCGGCCTTCGGCCACGGCGTGCCGGCCAACATCTCGCGATGCCCGAGATGCTCCCACATCTCCTCGGCGAGATGCGGCATCATCGGACCAAGCAGGCGAGCGGCTGTCTCAAGCCCCTCGCGTAACACCGCGTCGGCGCCTTCCCCGCCGGCGACCTCCTCGAGCGAGTTGGTCAGTTCGCGAATGCGGGCGACCGCGCGATTGAAGCGAAACTTGTCGATGTCGTCGGTGACGGCGGCGATCGTCTTATGGATCGTCCGCCGGATCGCCGCGAGCGCGGGAGATAGCGCGTTGGGAATGGCGCCGCCCGGCGGGGGCAGCGGCACCGAAGGTTCGGATACCATCCGCCAGAGCCGGTTGACGTAGCGCCAGATGCCCTCGATCCCCCCGTCGGTCCATTCAAGGTCGCGCTCGGGCGGGCTGTCGGAAAGCAGATAGAGCCGCGCCGTGTCGGCGCCGTAAGTGTCGACGATGGCATCGAGGCCGACGACATTTTTTTTGGATTTGCTCATCTTTTCAAGGCGGCCGGCGACCACTGGGCGGCCGTCGGCGGCGGCGAACCTACCCGCGGCGTCGCTCGTCACGTCTTCGGGGAGCAGCCATTCTCCCTCGGCATTTTGGTAGGTCTGGTGGCAGACCATCCCCTGGGTGAACAGCCCGGCGAATGGTTCCTCAAGATCGAGATAACCGCATTCCTTGAGCGCGCGCATGAAGAAGCGTGAATAGAGCAGGTGCAGCACCGCATGCTCGACGCCGCCGATGTACTGGTCGACCGGCATCCAGTATTGCGCCACGCCGCGCTCGAAGGCTATGGGCGCCCGGGCAGAGCAAAACCGCAGGAAATACCACGACGATTCGAAGAACGTGTCGAATGTGTCGGTCTCGCGCGTCGCCGGGCTGTTGCAATAAGGGCAGAGGACGTGCCTCCAAGTCGGGTGCCGGTCGAGGGGGTTGCCGGGGGCGTCGAAATCGACGTCGGTCGGCAACTCAACCGGCAGATCGTCCTCGGGCACCGGCACGATGCCGCAATCCGGGCAGTGGATGACCGGGATCGGACAGCCCCAATAGCGCTGGCGAGAGACGCCCCAATCGCGCAAGCGATAGGCGATCGTGCGCTCCCCCGAGCCTAGCGCTTCGAGCCGTTCGCCGACCGCGTGCTTTGCCGCCGCCACGGTTAATCCATTGAGGAAATTCGAATTGAAGATCGTGCCGTCATCGACATAGGCGGTGCCGTCGACGCCGAAGGTAGCCGGATCCGCGCGCGGCGGTAGCACCACGGGGAGCACGGGGAGCTCATATTTCCGGGCGAAGTCGAGGTCGCGCTGATCGTGCGCCGGGCAGCCGAAGACCGCCCCGGTGCCGTATTCCATCAGCACGAAATTGGCGACGTAGACCGGCACGTGGCGCTCTTTGTCGAGCGGGTGCACGGCTTCGATCCGGGTGCGATAGCCGCGCTTCTCGGCGGTCTCGATCGCCTCCTCGCTGGTCCCCATGCGGTCGCATTCGGCGATGAAGGCGGCGAGCGCCGGGTCATCGGACGCCAGCTGCTCGGCCAGCGGGTGATGCGGCGACAGCGCCAGGAAGGCGGCGCCATAGAGCGTATCCGGGCGCGTCGTGAAGACCTCGATCGTCGCGTCGCTGCCGACCAGCGCCCATCGGACTCGCGCGCCCTCCGAGCGGCCGATCCAGTGCTCCTGCATCAGTCGCACGCGCTCGGGCCAGCGGTCGAGCGTTGACAGCGCGCCGAGCAGTTCGTCGCTGTAACGGGTGATCCGCAACGACCACTGCGCCAGGAGGCGCTTCTCGACGACCGCGCCGGAACGCCAGCCGCGGCCCTCGATCACCTGTTCGTTGGCCAGCACGGTGTTTTCGACCGGATCCCAGTTGACCCAGCTCTCCCGGCGATAGGCGAGGTCCTTCGCCAGGAAGTCGAGAAACATCTTCTGCTCGTGCCGGTAGTATTCCGGATGGCAGGTCGCGATTTCGCGCGACCAGTCATAGGCAAAGCCCATGCGCTGCAGCTGGGCGCGCATTGTCGCGATGTTTTCGGCGGTCCATTTGGCGGGGTGGGTATGATCCGCGATCGCCGCGTTCTCCGCCGGCAGGCCGAACGCGTCCCAGCCCATCGGATGCAGCACGTTGTAGCCCTGCGCCCGCCGATAGCGGGCGACCAGATCGCCCATCGTGTAATTGCGCACGTGGCCGACATGCAGCTTCCCCGAGGGGTAGGGGAACATCTCGAGGACATAGTATTTCGGCCGCGCCGGATCGTGCTGCGCCTCAAAGGTGTGGCGCTCGCGCCACCGCTGCTGCCACTTTGCCTCGCTTTCCCGGAAATTGTAGCGCGACATGCTTTTTCCCGCGGCGGGGCGTAGGGCCCGCCGTACCGTTCTATTGTTGCTCGCGGATGCGGGCGATGTGGATCTGCCGCGCCCGTTCGAGGATGTCGTTTTCGAGGTTGTCGGCGACGTCGGTCGCAACCGGCGCGTCCTGCCAGCCAGTGGCCGTCCGCGTCTGGCGCTCGATGGTCACGACAAGTGAATCGGAACGCAACGCCCGCGCCTTAACGAAAGCGGTGACGCGGAACCGCTCGTCGGGCTTGCCCTTCGGCGAATACCACTTGGTCATCGCCAGCCCGGCCTTCGGGTCGAGCGATTCCATGTCGGTGAAGCTCAACGTATCGAGCACGGCCTGCCAGACCACCGGGCTCACGCCGGGTCCGGTCTCGGGTCCGGGCGTCTTCGAGGGCTTCTTGGCGATCCCGAGCAGGGTCCAGATCGTCGACTCGGTGTCCATCGACCCTTCGGGGAGGGCGGAGGCTTGCTGTTGCGCCGGCTGCGGCAGCTCGGCCAGTGTCGCGTCGGATTGTACGGTGCGGGTGGCGCTGCACGCGCCGAGCAGCAACGAAAGGCTTGCGACGAAGGCGACCAGCAGGCGGTAATACGAGGCCGGCATGACTCTATCCCGTGTGGCACCGCCGCGGGCCGGCCGCGGCAGTTGGGTTTTGCCAGGAATGGAGCCGTTATGGAAGAGATGATTGCCGCCAATCTCGCGGGGGTACGCGGCAGAATCGAGACGGCGGCTCGCGCCGCGGGCCGGCCGGCCGACGCGGTGACGCTGGTTGCCGTCAGCAAGACGAATCCGACGACGGCGGTGCGCGCCGCGCTCGCCGCCGGGCAGCGCGTGTTCGGCGAGAACCGCGTGCAGGAGGCGCTCGAAAAGTTTCCCGGACTGCGGAGCGAGTTTCCCGACCTCGCGCTGCACTTGATCGGTCCCTTGCAGAGTAACAAGGTCAAGGACGCGGTGGCGCATTTCGACGTGATCGAAAGCGTCGACCGGCCGCGACTCGCCGAGGCGCTGGCGCGCGAGATGGAACGCGCCGGAAGGCGGCCGCCATGCCTGATCGAGGTCAATATCGGCGAGGAGACGCAGAAGGCCGGTATCTTTCCGGCGGCGGCCGACGGTTTCATCGCCGATTGCCGCGACCGGCTCGGCCTGCCGATCGCGGGGTTGATGTGCGTGCCGCCGCAGGACGAAGAACCCTCGCCGCATTTCGCGCTGTTGCGCGAAATCGCCCGTCGCCATGCCCTCTCCGTCCTCAGCATGGGGATGAGCGCCGATTTCGAGATCGCGATTCGCTTCGGCGCGACGCATGTGCGCATCGGCACCGCGATCTTCGGCGCCCGCGCCGCGATAGCGGCCGCGGCAAAATAGGCTGCGCTACAGGAAATGCCCCGAGCGCGTCGCCTTGGTCGCGAGGTAGCGCTCGTTGTGGCCGTTCGCGGGGAAGACGTGCGGCACGCGCTCCAGAACCGTGATGCCATAGCGTTGCAGCGCGGCCACCTTGTCCGGGTTGTTGGTCAGGAGTCGTACGGAGGTGAAGCCGAGCTGCCGCAGCATTTCCGCCGCTGGCAGATAGACCCGCTCGTCGGCGTCGAAGCCGAGCTGTTCGTTGGCGTCGATCGTGTCGAACCCGGCATCCTGGAGCTGATAGGCCCGCAGCTTGTTGACGAGGCCGATGCCGCGCCCTTCCTGAGCGAGGTAGAGCAGCACGCCGCCGCCCGCGGCGGCGATCGTCGCGATCGCGCCCTGGAGCTGCTCGCCGCAATCGCAGCGCAAGCTCGCCAGCACGTCGCCGGTGAAGCATTCCGAATGCAGCCGCACCAGAACTCCGCTTGCCGGGTTGGGGGCGCCAATCAGGATCGCCAAATGCTCGGTGCCGCCATCGCCGGGGCGGAAGGCGATCAGGCGGGCATTCTCGGCATTCTGCAGCGGTACCCGCGCCTCGGCGACGCGTTCGAGTCCCGCGATCGCGGCGCGGCGATCGAGCACCGCCTGCATACCAACGACGGCGAAATCGGCGCGCCGACGCGCCAGCGCCGCCTCGGCCGGGACGAGCCACAGCACGAGCGCCGCGGGCAGCAGGTCGGCGAGCTTCGCCAGGGTGACGGCGGCCAACGCCCCGGGCTCGACGCTTGCCGGCACGGGGCCAAGACCGGGAGGCTCCGCGCCCAAGGATGCCGCGGGATCGGCGAGATTGCGTATCACCGCTGCCGAGAGATGCGGCGCGACGGTGATCCGCACCGCGCCGGCAAGCGCCTCGCGCGGGGCGAGCCCGAGCGCGACAGCGCGGCGGCGGGTTACGACGACCGACAGCCGGCGCGACGACATGCTTCGCAGACGGGCGAGGCTATCCTCGGTTACCAGCTCGGCGGCAATCGCCAAGACCGCGCCGTTCTCGCCGTCGAGCAGCACCGGATCGCCGCGGCGGAACGCGACAATGGTCTCGTCGAGCGCGCGGCCGCCGCTGCGGGGCACCGGTTCCGGTGTCGGCGATGCGGTCGACCCTTCTGCCACTCGTCACTCCTTGCCGCGTCGGGCTTTGTTTAAATGAACAGCCGGCGTCTGGCGGCGCAAGCAAAACCCGCAGCTGGTATGGCTGCCGCGCGTCGCTGCGCGAGCCGATCGCTCCAAGGTGGTTGCGCTGCTCGCCGCCGACAAGGCGCTCGCCGCGCCGATTTTCCGCGCCACCTGACAATCGCGCCAAGGATCGGCTAGACTAGCGCCGCGCTGGCGGGCGGGCCAACCGGGGATGGCGTCCGTGGCGTCCGCGAATAACGCGCAGCCCTCTAGGGACACGCACTTTCGGGCTTTATGCACGGACCTCGCAAAATCCTGATCGTCGATGACGATGCCGCGCTGCGCCGGTCGCTCGCCGAACAGCTCGAACTCAACGGCGAATTCGCCACCGTCGAATGCGACACCGCGGCGACGGCGCTCGAGGCGATCAAGGCCCAGCGCTTCGATGCAATGCTGCTCGATGTCGGCTTGCCCGACATGGATGGGCGCGACCTTTGCCGTCTCATTCGCCGCGAGGCGCTTGGCGTGCCGATAGTGATGCTGACCGCGGCCGACAGCGAGGGCGACACGGTGATGGGCCTCGACGCCGGGGCAGATGACTATGTGACGAAGCCGTTTCGCCTCACCGTGTTGCTGGCGCGGTTGCGCGCTCATCTGCGGCAGAGCGAGCATCGCGACGACGCCGTCTTCGCGATCGGGCCCTATTCGTTCCAGCCTGGCGCCAAGTTAATGACCGATACCAGCCGGCGCAAGAAGGTGCGGCTGACCGAGAAGGAAACCGCGATCCTGCGCTATCTCTACCATGCGGGCGACCGCGCGATCGGACGCGCGACGCTGCTCGGCGAGGTCTGGGGCTATAACGCCGGGGTGACGACGCACACGCTCGAAACCCATGTCTATCGCCTGCGCCAGAAAATCGAGCGCGATCCGGCGAACGCCGAGATCCTGGTGACCGAGCCGGGCGGTTATCGGCTGTTGCCGTGAGCGGGGACGCCCGGGCGCCGCGATTCCCGGGACTTATTATCGTCAGCGTCGGGGACAGCGGCTACTTCCCGCTGCTGCGCGACGCGATCATGTCGGTGCGGGCGTTGAACCAAGCGGTGGCGCTCGGCGTGCTCGATCTCGGCCTTCTGCCCGACCAGCGCGCCTGGCTCGAAGGCGAGCGCGTCCAGCTCGTCGCGCCGGGCTGGGATTTTGACTTTCCGGGGCGCGAGAGCGCGCCGAATTATCTCAAGGCGGAATTTTCGCGGCCGTTCCTGCCGCGGCATTTTCCGGGCTATGAGATGTATTTCTGGCTCGATGCCGATGCCTGGGTGCAGGAGTGGCGGGCGGTCGACATCTATTGCGCAGCCGCCGCCAAGGGCCGTCTGGCGATCACCGTCGAGATCGACCGCGCCTACAAGCGTCACTACAAGCGGCCGAAGCTGTTCGGCCGGACCTTGCCCTGGAAAAGCTATCGCGAGGCGTTCGGCTGGCGCGTCGCCGACCGACTGGGGCGCAATCCGTTCGCCAATTGTGGCGTCTTCGCGCTGCGCGCCGAGGCGCCGCATTGGGAGGCATGGGCCAGGACGCTCGGCCGCGCGCTGCAGCGCTCGCATTTCTTTCTCGCGGCGCAGACCGCGCTCAACTACGTGATCTACGCCGAGAAACTGCCGGTTGATTTTCTCCCCTGCTATTGCAATTGGATGCCGGGCGATGCGCCGCCGGCCTTCGATGCGGCGCGCGGCCTGTTCGTCGAGCCCTATGCGCCGCACGAGGCGATCGGGATCATGCATCTCGCCGGCCCCGAGCAGAAGAACAAGGTGTTTCGGCTCGACTGCCTCGATGGCGACACCGTCGAAACCTCGCTGCGCTACGGCGAGACCCGCGGCCTCTGCGCTCAGCCGCCGGCCGACGCGACGCCGCGATAACCGCCCGCGATATAGACCGTATAGGTCTGGCCGCCGCCCGGCCCCGATTTGATCTCGATCGTCTCCAGCTCGGTCAGTGCGTCGAAATCGCGCCGCATCTGCTGGTCGAGACTGTGCACGGTGACGGCCAGAAAGTTCTCGCCGCGATGACGGCTGAGATTGTTCTCCAAATCCCACTGGTTGCTGACGCCGGGCACCGGGTCCCAGACAACCGCATCAAACGGGTGCGGGTGGACGTAATAGATCAGCGCCGCGACGATTTCGCGGTCGTCGGCCATTAGGCGCAACCCGGGATGCTGCGCCAGCGCCGCGCCGACTTCGTTGCCAAGCGTGCGCCAACCGCGTAGCCGGTGCAGCGGGTCGAGCTTTGCCGGCACCGGAAGCCCGGCGCTGGCGATC
>Ga0182015_10005472_pt1 | contig 13187 bp, 9 predicted proteins | sample 712P3MmetaG_FD_120478 | JGI IMG/M metagenome (GOLD analysis project Ga0182015, IMG submission 120478) | Permafrost microbial communities from Stordalen Mire, Sweden - 712P3M metaG | ecosystem: Environmental > Terrestrial > Soil > Wetlands > Permafrost | place: Sweden: Stordalen | collected...
AAGACGTGCCACCGACTAGGGTAAGGTCTCCGCCGGGGCCGGTCCGGAAACCACTGGTGCAGCTGGCTACGATTCCGCCGTCCTCACCATCCTCGGAGCAGAATAAATAGCCATCGTGGAAGGGCGACGCATTCAATGCGAGGTCAGGCACATCGCGTTCTCCGTCGCCGGGTACGCCGGTACCAGTCTGCCATGTAGGTTTCTCGAAATAGATACTGGCGCCGCCACCCGAAGCGAGTAGGCCGCGACCCTCGACGGTGTCATTCCAGGCAGTCTCCGGGATAAATTTAAGGGCCGAGGAGATGGTATCGGTGCCACCGGTCGTGCCGCTCCAGTAGGGGGGGTCGGCGGCGGCATTCCCGCCGGTCACCGGGGTGCCACCGTTCGGATTGTCCCCGTCGAACTCCGTCCCGCCCATGCCGGTCACCTCGGGAATAGCGGCGGGAACGTCAACGGCCAATCCCCCACTGGCCTTCGCGCTGTCGGTTGCATCGCAATCGGCGGCGCCGGCATCGCCTGAGGCGGCCAGGATGGTCTGGCCCTGGGAATTGGCTTGCTGCGCCCATCCCTGGACGGTCTGCGGGAAATCAGCAGGCAGCAATTGCTCGCAGTAGCCGTAGCTGGTGCTGATGACAGGGGCATAATTATTGTCGACAGTCTGCTGAAGGGCGTCCCATACGCTGTACGTGCGGTTCGTGCAAGTTTCGCTCGCAAGCAGACCGGCGTAGACGAAAATGATATTGGCATTCTTGGCGACCCCGCCGGACCACTCCAGATCGAGATCCGATTCACCCTCATCGCCCGGGCATCGGGTAGAGGTCGAATTACTGGGGTAGAGCACATACTGCGGAGTCATTGCGGCAAGACCTGCGGCGCTGCGGAAGTTGCTGAGGTCGGTTGCGCTGACGCTAGACTGTCCGACGATCGCAATCGTCTGGCCCGTGCCGTTGGTGCCGGCATTGTAGAGGGGCTGAACATCGTAGATGGTGGCGAAATCTGCGGGCGTCAAAAAATGATCGCCGGAAAGATGATCGGTGAAATGCGGGTCCGCCCCACCCGAGGACATCCTCGAGAATTTCGCCCGCGGCTTGGGAGCGAAGTTGTGAAGATGTCCCACCCCGAGCACCACTCCGGCAAGCGCGGCGGGCATCGAGGGATTGGTTGCGTTGGCGAAATGGATTACGCCGTCGACCAGGTAATCGTGGATCCCAGTGCGGAAGGCCGATTCGATCTGCGCCACGGTCCCGTCGAAGGAGACCTGGTTGCGGCTGTTGGCGACCGAGGTCACGGTGAAACCCTGGGATTCGAGCCAGGCGACGACGCGTTTGATGTCGCCTCGGGTCATTCCGAAGCGGTCGGCGAACTGCGCTGGCGTGAGCCATTTGTGGTAATTCGGGGAGGAGCGATCCTGCTGCTGGGCGAGCAACTTGTTCAGATCCTGCTGCTGGGCGGCGGAGAGTCGGAAAGCCAGCGTAACGCCGTAGAGGAGCTTACTGCTGTCGGTTTGGCCAAGATCAAAGCGCGGCTGGGCAAGACCGTGCACGTTGCCCGTGAGCACCACCATCGAGGAGTCGATGGGTCCGGTGATGCGATCGGGCTGCGCGGCGAAGCACAGCGATGAGGCTAGAAGGGGTAAAAGAAGCTTCCAAACTCGCATGAACCGCTCCATCGGCAGTTGAGGTTGAGGGCTGTGTTCCTTAGCTTACACGGCTTCATTGCACTCTGATCAAGTTTTGTGGAGGAGGGTTGTACGGCGTTACCAAAGTTGCACAGTTGCTTGGGCGGCGAAGGCGAATGATGGTATTTGGATGACATTCCGAGCAACTTGGGATGGACTTTGGCATATCCGTGCTCTTGCGCCCAGAGATTGAGCGGGACCGAGGCAAGTTCGTCGACGAGTCGCAGGCCCAGATGGCATGGCGGAGCGCATACAGTCCCGCCCGCATTGACTGTGGCGCAGGGTCCGATTATAGTTTGGGGCAAATTTGGGGTGCTGTCGTTCGGCTTGTCATTCGAAGTAGTCGCCCGCAAGCCAGAGCATATAAGGAGAGCAGAAGGTCGGCAGCGGACCGCTCCACCGGCTTTCGTACGAGCAGGTCACGAAGGGGCAGCACAACGGGAAAATAACCGGCACCATCCGCGCACAACCAAGCTCAGCTGGCATAATTCGCCGAAACCGGAGTTCGAAGTCGGAATTCCAGCCTGGAAGGGGACCTTATGTCGAAGAAAGTAGCAGATCTCTTGTGGGAGATGCTGGCCAACGCCGGAGTCAAACGCTGTTATGGCATCGTTGGTGACGCTCTCAATCCGGTCATCGACGGGCTGCGCCGCAACGGAAAGATCGAGTTCATTCATGTCCGCCACGAAGAATACGGCGTTTTTGCCGCCGTCGCAGAAGCCTATTTTACCGGTAACCCGGTGGCGGTTTGCGGAACCGCTGGCCCCGGTGTCGTCCACCTGTTCAATGGGCTAATGGACGCGCGCAAGGAGGGCGCACCGATCATCGCCATTGCTGGCGATGTGGAGACGAGCTTGATCGACACGGAAGCGCTCGAAGAACTCAATCCTTACAAGTTCTTCGAGGCCGCATCTCTTTACACCGGGCGGCTTGTCAATCCTGAGCAGGCGCGGTCGATCATCAATACTGCGATTCTCACGGCCCTCCTCGAAAAAGGACCTACGGTAATTTCGATTCCGGGCGACGTCGCATCGTCGGATGTAGACGACCGCTCTAGCGAGATCACGATTCCGAACCCACCCATCCTTCGCCCTTCCGACGCCGACCTGAATCAACTTGTGCAGATGATCGACCACGCAAAAACGATAGCGATCTTCGGAGGCGATGGCTGCCGGGATGCCCGCGACGAAGTGGTTGAACTGGCGGACAGACTGAAGGCGCCGGTTGGTTATTCGTTCCGCGGCAAGCAATGGTTGGAACACGACAATCCGAATGCCGTTGGCATGACCGGCCTGCTCGGTTACGGCGGAGCCTACGGCGCTATTCATGAGGCCGAACTTCTGCTGCTGCTCGGCACTGACTTCCCCTTCAAAGAATTCCTGCCCGACCGTAGCGTAAAGAAAGTCCAGATCGACAAAGACCCCAAACACATCGGCCGCCGGACAGCCGTGGACCTCGGGCTTGTCGGAGACATCAAGGCAACCGTCACGGCGCTGCTGAAGAGCGTCAGTGACAAGACCGACGACAGCTTTCTCAACAAACAACTCGCGGACACGAAGTCTTTCCACGGTCTTTTGCAGCACTATGTCGAGAAGGGGCCCGAGATCAAGCCCATACGTCCGGAGTTCCTGTCGGCGACGCTGAGCGATCTTGCTGCCGACGATGCGATGTTTTTCGCCGACACGGGCACGGCATGCATATGGATGGCAAGGCATATCCAGGGCGGCAGAAATCGCAGGCTTTTCGGCTCGTTTTCATGGGCGTCCATGGCGAATGCGGCGCCCAATGCGTTTGGCGCGCAGTTGGCATACCCAGGCCGGCAAACTATCGCCCTGTCGGGCGACGGGGGCTTCACGATGCTCGCCCTCGGCGACCTATTGACCCAGGTAGAACGAAAGGCTCCGGTGGTTCAGATCATCCTCAACAACGGATCGCTCGACTTCGTCAATATCGAGCAGCAGGAGGCCGGCATGATTCCGTTCGGGGTGGAGTTCAAGAACCCCAATTTCGCCAAGGTCGCCGAGGCCATGGGCGCGAAGGGCATCCGCATCGAAGAGCCCGGAGACGTTCGGGATGGACTGGCTGAAGCGCTTGCGCACAAGGGCGGCCCGGTTGTGGTCGATGCAGTAGTCGATCCTTTCGCCCTATCGCTCCCGTCGCATGTTCCTTTCCACACGGCCAAGGGCTTCACTCTCAGCATGGCCAAACAGGTATGGAGTGGGAAGATGGACGACGTGATCAAGACGATCGAACGGAACCTCAGGCTGGTCTGAGCAAGTCTCGAGGGGCGTTGCCTTCTGCCGAGCCACGACCGACATGAAGACCGACACGACGGACAACCCTGCCGTGGGCGATCCGGCAGCGACGGTGGCACCCCAGATCGTTTCGCAAATCGGAGACGCTCCGGCGCGGGGTATTTTGCCGAATATCAGTCTGCATCTCGCGGGCGAATCCCAGCTCTTCCTCGAAGCGCAACCGATGGAGAGAATCAATGATCCTCTCTTTCGGCGGGATGTCCGCGGAACGAACCTCCCGTTCGTGAAGGGGACTGCGAAGAAAGGCGCCGTTGTGCCGCTAACTCACCACGTCAACGAACAAGCCAGGTGGATTACCGAAGGCCTCGCTGAAGTGTACTCCCAAAGACGAAACTACCTCATGAAAAGCGGTGACATTAAGATCCTCCCGCCTAACGGGCCACCCGAGTTCATCTTCCTGCGAGTTCATCCTGGAAGATACGATCGACATCGATATCTTTTGCGCCTGGGAGCAAGATTGGCTCGCCGGAACGGCGACCTAATTTATGTGAGAAATAACTTCATCGCCCATCCCATAAGGCGATATTCTCTTTCCTGGCAAAAACTAATTCCTTGCACAAGACAATTGCATCCAAAACCCGAGGTACGATCCCAGGATTGAAAACATCTCCGAAAGGATTTATGCGCTCGTTAGCCAATCCATACTCTCTCTTCGCAGCAGCGATTCTGCTGCCTGCAGCGCTGCTGCTGGCAGCGGATGTAGACACAAAGTTCCACGACGCACCGGCGTCCGCCCGGGCCATGAAGAATCCCTACCAAGGCGACGATGCCGCCGCGCAGGCCGGGGGACCGTTGTATGCGAAGAATTGCCTGTCGTGCCACGGCAAGCTGGGAAAAGGGACGGGGAACGTGCCATCGCTCGTCAATGGCAGGCTCGATTCTGTTTCTCCCGGTGAAGTGTTCTGGTTCATCACTCGAGGCGACAAGGATAATGGCATGCCTTCCTGGGCCTTTTTGCCAGTAAAGCAGCGCTGGAAGATCGTTACCTATGTGACATCGGTCTTACCGGCGCTAAATGCGGAGCCGGAAACCGCGGCCGCGCCGCCGGACACTGCCACATTCAAGGTGAAGGCACCGCTGCCGAAGCCACCCTTCGCCGACTTCCGCTACGAGACGCCGGGCACAGTGCATAAGATCACAGTCAGTGATCTTCCGCAGCCCTATGCCACGCACTCAGCGGACAACGGTCCGGACCTGGTGGCGCGGCCGGAGAACGTGTGGCCGTCGGCGCCGGCCGGATTCAAGGTGGAGTTGTATACAACGGGGCTCGACAATCCCCGGACGCTACGTACGGCCCCGAACGGCGATATTTTTCTGGCGGAAAGCAGTCCCGGGCGTATCCGAGTGTTCCGTGGACTGACCAGCGACGGCAAACCCGAAGGGTCAGCCATTTTCGCGAGCGGCCTGAAAAATGCGTACGGAGTGGCCTTCTATCCTCCGGGGCCTGATCCGCAATGGCTCTACGTGGGCGGCACCAAGGAAGTCGTCCGCTTCGCTTATCACAACGGTGACTTGAAGGCGAGCGGATCGCCGGAACACATCGCCGATCTGCCAGCGAGCTGGTCCGGGCACTGGACGCGGGCGGTGGAATTCTCGGGCGATGGCAAGAAGATGTTTGTCGCAGTGGGCTCAGGATCAAATGTGGATGACCCGGACACGCATCCCGGAGAAAAGAACCGTGCCGACATTCTGGTGTGCGACCCCACCAACTGCAAGCTGACTGTGTATGCCTACGGCATTCGCAATGCCGGAGGCGGGATTGCGGTGAATTCGCAGACCGGCGAGCTGTGGTGCTCGGTGAATGAGCGCGATGCGCTGGGCGACAATCTCGTCCCCGACTACATCACGCATGTGCAGGAAGGCGGATTCTACGGCTGGCCGTGGTGGTACATGGGCGGGCACCAGGATCCGCGGCACCAGGGCAAGCATCCGGAATTGAAAGACAAAGTGATCGTGCCGGACGTACTGCTGCAGCCCCACAACGCGTCGCTGGAGTTGACTTTTTATGAGGGCCAGCAGTTCCCTGCCGAGTACAAGGGAGACATTTTCTCCTCCCAGCACGGCTCCTGGAACAGAGCGGTGCGCACCGGCTATGAAGTAGTCCGCGTGCCTCTGCACCAGACCGGCCACGCTAGCGGTGAGTATGAAGACTTCCTCACCGGCTTCGTGCTGCCGGATGGCAACGTCTGGGGACGGCCGGTAGGCGTGACGGTGGCTTCGGATGGTTCGCTGCTGGTCAGCGACGATGGCTCGCAATCAATCTGGAGGGTCAGCTATACGGGAAAGTGACGAAGCTCACATGACGACCGGGACAGCCCGGCCTTCGAGCGGCTTGGCGGCCGAGGAGAATTCACATGCCGCCTTCAGCACGACCCTACAGGGGGGCCACCCCATCCGATGGATGGCGTAATGTTCCGCGTCTGGGCGCCGTTTGCGTCGGCCGTGCAAGTTCAGGCGAATTTCAACAACTGGCAGCATGGCTCGCCTCACTATTCAGTAAGGAAACGGCTACTAGAGCGTGGATCAAGGCGGCTCCGTAGTCGGACACAATACAACCGCCTCATCACGAAGGCGGCCACGGTAGCGTTTCTTACCTACGTCGATCCTTCCCACCGTTCGTTCGAGACCCGCCGCGGTCCCAACCTGATTGCGCCGAGCGATACACCGCACCCCGACGCCTCCTGGGCAACTCCCTCCTTCCCGGAGGTAGAAATCTCCCGTCGTGCACAAATATCTCGAATGCACGTTTCTTCTTAACCCGGCATCACTGGACTTTGATTTGACTAAGCTCGTACGCAATGATTTCAGGGGCACCTTTGTAGTCGCTTATTTTTCCGGTCACGCAGATGTGCTTGCCGCGGTACGCCTCCTCGGGATCGCCAAACTTCGGGCGGTTCGTCCCCCAGATCAATACCGCGAAAATCTGGTTTGGGTATGGTTTGTCGAGATTGATGAATGTCGGATTTCCGCGACTACTTGCTGCGTAGTGCGTGCTGGCTACTTCCCCGCAGACAGTTGCCCTCTCCCCAACGTGATTCTTGGCGTCCGCCGCCGAAATCGAAGTTTGGGCCAGGCCCGATGCAGCCCATAAAACAATGACAGAGAGAATTACGAGTGTTCGTTTCGCTGGGCATGTCATGTCATCCTCCTTATCCTTATTACGCTGTGCTGTCCAGCCAAGCCGTGTACCACAGGTTTAACAACATCTGGCTGCCAGCCGCGAGTCTTTGGGCTGTGAAGTCGAACGCCTCACGCGATCCGGCGTCACGAAAGCCGCCAGCTTTGTCCAGTTCATAGACTCTTTCGACCAGTCCGTTGGAATTCCTCAGATACTGCATGTAGCTGCCGAAGGGATCAGCGATGTGTTCCGGAGCGCGAACCAAATTGGCGAAGTCGGTGGCTGCGATATTTCGAGAAACATAGGCGGTCTCGAACTCAGCATGAATGCCTCGGCGAGTCGCGTAGCCTTTCGGATTTGCGCCGACCCAGCCGTTGTAGTGAATGGTGGTATGGAGCGGCTGCGATCCGTCCGCGACATAATGACCCAACCACCCCGCGTAAAAAACGACCTTGTGCTCGACAAACTCTGTGGGCTGATGACGTTCGAGGAGGCTACGATATTCGCGAAACGCACTCTTCAACCTCCCGAAGATTTCCATCACGATGTAGGGTTGGAGGCCGACTCGTTCTGGAAGGTAATCGTCTGGGTTGTCCTTAGTCTGCGCCCGTTTCTCATAGAGCTTCTGGTAGAACTCGTACCGACCTTCCGGCAAATGATCCAGCCAAGCAATTCTCTCCAGATCGATGTAATGATCGGGCTCCTGTGCGCTCTTTAGTGCTGGGTCGGAATTGTCCCGCCACCGGTCGGGTTCAGGGCCTAGGTATGCCAATTCGGCAACTGCGTTTCGCAAGAAAGCTGGCACGTCTTGCGGCAACTTCTCAGCGGCAACCCGGTTCACATACATGTGTCCGTCGCTGCCCCACCCCCATGCGGCCTGCTGTGGTATGACAAAGGCGAAGAGCAGAAAACCTAGTCCGAGGCGGTTCATTTTCAAAGATTACCTTCCTATCACTAAGTTCTGCTCAATCGTGTTCAAGAGCGATAACACATCATCCACATTCTGCAATCGGACTGGCAAGACCTCGAATGTATGTTCTTGGTCGCCAAGGTATGGGTGGGTTGTGTTGAAGACCGCTTGCGACCTGCCAATGTCCGAGCAGGCGTGCTTGAGGTGAGGTAGGGTTAGGTCTACCTAGAGGGCAAGTTTGTAAAGCGGTTCGGGTCCCAGACGTTCATGCACTCGTTGACAGTTGGCTGATGGCAAACGGGGAGAACCCGCACATCGTCCGCGCCAGGCGGCGGGGGCTAAATCGATGTCAAAAGACGCGCTGCCAACTGGCGATGCTAGCCCGCTCTCTTGAGCTGTGGCGCTCTAACATCGCTCGATTCTGCCGGCTCGGTTTTCAGCGCCTGCATGGCTTGCTCCAATTGTTGAAGGGACAGACCACCGGGAGTTGTCTTCTTCGCGGAGATCCAGTCAGGGTCGGCGATGGCGTAGGCTTCGTCTACGAACTTAGCGAAGAACGCCCATGTCATCGTGTAATACCCCCCAGGAGATAACTCGCGCTCCGGAGGCGTTATACCCAGCCAGAACAACTGCATGGCCGCCCACAATCGTGTTGTCGGCTGCGGGATCCACGTCCCAGACAGGAAGCGGATTCTGGCCCGGCGGCATGATGTACTGCGGCACATTGAAGCCGATGTATGCCACGCCGCAGTCGTTGATCGTGCGTTTGATGTTGTCGGTGTTTTTCACATCGACCTCGACAAACGCATCGATTTGGTGCCGTTGCTGACCCGTAGGCCCGAAAGGCGCACCTTTCTTGAGGATGAATGTCAGAACGTGCTGTTCGTTTCCGCCTGGTCCCTCGCCACCCTGCGAAGGTTTGTAGCCACAGGTCATCGGCACGGTAAAAGAACACCCCAGTGAACGCCCACGGCAAGCAGCTCATGGCGGTCGACGCCGACATGGTACCGGGACCGATGCAAGGATGGCCACCGTTTTCCGTTTGCCCTCACGCCGAAAGTGCGAAAAACTAAAGGAGTACTGAGCGCTTTAGGCAACCAAGGGGGATGACTCCGTGGCCTGGATCGGTAGGGTGAAATGAAAAGCTGCGCCCCCTCCACTGTTGGCGCTTGCCCACAACTGCCCGCCATGCGACTGCACAATCGAACGGCTGATGGCCAACCCCATGCCGCTGCCCTGCGGCTTGGTGGTAAAGAACGCAGAAAAGATCTGATCCATCTTCTCCGCTGGCAATCCCATGCCGGGTTCCCTGACCGAGAACTGGAGTTGACGGTCCTGCAGTTGCGACTTTACCGCAAGCTCTCCGCCGGACTCCATGGCTTCGATGCCGTTAAGCATGAGATTCATGATACCTGCTGTAGCTGCACACGATCATGGGACAATTGAGCAAATGAAAGATGGCGGCGGCTTCGCGTCTCGCCGATTTCTGCTTCGATTGGTACCTGCTGTTCACGCCGGTTTCAAAAAAGTCGGGCCAGAACTGTGCAAGGCCGGTACTGACAACAAGCAGTTCGCAGAGCTGACAAGTTGCAGCCCAGGCGGCAGCGATTCCCCAAAGCTGCGGACTGCGTCCGCCGGTTCAGGCGGGACGTACTTTGACAGAAGCTGAATGGTTTCTTCGGCGATCCCAATCGCCATCAACCGGGAGATTGCCTGTTCGCGAATTGCATCATCGATGTCACGCCGTCGATCGTCGGTGCGCCGCGCCAGCAGTACGATGGCGGAAGCCGTTGCCGCCGTGAAGGTGGATAAGTCCAACACGGCTTTCAGCCACTCGCCGGCAACTTCAGGCGCCACGACAGCGTGCCGTGGCCCGTACAGCGGAATGCGGGCGCCCAGCCGGCCGAGCGACCACAGCCAAATGGCATCTCCAGGTTCTCTTCTGACCTTCGCCACCAGCTCCTCGCCAAGCGAAGCACGGGTGCTGGCCAGCAGGTGCTCAAGGCTCGTAACCAGGCGCCACTCCTCGTACTCGAGTTGCCGGTTCACGCGGCCCTTCTTCTTGTTACCGGCACGACGGGTATGCTTGCGATAGAGCGCCTGCTGCTCGCTGGCATTGATGCCGCCGGCGATCCGGCGCAACAGCACCAGCAGTTCGACCTGACATTGCAGATCGTCGACAAAGACGAGTTGGTTCGACGCAATTTTTCGCAGATCGTTAACGCGCGCGTCATCTCCCGGTGCACCGAACCCCGGCCGCAAGCAGAAGCCGGATAGATTGAGCCAACGCACCTCATGGCGCGGAGATTTTGTGCGTCCGGCGGCAACTTCGATAAGCACATCGCCGAACCGGCGAATGGCCGAGACCGGCCACGAGTCTTTCTTCGCGCCGAGCGCCGTTTCCATTTGGCTGACGAGCGTCTCGGACGCCAGCGTGTCGCCAGCAGCCGAACCTCCAAGAACATGGCGGATCAATTGCGCCGCGGATTCGACAGTTGCATCGGAAGTCGCGACAGCCGGTGAACGTGCCGGCACCGGTTGTGCTTTCGCCGTATCGAGCTGCTGCGCTTGTGCTTCTTCGCCGCGCAGTTCGAATTGCAGCCGCCAGCGATGCGGTGTGTCGCGCGATTCACACCAGAGTTCAAGCGTGCCAACCTCCGTGAAACTGGCTCGGAGACGCACAATCAAGTAGAGTTCGCGCATCTTTTTGCCGTAGCGCAACAAGGTCACGAGTGGTGCATGACGATGCACATTCGCTTCGTCCGCTTCGTCCAACGCGGCGACTTCGCCATGCGCGTCGTGGCGTGTGCGCGAACTGTACATCGTGAACGACACCGGGCGGTTCGCCAGCACCGAGAATTCGCGGTTGAGTAGCGGAAGTGTGGTGCCCTCTTCGACTCCGGAAGGCAAAACACAGATGCCCTGCAGACCGTCGTCTGAACGCCACCCGATGTAGTAGGTGCGCGCGCTGCCGGCTCGGATGCGCAAACCGGATCCGCGCCGCACGCGGCCGTAGTAGGCTGCACCCCGAGCAACCGCGCTTTCTTCCGCACTTCCCGCCGCACTTCCTGCCGCTTCGTTGTTGAGGAGATTAGGCCGCCAGCCGCTTTGGGTTCCGCCGAACCAGGCGGAAATTGCCTCGACAATCCTCTCGCGAGTGACCGCCGGCGCACAGAAGCCGCCATTGAAGAGCACGGCGTCGGGTCGAGCCATTCTTTGGTTTGCCAAACGTTGGTTTGCAGAATTTTGGCTTGCCGACGAACCGTTCATGGCGACCGCCGCTTGCGTCAGAAATGCAGCAAGGTGCTTCGTGATGGCAGGATCGCTGGCGTAGGGCAGGCCGAGTTCGCGCAACCCGGTTGGCGGGCCATGCGCCGGCATCTCATCTGGCGCCGTGATTGGTAGGAACCCGGCCGTCACAATCTGCAGGACTTCCTCGCGCGTCAGGTCAACGCTGAGCGTCTGTCCGACGACGGCACGACCGCCGCCCAGAACCGTGACCGGCACGCGCGACAGTTCCGAAGACGAATCACTGAGCAGCCGCTCTTTCGCGGCACAGCAGGCCCGGCGTAATGCATATCGCTGTCGCAGCGTGAGCTTGATACCTTTGAGCTTCTCTTCGAGCTTGTCTTGCACACGACGGGCCAAGGCGAAATCGAGATTGTCGCCGCCGAGCAAAAGGTGCTCGCCGATGGCGGTTCTCTCAAACTGCGACTCGCCGTTGACCAAGCGAGCGCGCACCAGGCTGAAGTCGGTCGTGCCGCCGCCGATGTCGCAGATCAGAATCAGTTCGCCATCGCGGAGGTCTCCACCGTTCCCATCGCGCGCCAGATCCGGGCGCGCGGTTTGGCGACGCGAAGACGGGCCACCTGCCTGCGCCTGTCGATTCGCCGCGATCCATGCATAAAACGCGGCCAACGGTTCTTCGAGCAGAGTGAGCGTCTCGAGTCCGGCACGGCGGGCGGCTTCGACTGTCAGCTCACGCGCTTCCTCATCGAAAGAAGCGGGCACAGTGAGGACGATTTCCTGATGCTCAAAACGGGTTTCGTTGTCAGTCCCAATGGCGCCGTTCCAGGCGTCGCGCAAATGCATGAGGTAGCGCGCGGACGCTTCGACCGGGGAAATCATGGGCTGCGGCGGTTCCGCTTGTGCCGGCAGGATCTTGGCGCGGCGATCCACGCCAGGATAGGAGAGCCACGACTTGGCCGATGAAACTTGGCGGCTCGGCACCAGCGCTCCCTGTTCGCGCGCGAGCACACCGGTGACCATTGGCGGATTCTCATCCCACGTGGCGCTCACGGCTCCGGCAGACAACTCATCTTCGGTGGGGAAGTAAAGAAAAGAAGGAAGTGCGGGAAGCGTGAGGACCTCCCCGTGCGCCACCAACTGCGGTATGGGGAACACACGAATAGGGGGACCTGCATCGGCGACTTCCGGAGTATCGATGTACGCGTCGATATACGCTACGACGGAGTTTGTCGTGCCCAGATCAACGCCGATCAGATAACGAGAAGGCACCGGCGGCCTCACCTCCCGGTCTTTTCGCGAATGTTCAGCTCAAGCTTCCAGCGCTCGGTGCCGTCGCGAGATACGCACCAGACCTCGAGGGTGCCGAGTTCGGTGACCCGAGTCTCAAGTCGCACCGGTACAACCGTTCCTTGCTGGCCATCCAGTTTGAGCGTGACCTCCAGCGGGCTGAGTTCCTCGATATCGGAACCCCAATCTTCCAGCAGGCTGCCGACATGGTCTTGCTTACGGACGCTGGAACTCAGGAAACGAAACTCGGCTGGTTCGCCGACGACAAGGCCGAACTCTCGGCCGGTAATCGTGGCTTCGGTGCCCTCTTCCATGCCAAAGGGAACGACGCAGAGGGCCTTGAGCGGAGCTTCCATGCCGGGCACGGCCGGCATTGCGCTTTCAATTCCGATGTAGTAGGTGCGCGAGGCGCCACTGCGGATACGCACACCGCGACCGCGACGAGCCTTCCCGTAATAGGCCGCGCCGCGCGCAACGGCGTGCTCCAAGTCGGGAGCTTCGAGGACTTGCTCTGCCCCGAGCGCGTCGAATCCTTCTTGTCGCAACCAGCTGTTCAGCACCTCGACCACCCGGTCGCGCAGCACCGCCGCTTTCATCACTCCGCCGTTGAACAGGATGTGCGTGGGACAT
>Ga0182015_10005473_pt1 | contig 13186 bp, 9 predicted proteins | sample 712P3MmetaG_FD_120478 | JGI IMG/M metagenome (GOLD analysis project Ga0182015, IMG submission 120478) | Permafrost microbial communities from Stordalen Mire, Sweden - 712P3M metaG | ecosystem: Environmental > Terrestrial > Soil > Wetlands > Permafrost | place: Sweden: Stordalen | collected...
CCCCGGCGGCAATGCAGGCCGAAGCATTCGCGGCGCTCACGCCACCCAGGGCAAAGACCGGGATGCCCTGGGCTGCGGCGCAAGCCTGACGGAGTGCTTCCAGGCCGTGAGGCTTAGAGATTTCCGGCGGTGCAGAAAGCTTCTCAAAAACGGGAGAGAAGAGGATCAGATCCACCCTCTCTTTCCAGGCCAGCTCGATATCCTCGAGACTGTGGCAAGGGACGCTGACAAGAGTCTCGCGCCGGTTGGCGCGAAATGCATGGCGCACGCTGCCGGCCGCACCTGGCACGAGTTTACCGGCGAGATGCACTCCATCAGCGCCGACCGCGATCGCCAGCGACGCCGCTGCTGGCGAGGGGATGTTCACCAGCAGGCGGGAGCGATGGCGATCGATGCGGGCCATCATCTCCGCGGCAAGAAACTGGAGCTCCGCTGGATCGAGATCTTTCTCCCGCAATTGTATGAACGGTACGCCGCCCGCCGACCATCCCTCGGTCAGTGCGAGGAGCCGATGGCGAAGGGAGGCTTGGTCTGGCGTTGCATCCGGCCGGGGACTGTTGCCAAGGCTCCTGCGGTCGGTAATGGCACAAAGCTGCATGCGATGGAGTATGGTCCTGAGCAAGGAATGTGTGGCCCAAGTTTATTCGACGCGGCTGAAAGAGTGTGGGTGAGAACCACGGTTTCCCCTATTGGGGTTCGATTGAAGCAAACCGCGATGGGAATTTAATCTCATCCCGGCAATCTTCCGGTACCCTTCCAACAAGGCATGATTACCTACGATCTACTCATCATTGGTTCCGGTCCAGCGGGGCAGCGCGCCGCCATCTATGCCAACAAGCTGGGCAAGCGGGCCGCAGTCGTTGAGCGCATGCGGACGATTGGCGGCGTTTCGGTAAATACCGGCACCATTCCGAGCAAGACGATGCGGGAGGCCGTTCTCCATCTCTCCGGCTACAACTACCGCTCCATCTACGGCATGAATTATCGCGTCAAGGAAAAGATCACGATGGCGGACCTTGCCTTCCGCGTCCAGCACGTGATCAAGACCGAAATCGACGTCACCGAGGCACAGCTTTCGCGCAACGGAATCGACGTGCTGCCGGGCGTCGCCAGCTTCGAAGACCGCACCCACGTGAAGGTGACCAACGAAGGCGGGACACAGACCTACGAGGCGAAAAATATCATCATCGCCACGGGCACCAAGCCGGCGGACTCCCCCAGGGTGCCCACCAACGGCCGCACCATCGTCAACAGCGATCAGATTCTGGAGCTGCCCAACCTGCCCAAGTCGCTGATCGTGGTAGGGGGCGGCGTCATTGGTGTCGAATACACCTGTATGTTTGCGGCCCTCGGGGTACGCGTCACGCTGATTGAAAAGCGGCCGAAGCTGCTGGAGTTTGCTGACCAGGAAATCGTCGAGGCGCTTAGCTACCACCTGCGTGACAGCCGCGTCACCATGCGTCTGCATGAAGAAGTGGAGAGCGTAGAGGAGCTGCCCGATTGCAGTGTGGTCGCCAACCTCGAAAGCAAGAAGAGAATATCCGGGGGCGCCTTGCTGTATGCGGTAGGCCGCGCCGGCAATGTCGCCGAACTGAATCTGCAGTGCGTGGGGATTGAAGCGGATAGCCGCGGCCGTATCCCGGTGGACAAAGACTTCCGAACCAACGTGCCGGGTATCTTCGCCGTCGGAGACGTGATCGGCTTTCCCAGCCTGGCCTCGGTTTCCATGGAGCAGGGGCGCATTGCCGTCGCACGCGCCTTCGGCAACGAGAGCCTGGTATCGAATCCCAGCTATTATCCCTATGGCATCTATACGATCCCGGAGATCTCGTTCATCGGCAAGACCGAGGAGCAACTCACCGATGAAGATGTGCCTTATGAAGTTGGGGTCGCTTACTATCGCGAGATTGCCCGGGGACAGATTCGGGGCGATACCACGGGACGCCTGAAAATCGTCTTCCACCGCGAAACGCGGCATCTGCTCGGCGTGCACATTATCGGAGAAGGCGCCAGCGAACTGCTGCACATCGGACAGGCGGTGATGGCGCTGGGCGGCACTCTGGACTACTTTATCGATACGGTGTTCAATTACCCCACCCTGGCTGAGTGCTATAAAGCTGCCGCGTTCAACGGCATCAACCGTCTGGCCCGGGCAGCGGACTGAAGCATTTATCCTGTCGGAGGATTAAAGCATTTTCGCAATGACTCTGGTCTGTTAAGAGCAGCGAGGTGTGGTTTTCTTTGAGAGAAAACCACGTAAAGGTTGGCGGCTTCGGTCTACACCAATTGCGAAAATGCTGTAGCCAGGTACGACTGCGGCGCAGCGATTCTGTAGAGAAGAAAAGCCGCTCTTGACCGCCCTCGAAAACGATAGCGCAACAGGAAAAATGCGTTAGAGGAAGACTGATGAGCAGGACCATTGGCGTGGTTGTGTCCTCGAGAATTGTCGCGGGGCTCATGGAAGATCACAAAGTAGTTGGCGAGCTAAGTCAATTTCCGGAGAATCCGGAGGAGCACGAAGCTCTGCTGGAACATCCCTTCGAAAGCCTTTGTCATTTGATCTGCGACCAGGTGATGGCGCTGCATGCGGAGGGCACGATCGATGCCGTCGGCGTTGCCATCCCCGGTATCATTCGTGGCGGCATTGTGGAGGACTCACCTAACCTCGCGCAACTGAAAGGCGCGAATATCCTTGAATCGCTGGGCGCGATCTTCCATTCGAAGGGGATTGTCGCCCCGTTGAAGACGATGAACGATGCCGATGCCGTCGCTGCCGGGCTGGCGGTGACCAAAGGCCGCATGGATCGCCTGGTGCGTGTTTGGACCATCGGCAACGGGATCGGATTCGGCCGCTATCCCTACACCGCAGGCGTGTGGGAGGGTGGTCACATGGTGGTGACGCTCGATCCCAAAGAAACCTACTGCGGTTGCGGCGGGCGAGGACATCTGGAGGGCATCATGGGATATCGCGCGATGCGTCTTCGATTCCTCGACATGGAGCCGGAAGAAGTTTTTGCCGCCGCCAAAAAGGGTGATGCACGATGCATGGACTTTGTGCGTCTCTGGCATCGCGGCCTGGGTGCGGCCACAGCGACCTCCATTCACCTGGGGGGGCCAGGCCGTTTCTACTTCACCGGCATTAATGTGAAGTACCTCGACCTGAGTTTGCTCAAAGAGTATCTATGGCAGATGGTCAAGATGAGCCCGCTGCAAAGCTATGCGTTGGAGATCGTGCCCGAGAATGGCGAGATTGCGGTCATCGGCGCGGCAGCTTCAGCGCTGTTGGCTCCTGTCGCCTAAAAATCGCAGGCTTAGGAGTAGCTTCGCTGGTAGATGCGAGACATTCGGTCGTGCCAGCCCAGGCGGTCCGGGTCGAAGCAGGCCCAGAGAAACCCTAACCCCAGCGGGGCAGCCGAAAGCACCAAAAACAACACCCGGCGGCAGGTTGCTTTGCGCGTCGGGTTCTCATCCTCAAACGTGCACAGCGCGATCTTGGCATACCGCATTCCTGGGGTGCCCTCGGCAAACCGGAAGAACAGGAATTGGTAAAGCAGGCAGAATCCTGCCAGAACCGCACCGGCGGCGATGAGCGCCGGCCTGCCCGTGGGCGGATGGACCGTGCAAGCGACAAATACCAGGATGAAAATCGCGAAGGCCGCAGTGACCAGGGCAAGGTCGAAGATGCCGGCCATGACACGGTCTTCCAGCGACGCCGTCTTGAGCGAAATCTGGTGGGAAGGTGCCGGGGTGCGCGCAGAGAGGACCGGAGCGGCGATATCCAGCCGGATCGAGGACCACTCTGCTGCGGCGGCGGACCCGATGCTTACTTTTTGTGAAACACTCTCCGGCGCGACTTCGAAAATCTTCAGTTGGGACCCATCGTGCTCCGCTTCCTCGAAAGTCTCCCGTAAGGGACCCTCGGCGAGCCGGGGACGGAGTTTGCGGGCCGCAACCAGTTCCCGCGGAAACTCAATCAGATTCACCGCCAATGGTTCGACACCGACAAACACTGGCTCTTCCTCGAATTCTTCGGGAAGGTCCATTGGTTCCTCGCGGTCGGGGTCGCTCACTGTTTCGGACGCCCAGCTTGCAGCGGGAGTGCGTTCGGGCGAGGTCTGGGCGAACGGAGTCCCATCCTCGGCCAGTACGTCTGCGGTCGCCGCCCGCGACTGGGCGCGAGCCTCGGCCGCCAATACTTCGCTGTATGAGGGAGCATTTGCGTACCGCTGCGCCACCTTGGCCGCCAGCCGGGAGGCCCTGGATTCCACCTTCTGCCCAATATGTTCAAGGCCGGGAAGAGTCACCTGCTCCGGCGCCTGGCGTAGGCGGCGAGACCGGGTCGCCGCGAGGCGCTCGTTCAGTTCCTTCTTCCAGGCGGGCACGATCGCTGCCCCTGCCTGGGAAAGGCTCTCTCCGACTTGCTGCGACGAAGGACTCAATTCGTTTCTCCTAGGGGATACACGTTCTCAGGCCCCGTCAAGCGAAGGATGGAGTATGACACACGCCCCTGTGCGTATTCTGGATGGAAGCGAGCTCGGAATGAAGGCGACAAAGAGACGCTTCTTTCTTCATTCGGACGCGCCATGAAGGTGAGAGAACGAGCCCGAAACGATCAACCCATCCGAACCGTCAAAGACGTTGAAAGCGAGCCATTTGCTATCCTAACCTCGCCCCTGGTAATGAGAGTTCGCAGCCTTTTGTTTATCACAGCGTTAATGCTGTGTCATCCACGGCTTTGGCCGCAGACGTTGACCAAACAGCTTCCTGCGGCAGTACCCGAGAGCGCTGCTGCAGGCACTGCGGGGTCGAACCTTGCAGGCGATCTTCAGAGTGCTCCAGCCGCGACATCTTCTACTCTTCCGGACACGCCCGGCTATCCGGTTGCCGAAGTAGTCACTCCGCCGCCGACCGGTGTTCCCGTGAGTCTCCAGGCCAACCAACAGGAAAAGCATGGCAGCATCTATACGCTGGAAGGCGCAGTCAGGATCGAGTACAGGGACTACATCCTTACCGCGGATAAGGTTTCGTTCAACCAGGTGACCAGCGATGCCGAGGCCGACGGCCACGTCCGGCTCCAGGGAGGACGGAACAACGAGCTCATCCTCGCCGATCACGGCAAGCTCAACTTCGATCTCGAAACTGGCCGTTTTGACAACGTGACCGGAAGCATCGGCCGCCAGCCCTCCGCGAGCAAACGCAAGCTTGTTTACACCACGGCCAACCCGTTTCTGTTTAGCGGCCGCTACCTCGTAAAGACAGGTCCGGAGCGTTACCAGGTGATCCAGGGCACGATGACCTCATGCCTGCTGCCTGACCCGGACTGGCAGATCCATTCTTCGCTGATCCGGGTGAACTATGGGATTGCACGGGCGAGGAACAGCTACTTCTCCCTGGTTGGCGTGCCTATTCTCTACCTCCCCTACGTCACCCACCCGGTGAACTCGGAAGCCAGGCAGAGCGGCCTGCTGATCCCGGTCTTTGGTACTTCATCCACCAAGGGGACCATCCTGGGCGACTCGATCTACCTGGTTCTCAACCGCAGCACGGATGCCACCTTCGGCACCCAATATTTCTCCAAACGCGGCTGGTCACCCAGCGGGGACTTCCGCTACCGCGGGCGAGGAGAAGATTTCGTCTCCGCGCGCTTTGACGCGCTGTTCGATCGTGGTTTGGCGCCTACCTATATCAATCAGGGGGGACAGGATATCGTCTTCAACGGCCGCCGCGACTTTGACCTGGATGAGCAAACCCGTGCCGTGGCTACTGGCGAGTATTTGAGCTCGTTTGTGTATCGTGAGGCATTTGCTGAATCCTTCGCCCTCGCGGTCGCTTCCCAGGTCACCTCTTCGGCATTTGTAACCCACAATGACGCGGGACGTTCGGCAAGCATTCACTTCGACCGTTATCAGAACTTTCAGGGAATCACCCAGGCGGGCAACACCTACCAGACGCCGCAGATCCGCATCCTTCATCTGCCCAGTCTTGATTTTGACACCGTCGATCAGCCCCTGCAGAACACTCCGTTGCGCTGGAGCGTCGATAGTTCCGCGGCCGGACTCAACCGCAGCGAGCCGGGTTTTAAGACCGGCACCGTTGGGCGCTTCGATCTGTATCCTCATCTCGCGCTGCCCCTGCACTTCGATGGATGGACGTTGCGTCCCGAAGTCGGTGCACGCGAAACGTTCTATACGGAGGGGCAGATCCCCGGCAGCACCACGCCGTCCCCTGGAAACTCTACCGTCAATCGCTCCGACCTGGAGGCTAGCTTTGAGCTGCGGCCACCCGCGCTGGTTCGGGATTTTAAGGCGCCCTCCCTGGAACGTCTATTCGGCAAGGACCTGCGGCATACCATTGAACCGGAATTCCGCTATCGCTACGTGACCGGGATCAATAATTTCTCCTCTGTTCCCCGCTTCGACTCGAATGACATCGAGAGCGATACCAACGAACTGGAATACTCGATCACGCAAAGACTCTTCTTCCGGCATCTACACCCCAAAACCTGCACCAGCGGCGTATTGCCTGCGCCGATCAATGGAATCATCAATTTGCCCCCTACCTATACCGAGTGCGGGGGGGATACCAGCGAGTGGATCACCTGGAAGCTGGCCGCAAAATACTTCTTCGATCCCTATTTCGGGGGCGCTGCCAGCCCTTTTCGTCGAAACGTTCTGGCCTCGACCCTCGACCTGACCGGTGTAGCCTTTCTCGACGGACCGCGAAACACCTCTCCCCTGCTTTCACGATTCAAGGTTCGCACCTCACAACACATGGACCTCGAATGGGACGCTGACTACGACTTCAAAACCAAACGGATGGACGCCAGCAATGTCTTCGCCGACTACCGGCGGGATAACGTCTTTGGGAGCGTCGGGTATTCCACCCTGCAGGCGCTGAACGCCTCGTTCACTTCCAGCCTGGCCAGCCAGGTTACCAAGTACAACCTGCTGCGTTTGCTTATGGGGTACGGAGACCCTACGAAACGCGGGCTGAGCGCAGGCGTCAACGCCGGTTATGACTTCATTCAGAACGCGCTACAGTATGGCGGCATCCAATCCTCGTACAACTGGGATTGCTGTGGCCTTAGCGTCGAATATCGCCGCCTGGCCCTGGGATCCGTACGCAATGAGAATCAATACAGTTTCAACTTCACCCTTGCCGGGGTGGGCGCCGCCGGAAACCTGAAACATTCAGAACGCATTTTTTGATGCCGCTTAGAGCATTTTCACTTCTACTCTGCACAGTCGGGTTCAGGAAGTGCGGCTTTTCTTGGGGAAAAGCCGCGTCGAGAGCGGTTGCCTTGTATACACCAGAAGTGAAAATGCTGTAGCGGTTTCCTCACGAAACGTGTCCAACAGGCAGGAAACCGAGTAGGCGTCTAGCGGTGTGCCGGGCCGGGTGGGGGAAAACCGCATTTCATGGTTTGCAGCGACCCGCGCTAGAGCGTTTTCGCTTTTCCCGAAAAAGCGTCGCCTCGCTGCCCCGGCCTGTGCAGACTCGAAGTGAAAATGCTCTAATGACTTATGGCATGGAAAGGTGGCCGTCTTGTTTGTACGCCGTACCCTGGTTTGGTGCCTGCTGGTTTCTCTGTCCGCAGGCTGCAAGGCTCAAAGCGCCCCCAGCGCCGCATCGAATAGTGCTTCTCCCGTCCCCACCCCCCAGCTGAACCGGAGAATTGAGGTCCTGGTGCGCTCGCAATTTGAAGTGCCGCCGACAGTCGACCTTGCAATCGGAGCAACCAGCAAGAGCGAGTTTCCCGGATTTCAAAATCTGCCCATCACCTTCTCCAGCAACGGCAAGCAAACCGTCGTCAATTTTCTTCTTTCCAGTGACGGAAACACAGTCGCCCGGCTGGAAAGGTTCGATATAAGCCATAACCCGGCGGACATGATATCAACCCAGAACCGTCCCGTGCGCGGACCGGCCGACGCCAAGGTCACTATCGTGAACTTTGATGACCTTGAATGCCCTTACTGCGCGCGCATGCACCAGCAGCTCTTCCCGGCTACGCAGGACCGCTACAAAGGGCTGGTCAAGTTCATCTACAAGGACTATCCGTTGGTGGAAATCCATCCCTGGGCCATGCATGCAGCGGTTGACTCCGGTTGCCTCGCGGAACAGAACAGCGACGCCTACTGGACCTTTGTGGATTATTTGCATGCGCATGGAGACGAGATCAAAGGCGCGCCGCATGACGCAAGTGACCCGTTGAAAACACTGGATAAAATCGCGCGTGCCGAGGGCGAGCGTTCCAAGCTCGATCTCGCTAAACTCGACGCGTGCATCGCCAAACAAGACGAAACCCCGATACGCGCTTCCATGAAGCAGGGAGATAGTCTGGGCGTGAACGGTACGCCGACATTGTTTATCAACGGTGAGCGCATCTCTGGAGCATTGCCCGAAGGCGAGCTTTGGATCGCCATCGACCGGGCGCTGAAAGAGGCTGGTGTTCCGCCCCCGCCCGAAGTGGCGGAAGCAGGCAAGAAGCCGGCAACGAATCCGCAGCCCAATAAATAGATGGTATGCATGGGTCCGGAAAGTTTTAGATTATCCCCCTGCGCCGTAGCGAGGGGGACGATCGTTTCAGGCCAAGGCGTTAGCGCGAACGAGTTTGTAAGGGCTGGTCAAACTGCTCCGAAAGGGCACCTGGCCGGTAAGGGCGACTGCGCCCGCGAGGAGAAAGACCGTTGGAACCATTGAAACAGGGCGCACTCTCATGCGACTCCGTCGTGCCATACCGTGCGTCGCAAGTGCGCACCGCCCTTACGTGCGCCTCGATAAGCATCGTTCTGCTGAGCGGAGTTCTTGCCGGCTGCAAGCCCAGCTACGGACCGGATGTCGTCGCCACCGTGAACGGACAACCGATTCAGCGCGCCGAAGTAGAGAAGTACTACCGCGACAACCTGGGCAACAACAAGGAGCAACCTACCCGGGAGCAGGGGGAGGCCACACGGCTCGGTATCCTGCACCAATTGATCGATGACGAAATCTTGCAGCAGGCGGCGAAGAAGATGAACCTGGTGGCCAGCGATGAAGAGGTCGACGCCAAGCTGGCTGAGATGAAGGCCCCCTACACCCAGGAAGAGTTCGACAAGCGATTGCAGGCTGCGAGTATGTCTCTCGCGGATCTGCGCCTGAATATCCGCCGCAACCTCACCTCCGACAAAGTGATCAACAAGGAAGTGACTTCCCGAATCAACATCACCGACGCAGACATATCCAGCTACTACAACGCCAACAAGGCGCAATTCAACTTCATCGAGCCCAAGTACAACATTGCCGACATCGTAGTGACCTCGCAACCGACCCCGATGCAGCAGGGAGCCAATCTGCAGAACAACAAAGCGAGCAACGAAGGCGAGGCGCGGCGAAAAATCGACATGATCCACAACCGGCTGGAAAGCGGAGAAGACTTCGCGACCGTGGCCATGAACTTGTCGGAAAATACCAGTGATGCCAACAACGGCGGCAACATGGGGTTCATCCCGGAATCGAGCCTGCGCAGCCAACCATCAGTCTTTGCCGCGATCTCCAGGCTGCAGCCCGGGCAGATGACGGACGTTATTCCGCTGCTGTCGCCGGGCTCCAAGTCTGCCGCGGGCTACGCGATTTATAAGCTCATCGAAAAGGAACCAGCGGGTCAGAGGGAATTGAACGACCCGCGCGTCCAGCAGGACATCCGTCAGCAACTGCGCGATAGCCGCTCGCAGCTATTGCGCGCCGCCTACTACGAGATGATGCGCGACCAGGCGAAAGTGGTGAACCATCTGGCTGAGCAAATCTTCAAAAACGGAGCTCAATAAAACGGCGCTCGATGAGGCATTCCCATGGATTTGGGGAATTCTCCGTGCCACGAACTCGGGTGTCGAATATCTCGCTCGTTTTTCGCGAGATGGGGGACACTCGAGATTCGTTGCCATTGAGAGAAAGCGATCGAGGGCTTCGCCCATCTTTTTCGGACCACGTACGCTGTAGCGAACGTGGGGCACCCGTCCCTATTGTCAAGGTCCGTTTGCAGGCTGGTAGATCGCTGATCGAGATTCGTGGAATCCCACATCTCGCGAAAAACGAGCGAGATATGGGGCACCCGAGCTCGTGGCACGGGAGAATTCCTGCCCTGTTTGCGCGAACTCCTGCGGTTCCGCTTCCGGCCCCTTTTGTCATCCCGTCGCTGAATCTGCCGCAGAAAGCACAAGCCCCTGGCCGACGGCCAGGGGCTTGTGAAAGCAATCCACCGCTACTTGCCGGTGTTGTCCATCGTAATGCCGCCAGGAGTTTGCTGGTTTTTCTTTTCTTCGTTCGCCTTGCGGGTCGCCATGGTCTTGTCGCGCCACTGATCGAACATCGCCATGTCTGCCTTGTGCGTGGCTTCGTCGCCGCAATCAAGGTCCGCTTTGCGCCGGTAAAGCAAGCTCAAATACGACATCGCGTCGTCATACCCGGGACGTAGATTGACGGCCTGCTGCAGCTCCTTGATGCCCTCAAGGACCAGCGGACTATTGGTTTCGGCCAGCTTCGCGCAAGCCGCTTTGTCCTTGATCATGTCGCCGTTATCCTGCATCCCAAGGCCGTTGCGCGTCGCGATCGCGTTCCTGTACGCAACCCGCCAATCGATGACGCCGATGGTGTAGTGGGCGACTGGGTCATTCGGATCGGCCACGGTGACTTTCCTCTGCCAGGCCTTGGCCTCCTCAGTCTTGCCTGTATTCAGGTAGACGGCGCCAATGCCTTTCAAAGCATTCAGATCATTCGGATCCTTGGCCAGCACTTGTTGATAGGCATTCACCGCCAGCTGCGCATTCTTCATGTTCTCCGGAGTGTTTGCATCCGGAACCACCTGCTGAGCGTAGGCCGTAGCGAGATACAGAGGGGCGTTTTCCAGAGTCGGGTCGAGCCGCTCCGCATTCTGGAAATGGTCAATCGCCTCTTCAAACTTGGCATTCTTATATGCCTGAACACCCTTGATCAATTGATCGCGAGCCTGCAGCTTGCTGCACCCGGTAACCATGGTCAGCATCGACAGGGTGGCGACCGCCAGCACCGGAATATATGCGCTTCGCTTCATTCTGGTTCAAATCTCCTTATGATCGCCAGGCTGCGCCTGATCTCTTACAAGCTTACGCGGGTCTGAAACTCGAAAGGAAAAAGCTCCGCGCAGTGATTGTAATTGGTTTCAGTCTACTGGCAAGTCTCGCAAAAAAACAAAGCCCGCGACTGCCCAGCGGGCAACCACGAGCTTTTTTGCAAAGCGCGCTTCGAGTCGATCTTAGAATTGGTTCTGGTTACGTTCATGCAGCGGGTCGGGCAACCTTTCGTTCGATGCCAGCATGCCAATATAAGCTGCTTGCTGGCTACCCGTCCACTGTTTCCCCAGAAACCCTCTCGGGTATGGGGTTGAAGGACGGGTTCACCGTGGCCCGATCCAGAACAACGAGAAAGCCTTACTGACCCGCTTCGACCTTGGGTGTGATGAGACCGATGTGGTCCACACCGGCTTCATGCCCGATATCGAGAACATCCGCAACCGCCGAGAAGTCGAGGGCCGGATCCCCTTTGATGAACATCACTTTCTCGGCGCGGGTAGCAAAGATACCTTCCAGCTTATTCAATAGGTCCCCGTGAGAAATGTCCAGTTCGTTGATCTTATAACCGGGAACACCGCCGCCAGCACGATGGGTGATCTGCACCACGATGGTGCGATCGTTATCCTGCTGTTTTTGCGGATTTTTCGGGGGCTGCGGCACCAGGGCGTCGAGTCCCTTCGGGGTGACCGGCGTGATGACCATGAACACGATCAACAACACCAGCAAAACATCGATCATCGGCGTCACGTTGATGCTTGAATTGAGGCCGCCACCACCACCTGTATCGAATGCCATTTTTCGTCCCTCGTTTTCTTCGGCTCAGTCAGCCTGATATCTCTTGCAACCCTGGTGAGTGGTTTATTGTCCGGTTGGTGGTGTGGCGGGTGGCGGCGTCGTATCGGTACGGCGATCGGTCAACAAACCAACCTGATCTACGCCTGCGGTACGCACGTCGTCGATTGCATCCATCACTGTGCCGTACTGTGACCGGGCATCTGCGCGCATGAAGATTTGCTTGTCGGTTTTGTTTTGCAGCAGGTCGCCCACCTTCGCGCCAAGATCAGCCATCGAAACCTGATTTTGTCCAAGGTAGACCTTGTTGTCCCGCGTAACCGCCACAACGACTGAGTCTTCTTTGTCAACGTCGGGCATGGAGGTCGGGTCAGTCACCTTGGCCAGCCCAACGTTCACCTTGTTTTGCAGCATTGGGGTGATGACCATGAAAACGATAAGCAGTACCAACATCACATCCACCATGGGGGTGACGTTGATATTCGAGTTGACTTTGGCGCCTTCGTTTCTGACTACGATTGCCATTGGCTTTGCTCCGTGGTTCGAGCCGCTAGAGCGTTTTCAGAGTGAGTGACGGCGCAATGGGTTAGACGCCCCTACACCAACTTTGAAAACGCTGCGAACTCCCCACTTTCAGGATGACTTTCTAGTGAGTCTCTCCCGGAGAGCGCCCAATGGTGCCGTTCGGGAGAGGGCTAATCGTACTGGGCTTTGGGCTTTCTGCGCAACCCCGGAAATCCAGCAGAGGTCGCTTGGATGGTTCCGAAAATCACCAGGCTGGAATGATTTCTCCTACCATTCCAGCCGGTGCAGGATTCCCGCTGTTGAATGCGCTCGAAGCCGCCTGCTTAGCGCCGGTGGCTCTGCTTGATGAAGTAATCGATCAGTTCGCTGGAGGAGTTGTCCATCTCTACGTCGAAGGCTTCCACCTTACCGGTGAAGTAGTTGAACGTCATAACGGCGGGGATGGCCACGAGCAATCCAAAAGCCGTTGTGACCAGCGCCTCAGAAATACCGCCGGCGACTGCGCCGATTCCCGAAGTCTTCTGGGTTGCGATCTGCTGGAAGGCATTCAAGATACCGACCACCGTTCCGAAAAGCCCGATAAACGGCGCCGTGGAACCGATCGTCGCCAGACCACCGAGACCCCTCTTCAACTTGGCGTGCACGATGGCTTCAGAACGCTCCAGGGCGCGCTTGCTTGATTCGATCTGCTCGTCAGTGATTGCGCCGCCTCCGCCGTAGTTGCGGAACTCCTGCAGGCCGGCAGTCACGACCTCAGCCAGGTGCGACTTCTTGTTGCGATCAGC
>Ga0182015_10005474_pt1 | contig 13185 bp, 12 predicted proteins | sample 712P3MmetaG_FD_120478 | JGI IMG/M metagenome (GOLD analysis project Ga0182015, IMG submission 120478) | Permafrost microbial communities from Stordalen Mire, Sweden - 712P3M metaG | ecosystem: Environmental > Terrestrial > Soil > Wetlands > Permafrost | place: Sweden: Stordalen | collected...
CCCTTGTCGGCGCGCAGGCTCTTTTCGGCGCACGTCAGGCGCACCTTGATCCTGTCCTTGGGTTTCACGGGTTTGACGAATCGCAAATGGTCGATGCCGTAGTTTCCGAGAACCGGTCCGTACGCGGGGTCCACGAACAACCCGGCCGCCGCGGAGATCAAAAAGTAGCCGTGCGCGACCCTTCCGCCGAACAACGGATTGCGCGCCGCTTCCTTTTCGTCCATATGCGCGTAGAAGGTGTCCCCCGACAAGGCGGCGAAGCATTCGATGTCCTGCGTGGTGACTTCGCGTTCGGCCGAATGCAGGGTGTCCCCGAGGTGCAAATCGTCGAATGGAATTCGAAACGGATGAGTGCCCGGATCTCGCTGCCGGCTGCCCCGCACCCAACGGCCTGCCACGCTCGTGATGGTCTGCGGCGAGCCCTGCACCGCGGTGCGCTGCATGTAATGCAGGACCCCGCGGATCCCGCCCATTTCCTCCCCGCCGCCCGCTCGGCCGGGCCCGCCATGCACCAGCGGCGCCAGCGGCGATCCGTGCCCCGTCGACTCCTTGGCGCAGCTGCCGTTCACGACCAGCACACGCCCATGGTATGGAGCCAGGCCGAGCGCAATCCGCGCCCCGAGGGCATCATCCGCAGAGAACACCGAGGCGGCGAGACTGCCCTGGCCGCGCCGCGCCAGCGCGATGGCGTCGTCCGTGTCCCGATAGGGCAGCACCGTGGCCACCGGGCCGAAGGCTTCGACATCATGCACGGCCCGTGCCGCATGCGGATCGCGGCACAGCAGCAGCAGCGGCGGAACGAACGCACCGTGCTCGCGGTCGGCCGCCTTGAGATCGAAATGTGCGGGATCGCCCGCAACCAATTCGGCCTCGCGGTGCAGTTCCGCAACCCGGCGCAGAACATCCGCACGCTGCTCCAAACTGACCAGAGGTCCCATGCGCACGCCCTCGGCGCGTGGATCCCCCACGATGATGCGTCCGATGGCCGATTGCAGGGCGGCAACGACCTCCCCGACCCGGGCCGCCGGAACCAGCGCTCTGCGAATGGCTGTGCACTTCTGGCCCGCCTTCACGGTCATCTCGCGCAACACTTCCCCGACGAACAGATCGAATTCCGCCGTGCCGGGCGCCGCATCGGCAGCAAGAATGCTGGAGTTCAACGAATCCGTCTCGGCGACGAAGCGCACGGCCCGCCGCACGACATTGGGGTGCACGCGCAGCCGGGCCGCGGTTTCCGCGGAACCCGTGAAGGAGATCATGTCCTGGCAGTTCAAGTGATCGAACATGTCGCCGAGGCTGCCGCACACGAGCTGCAGCGCGCCTTCCGGCAGAAAGCCCGCCTCGATGATGCGCTGAACGACGAGTTCGGTCAGATATGCAGTCGCAGTCGCCGGCTTTACGATGGCCGGAACCCCCGCGAGGATGGCCGGCGCCAATTTCTCCAGCATCCCCCACACCGGGAAGTTGAATGCGTTGATGTGCACCGCCGCGCCCTCACGCGATACGTATACGTGCTGACCGACGAATGAGCCGCCTTTCGAGAGACCCTCCACCGCGCCGTCCACGTACACCCGGCTGTTGGGCAGTTCTCGCGTGCCCTTGCCGGCGAACGCGAACACGGTGCCAATGCCGCCGTCGATGTCGATGGCCGAATCGTTGCGGGTGGCGCCGGTGCGAAACGACAGCGCGTAGAATTCCTCCTTGAGCTCCGACAGTCGTTTCGCCAGGCTCTTCAGCCGCCCCGCGCGCTCGTGAAAGGTGAGCGCCCGCAGCGCGGGCCCGCCGACGTCGCGCGCGTGGCCGAGCATCGCGGCAAAATCCAGGCCGGCCGACGAGGCGTGCCCGACGATCTCGCCCGTGGTGGCATCGCGCATGGCGACACCTTCACCTCTGCCGGTATACCAGCCGCCGCATGCGTAGCTTCGCATGTTCCCGCTCCCCTCAAACACGCTCGATCACCATGGCGATCCCCTGTCCCACGCCGATGCACATGGTGCACAGCGCGCGGCGCCCGCCCGTTCGCTCGAGCTGATTGATCGCCGTCGCAACCAATCGCGCGCCGCTCGCTCCGAGCGGGTGCCCCAGGGCGATGGCGCCGCCCAGCGCGTTGACGTGCGCGGCGTCATCGGCAATGCCCAACTCGCGCAGCACTGCGAGCGCCTGCGACGCGAATGCCTCGTTCAATTCGATGACGTCGATGTCCCGCAACTCGAGGCCCAGGCGGGACGTCAGCTTGCGCGCGGCCGCCACCGGCCCCATGCCCATGATGCGCGGCGCGACGCCGGCGACGGCCGTGCCGACGATACGCGCGCGCGGCTTCAGGCCATGGCGCCTCACCGCATCGGGGCCGGCCACGAGCAGCGCGCACGCGCCGTCGTTGACGCCGGATGCGTTTCCGGCGGTGACGGTGCCGCCCGCGCGAAACGGCGTCGCAAGTTTTGCGAGCGCGTCCAGGGTCGTTTCCCGCGGATGCTCATCCACGTCGATCATCGTCGACTGCCCGCGCTTGCCCGGGACGGACACGGCGACGATTTCCGGATCGAAGAGCCCCGCCGCCTGCGCCGCCAGGGCGCGCCGTTGGCTGCGCAGCGCGAATCGATCCTGGTCCTCGCGGGAGATTCGGAACTCCGCCGCGACGTTCTCCGCCGTCTCCGGCATCGAATCGACGCCGTACATCTGTTTCAGGACAGGGTTCACGAATCGCCAGCCGATGGTGGTATCGAACATCTGAGCGTCGCGCGCAAATGCCGTGGCGCCCTTCGATATGACGTACGGCGCCCGGCTCATGCTCTCTACTCCGCCGGCGAGAATCACGTCGGCCTCCCCCGCGAGAACCTGGCGCCCGGCGCTTGCCACCGCATCGAGACCGGAGCCGCAAAGTCGATTGAGCGTCGCGCCCGGGACGCCCACGGGCAGGCCGGCCAGCAACGCGGCCATGCGCGCGACGTTGCGATTATCCTCGCCCGCTTGATTGGCGCATCCCAGGATCACGTCGTCCACCGCCGCAGGATCCAGGCCGTCGTTGCGCCGGAGCAATTCGCGAAGCACCACCGCCGCCAGATCGTCCGGTCGAACAGCCGACAGCGCGCCGCCGTAGCGCCCGAACGGCGTTCTTATCGCATCGCAAATAAAAACATCACGCATCATGTCGGTCCCTGGGTCGTGGACGCCTGCGCAACGCGCAGACGCGCGCAGCGTCCGCGGAAATGGGCGATCTCGGCGCCCGACGGCCCGGTGATCACCACGTCGTAGATGCCGTGGCGGCCGCTACGCGAGGTTTCCGTCGCCCTTGCCGTGAGCCTGTCATCGCGGTGCGCCGGGGCGAGGAATTCGATGCTTGCCCCTGCCGCGACCATCGGGTCTCCCCGGGAATTGCATGCAAATGCGAAGGCGCTGTCCGCCAGCGTGAACAGCACCCCGCCATGACAGATACCGTGGCCATTGACCATGTCGGCACGTACCGTCATCGCGGTGCATACGCGACCCGGAGCGACTTCGAACACCTCGATGCCGAGACCCTGGGACGCGGCGTCTTGCGCATACAGTGCGTCCACTGCAGCACGCGCGCGCCGCAGCGCGTCGCCGGAGTCGTCGTTGTGGCCCTTGTCCATGCTCACCGGCCTGTGAAATGCGGCGTACGTTTAGCGGCGAACGCCGCCACGCCTTCGGCGTAATCCGCCGAATTGCCGAGGTCGCGCTGGGCGTCCCGCTCCACGTCCAATTGTTCCGCGAGTGTACGCTGCCAGGCACCCCTGATGGCCGCCTTGGTCGCCGCCAGACCTCGGGTGGGCGCCGCGGCGAATTGCTCGGCGAGCGCATTTACGGTCGGCTCCAGGTCGGCATCCTCGACGCACTGCCAAATCATGCCCCAGGCCGCGGCCTGCTCCGCCGCCAGTTTATTCCCGAGAAGGGTCAGGCCCAGCGCCCGGGCATTGCCCACCAAGCGCGGCAAGTTCCAGGTGCCGCCGGAATCCGGCACCAATCCAAGCCTCGAGAAGGATTGCACGAATACTGCCGAGCGCGCCGCGACGACCAGATCGCAGGCAAGGGCGATATTCGCGCCGGCACCCGCGGCAACGCCGTTCACGGCGGCGATGACGGGCATCGGCAGGGACTCGAGCGCCAGGATCAAGGGTTTGTAGTACTTATCGATCGATTCCCCAAGATCCACCGGCCTCGCACCGGGCGCCACGGCCCGGTCGCCCAGATCCTGGCCCGCACAGAAGGCCCGGCCGGCGCCTGTCAGAATCAACACCCGTGCGGCTTCGGCGGACAGTCGCCCCAGAGCGTCGCGCACCTCGGCGTGCATTGCGCCGTTGAAGCTGTTGAGTTTGTCCGGCCGATTCAGCCTCAGGCGGGCGACACCCCGGTCGATGCTGAAGAGGATGTTTTCGTAGGACATCATGAAGCTCCCGCCCGGCTTGCGGTCATTTCTCGTCGTAGCTCAATTCGAGCCGCTCGGACGTGGGCCGCGCCTGACAGCACAGCACGAATCCCGCATCGACCTCCCAAGGCGCCAGCGCGATGTTGTGCGTCATGGTCGCTCCGCCCTCGACCACGCGAGAGCGGCAGGTGGCGCAGATTCCCGACCGGCAGGAGTACGGCAATTCGAGACCCGCCCGCTCGGCGGCCTCGAGCACCGAGCCATCCTCCGCATACATGGCAAAGGAACGCCTGCGTCCATCCATGGTGATGGAAATCATCGCCAGGGTTTCGTGCGGGGCGCAGGTGGCCGCCACCGCCGCGGCAGGCGGGACGGGAACGCCGGAAGCGGCGAATCGCTCGACGCGAATGGCGGCGTTGACGTTGATTTCCTTGAGCGCGCCCTTGACTTCCTCCACCATCGAGCCGGGACCGCAGACGAAATATTCGTCGGCGACGGCAAGGTCGTCGATGAGCCGCGCCAGTTCATGCACCTTGCGGCCGTCGATGCGGCCATTGAACATGCCGGTGTGCTGCGGTTCGCGGCTCATGATGAAGTGCACCGCAAATCGACCGAGATGCCGATTCTTGAGCGCCAGCGTCTCCTCGACGAACATGGTGCGCGCCATGCTGCGATTGCCGTAGATCAGCGTAAAGCGGCTGCCGGGCTCCCGGGCTAGAGTGTCGGCCGCCACGGACAACACCGGCGTGATACCGCTGCCCGAGGCGAACGCGACGTACGAGAGCCGTCGCGACCCATCAATCTGCCTGCGAAACCGGCCGGCCGGCGTGCCAACCTCGAGCTGTTCACCGGCCTTGAGCTCGCGGCCGAGTTCCCCGGACATGCGCCCATGCGGCTGCACCCGCACCCCGAGCTTCAGGCGCTCGCCGCCCGGGGGCGTCACGATCGAATAAGTGCGCCGCTCCTCCTGTCCGCCGACATTGCGCCTCACGGTCAGGTATTGGCCCGCGTGGAACGCGAACGCGCCGCGCAACTCCGGGGGCACGGCAAGTGAAATGCAAACGGCGTCCTCAGCGATGCGGTCCACCGCGGTCACCGTCAAGGGGTGGAAAGTCAGCATGGCCTCATCAGATGCATTTGAAGTATTCGAAAGGTTCCAGGCAGGCGCAGCATCGGTGCAAGGCCTTGCAGGGGGTGGAGCCGAATTCGCTGACTGTTTCGGTCTGCATCGAGTGGCATCGAGGACACGCCACCGGGTGATTCCCGCGCCGCAGATCGCGCAGGTCCGATGACGAATGATCAGGCGGTACGATGCCGCATTCGCGGAGCCTGCGACGGCCTTGCGGCGTGATCCAATCGCTGCTCCATGCGGGCGCCAGCACGCGTTTGATCCAGAATGGGCCCACGGCGGCGGCGGCGAGCGCGTCCTCCACCAATTGACGAATGACCTCGGTGGCGGGACAACCCGTATAGGTCGGCGAGAGGCCCACCTCGAGACCACCGTCGGATTGTGCGGCGACGGAGCGGATCACCCCCAGGTCGACGACACTCACCCCCGGAATCTCGGGATCCTCGACGCCGCCCAATGCCGCCCATGCACGCGCGATCCGGGCGGCGGCATCCGGAGCGGCGTTCACCAGCGGGCACCCGGGTGCGCACGCTGCAGGTACTGCATCTCGGCCAGCAGGTAACCCAGGTGCTCGCTGTGCTGACCGTGCTTTCCGAACCAGGAATACGGTCGATCGGCGGGACGATCCAGAGTCGCCTCCGAAAGCAATGCACCGATGCGGGACGACCAAGCCTTGTGCACCTCCGCCAGGCGTGGCCCGACGCCCCGATCCTGCATCGCTCGATCCACATCATCCTCGACGAACAACTCAGCCGTATATGGCCAAAGGCGGCCGAGCGCACCCTGCACTCGACTGCGGCTCTCCTGCGTACCGTCGCCGAGACGCACCAGCCACCCACCGCTGTAGCGCAGGTGATAGCGCGTCTCCTTCACCGCCTTGGCGGCGATGGCGGCCAGCCGCTCATCCGTCGACGAGATCAGCCGCTCATACAGCTCCAATTGATAGGCATCGATCAGCACCTGCCGCACCACGGTCTGGCCGAAATCGCCGTTCGGCTGCTCGGCCAACGTGGGATTCAGGTATTCGCCCTGTTCGCGCAGGAACGCGATCGCGTCCTCGTCGCGCCCACGGCCCTCGATCTCACCCGCATAGCCCAGGAACAGCCGCGCCTGCCCGATGAGATCGAGCGCGACGTTCGCCATTCCCAGATCTTCCTCGATCGCCGGCGCATGACCCACCCATTCCCCCAATCGCTGCCCCAGCACCAGGCCGAGGTCGCCGAGGCGCAGGACGTAGCTGAATAGATCGGTATCCACGACCCGCATGGCCGCCGCGCTCATAGCGTTTTGACCTCCTCCGGGATGTCGTAAAAGGTGGGATGCCGATATACCTTGTCCTTCGCCGGCTCGAACAGCGAATCGGCGTCCGCGGGATCCGAAGCGGTGACGTCGGTCGACCGGACCACCCAGATGCTCACGCCTTCCTGGCGCCGCGTGTAGAGGTCGCGTGCATGTTCGATGGCCATGCTCGCGTCCGCGGCATGCAGGCTGCCGGCATGCTTGTGATCCAGGCCGCCGCGGGCGCGGATGAATACTTCATACAGGGGCCACTGATGCTTGTCTTCCATATGATCTCCGATCAGGCCGCAGCGCTCGCCCTGCGATGGCGTTGCTTTTCCGCATGGGCCATCGCCGCCTCGCGAACCCACTCACCCTCTGCGTGGGCGGCGCGCCGCTCAGCCAAACGCTCCGCGTTACACGGCCCGTTGCCCTTGAGGACTTGGTTGAACTCGTTCCAATCGATCGGCCCGAATTCGTGCCGTTGCGCCGCCTCGTTCCACTGCAACTTGGAATCGGGCGGCGTGAGCCCCAAAAACCGCGCCTGGGGCACCGTGAAGTCGACGAATTTCTGTCGCAGTTCATCATTCGAGAAACGCTTGATCTTCCATCGCTGGGAGTCGGTGCTGTGCATCGACTCCGCATCGGGGGGGCCAAACATCATCAGCGCGGGCCACCACCACCGGTCGAGCGCGTCCTGCGCCATACGCTTCTGTTCGGGGGTGCCGCGGCAGAGCTGCAGCATCAGGTCGTACCCCTGGCGCTGATGGAAACTCTCCTCCCGGCAGATGCGCACCATCGCGCGCGCGTACGGGCCGTAGGAACAACGGCACAACGGGATCTGATTCATGATCGCCGCACCATCGACCAGCCAGCCGATCGCGCCGACATCGGCCCAGGTGGGCGTCGGATAGTTGAAAATGCTCGAGTATTTGGCCTTGCCGCACAGCAATTGTTCGATCATCTGGTCGCGGCTCACACCAAGCGTCTCGGCCGCGCTGTAAAGATAGGCGCCGTGCCCGCCCTCGTCCTGAACCTTGGCGATCAGGATGGATTTGCGCAGCAGGGTCGGTGCGCGCGTTATCCAGTTTCCCTCCGGCAGCATGCCGACGATCTCGGAATGGGCGTGCTGGGAGATCTGACGAACGAGGGTGCTGCGATACCGGTCCGGCATCCAATCCTTCGGCTCGATTTTCTCCTCAGCGTCGACCCGCGCCAGGAAACGCCTTTCGAGGGAGCCTTCATCGACCGGCGCCGTGGGCTCCGATGCTTGGACGTCAAGCCCTTGCGTGTACATGCTCACCTCCCCCGCGGTGCCGTCATTGTGATACACAAAATACAATCGCGCAATTGTTTCTGTGTCATATAACGCGCCGTACTACAATCGCGTCGCAATGCACACCGACGCCGCCACGGCCATTCAGGGGTTGCTCACGCGCTTTCGCCGCCAACGGCCGCTGCGCGGCGGGTCGCTCATCGTCACGATATTCGGCGATTCCATCATGCCGCGCGGGGGCGCCATCGCCTTGAGCAGCCTGATCCGCCTGACCAAGCCCTTCGGTCTCAACGAGCGGCTGGTGCGCACCGCCACCGCCCGCTTGGCGAACGACGGCTGGGTGGAGGCGCGACGCGCCGGCAAGCTGAGCGAGTACCGGCTGTCGAAGAGCGGTCGCGAGCGCTTCGCGGAAGCCACCCATCGCATCTATGGCGGTGCGACGGCACAATGGACCGGGCGCTGGACCATCGTCGTGTTGCCCGCCACGCCCGCCGCGGAGCGGCAGCGCTTGCGCAAGGAACTCCAGTGGCAGGGCTTCGGCGAGGTGTCGGGCGGCGTGTTCGCCCACCCTGAAACCCCCGCGAGCGAGGCTGATTTGCCCATCCGGACGGCGCAGCTTCCGGCCGACGCCCTGGTCTTCGAAGCGAATCTTGCCGACGCCCGGTCGCCGGGGGCATTGGTGAGAATGGGGTGGGACTTGGCCGACCTCGGCAAACGGTATCAGCGCTTCGTACAGCGTTTCGAACGTGCCGCGGGCGCTCTGCGGACATGCTCCGCCGCGCCCGAGGCCGCATTCGTGCTGCGCACTTTGCTCATTCATGAGTATCGCCGACTGCACCTGCGCGACCCGCTCCTGCCGCAGAGCCTGCTTCCGGAACACTGGCCGGGCACGAGCGCCGCCGAACTGTGCCGGGACGTGTACCTGCGTGTGTTCGACCCCTCGGAGGATTATCTCTCCTCGGCGGCCAGCCGGTTGAGCGGAGTGCTGCCGGCGCCCGATCGGGCCATCATGCAGCGGTTCGGCGGTCTCAGGCGCCGTTGAACCCGCATTCGCACCGCCGCGGCCTGAACCTGCGCCGCGCTATTTGTGCAGGTCGTCTATCCAGCGCACCAATTCGGGAATCTCGACCGGAGTGATGTCGAGATTGACCACGAGGCCCTGCTGGCCACTGCGTGCGAGCACGCAATGCAATTGGAGATCTTCGCTGGCATTGATCTCTTGATGCGGCACGAACGGCGGCACATAGATGAAATCCCCGGCCTGCGCCTCCGCCGTGAATTCCAGTTGGTCGCCCCAACGCAGCCGGGCGATTCCGTTGACGACATAGATGACGCTCTCGAGGCCGCCGTGATGATGCGCGCCGGTCCTGGCGTTGGCGTTGATCGTGACGGTTCCCGCCCATAGCTGCGTCGCCCCGGTTCGCTCGGTCGTCACGGCCGCGCGGCGGAGCATGCCGGGCGTCTGCGGCGTATTGGCATCGAGCGAGCCTGCGCTGATGATGCGCACACCGTCATTCCGCCATCGTGTATTCGCCGCGCCCATTAACCCGCAGAATACCGCAAAAGCCTGTCCCGGGCGGCGTGAATTCGACCTCGCGAGCCGTCAGGCGGCGGCCGTATTGAAGGACTCCACGAAGGCGCGCTCGATGACGTAATCGCAGCCCCGGATTGCGCCGCGTGCCGCCATGCGTAGCCACCGTAAAGGACTACGCACCTGCCTTGCGGGCCGGTATGCTGACCGCGTGTCCGCTTCGTTCCCGCCGCTGCTCACGTCGACCGAAATTGAAAAATTGGCTCTCGCCAGGAACGCGGGCGCCACCGTGCTCGAGTGCTCGTTGGATCTGCAGCGCTCGATGACCGCCGTTGCCATACACGACTCCGATTGGGCGTGGAACGGGCGCCGATATCCCTATCCGGCGCATGGCAGGGATCGGACGATCTACTACTGGGCCGGCGCCGAGTTCCTTCCCGCCGCCCGCTACGCATCTTCGCTCATCAAGCTGGTGCCCACCGACTGGGGGGCGCCGACCTTCGAGATAGACGGCATCAAGATGCTGCCGACCTCGCGGATGTCTCCCTATGCGGATGCCGAACGCAAAGTGGCCCTGATCAAGCCACAGGGAAAAATCATCCTGGACACCTGCGGCGGCCTCGGTTATTTCGCAGCATGGTGCGTCAAATCGCGCGCTGCGCGCGTGCGTTCCTACGAAAAGAATCCCGACGTCGTTTGGCTGCGCACCTTGAATCCCTGGTCGCCGGCCGACAGCCCGGAGTTGCAGCTCTACCAGCTCGATGTCACGGCTGCGGTCACGACGCTGACCGCCGGTTCCGTCGACGCGGTCCTGCACGACCCGCCACGCTTCGGCATCGCCGGAGAGCTCTACTCGCAAGACTTTTATGACGAGCTGGCGCGCGTGCTCAGGCGCAAGGGCGCCCTGTTTCATTACACCGGGACTCCGAACAGGTTGAGCAGCGGACGCGATGTGCCGAATGAGGTGGCCGGCCGCCTTCGCAAAGCGGGATTTTCCGCCGAACGAGCCGGCGACGGGATACTTGCCGAAAAGCGATGATTCGCGCCCGCCGGGCGGGCGTTGCAGCATCGTGCTAACGTTGCGCATCTGGTGCCCCAAGGAGACCTCGGGATGGGCAGGACACGGCGGTCGATGCAGATGACCCTGGGCGCGGCGGCTCTGTCGCTGACCTCCCTGGTGGGCGCCGCGCAGCACCGAGACGAGCGGATCTATCGCGCGGTCGAATCCGATCGGGCCGGCGCGTTGGCGCTGTTGAAGGAAATCGTCGACATCGACTCCGGCACCGGCGACGTCGAGGGCGGTCTGCGGGTCGAATCGGTGCTGACGCCGCGGCTCGAGGCTCTGGGCGCCCGGGTCGACCATGTTGCGCCCGAGGTGCCCGGCCTTCCGGACAGTCTGGTCGCCGTGTGGCGCGGGACCGGACGCGCAAGCATTCTCATCATCGCGCATATCGACACCGTGTTTGGCCCCGGTACGGCGGCCGCCCGTCCGTTCTCCATCGACGGCGGCCGCGCGCACGGTCCGGGGGTGGGCGACGAGAAGGCGGGTGTGATCGCCGCGATGACCGCGCTGCAAATCCTGCACGATGTGGGCTTCAGGAATTACGCATCGATCACGCTCCTGCTCGACAACAGCGAGGAACGAGGGTCGCCGGGCAGCACGCAGCTCATCAGGAGACTCGCAAGGCAGAGCGACGCGGAGTTCAACATGGAACCGGGAGATCCACCGGATGCCCTCACGGTTTGGCGCAAGGGCTCGGCGGACATCCGGATACAGGTGAAGGGGCGCGCCGCCCACGCCGGCATGGCGCCGCAGGACGGGCGAAATGCCGCCGCCGAGCTGATCCATCAGTTGTCCACACTGGAGGGCGCCTTCCCGCATTCCGGCAGCGGGACGACGGTCAATTTGACGCTGCTCAAGGCCGGCGAACGCAGCAACATCATACCCGACTCCGCGGAGGCGACCCTCAACGTGCGCTATCGCGACGTCAAGGACCTCGAGTCCGTGATAGCCAGAATCACGGACAGCGCCGGCGTCACCGTCGTGCCGGATACGGCGGTGACCGTATTGCGCAATTCCGCCTTCCCGCCGCTCACCGAGAACGCCGCCATCGACGACCTTGCCGCCCGCGCCCGGGCGATCTACTCGGAGATCGGCAGGACAGTCACGCTCTCGGGAAATGGGGGAGCCTCCGAATCCGCCCTCGCCATGTCCGAGGGCACGCCGGCGCTGGACGGGCTGGGTTTCGTCGGCGGCGACTTTCATACGGATCACGAGTGGATCGACCTCGACAGCGTCTCGCCCCGGCTGTACCTGTTCACCCGCTTGCTCATGCAAACCTGCGCGTCCCCGCCCGCGCCCAGCCATGCTCTCGTGGAGGACCTGACCCGGCCTTAGAATCCCGGGCCGGCCCCGGCCCCGATGACCGTCAGCGGAGCAAGTCATGTGGATCGTTAGAGTAGCGCTGCAGCGTCCCTACACCTTCATCATGTTGGCGGTGCTGATCGTGCTGATGGGGGGCTACGCCATCCTCAACACGGCCACCGACATATTCCCGAACATCAAGATCCCGATCGCGGCGGTGATCTGGCGTTACAACGGCATCCTGCCGGAGGAAATCGCGAATCGAATCGTTCTCTTCTCCGAGCGAATCGCGCAAACGACGGTCAACGACGTCGAGCACACGGAGTCCCTGTCGGTGAACGGTACCGCGGTGGTCAAGTATTTCTTCCAGCCGGACGTCGATCAGGCGCTGTCGTTCGCCCAGATGACGGCAGTGTCTCAATCCCAGCTTGCCTTCTCGCCGCCGGGAACGACCGCCCCGTTCCTGTTGGCGTACAGCGCATCGAGCGTGCCCATCCTGCAGCTTGCCCTGTCGAGCGATACTTTGCCCGAGGCGCAGATCTACGACCTGACCAACACCATATTGCGCACTCAACTGGCCACGGTCGCCGGCGCATCGACGCCGTATCCGTTCGGCGGCAAGCAGCGCCAGGTGCAGGTCGATCTCGATCCCCAGGCGCTGCGGGCAAACGGACTGTCCGCCAACGACGTGGTCAATGCCATCGGGGCGCAGAATCTCATTCTGCCCGCCGGCACGGAGAAAATCGGCGACCTCGAGTACTACATCAAGCTCAATGCGAATCCCCTGCAGATCGACGACCTTAACAGCATTCCGATTCGCGCGCGGAACGGGACCGTGACCTACATTCGGGACGTCGCGCACGTGCGCGACGGATATTCACCGCAGACGAACGTGGTGCGATTGGACGGCCGCCGGGCCGTATTGATGAGCGTGTTGAAGACCGGCAAGGCCTCCACGATCGACATCATCAACAGCATCAACGAGAAGCTGCCTCAAATACGCGCCACCCTGCCAAGCGCATTGACCATAAAGGCGATCAGCGATCAATCGGTGTTCGTGCGCGCCGCCATCTCGGGGGTCGTGCGCGAAGCCGTGATCGCCGGCGCGTTGACGGGCCTGTTGATCCTGCTGTTCCTGGGCAGCTGGCGCAGCACCCTCATCATCACCATTTCCATACCCTTGTCCATTCTCGCGTCCATCGCCTGTCTTTCCGCACTGGGC
>Ga0182015_10005475_pt1 | contig 13185 bp, 8 predicted proteins | sample 712P3MmetaG_FD_120478 | JGI IMG/M metagenome (GOLD analysis project Ga0182015, IMG submission 120478) | Permafrost microbial communities from Stordalen Mire, Sweden - 712P3M metaG | ecosystem: Environmental > Terrestrial > Soil > Wetlands > Permafrost | place: Sweden: Stordalen | collected...
CGGGCGGTTTCGCGTTGGCGAACGCGTGGGCCGGAGTAAGCGCTGGCAAAAACGGTGGCGCGACGCGACCAGAATTCGCCCAGCAACTTCGCCTGCGCTTCGCCGTTGGCGGAAAGCTTGTCATAGTCTGCTCCCAAGAAAGACGCTTGGCCGTGACGCACGAGGACGATGTGGCTCATGCGTTTTGCACTTTCATGCCGCGCTTTCCGAATGCGCAGCTTCGAACAGTCCGGCGGCACCCTGGCCTCCGCCGACGCACATGGTGACAACTCCGTAGCGGGATTTGCTGTTAGGTCCGCGACGCGCCATTTCATTGGCCAGCGTTCCGACCATGCGCGAGCCGGTCATGCCGAAGGGATGGCCGATGGAGATGGAACCGCCGTTGACATTCATTTTTTCGGGATCGATTTGGAGGCGGTCGCGGCAGTAGATGACTTGAACGGCGAAGGCCTCGTTAAGCTCCCAAAGATCGATGTCGCTCGATTTGAGGCCTGCGCGTTGCAGTAATTTCGGAACGGCGAATACGGGGCCGATTCCCATTTCGTCGGGATCGCAGCCAGCGACCTGGAAGCCGCGGAAGATCAATTTGTATGGAATGCCAAGCTGATCGGCGCGTTGGCGAGACATGACGAGCGTGGCGGATGCGCCGTCGGAAAGCTGCGACGAATTTCCGGCGGTGACGCTTCCCTGGCCGCTGGTCGTATCGAAGTGCGGCTTCAGCGCGAGCAAGCCATCGAGGGTGGTGTCGGGGCGATTGCATTCGTCCTTATCGGCGCAGACCTCTTCTTTGGCGATCACTTCGCCGGTTTTCTTGTCGAGCGTGGCGCGGACTGCGTGCATGGGAGCGATTTCTTTCGCGAAAAAACCTTCCTGCTGGGCGCGAGCAGTGCGCTGCTGGCTGAGGAGCGCGTATTCGTCCTGGGCCTGGCGGCCGATTTTGTAGCGCTTGGCTACGACTTCGGCAGTTTCGCCCATCACCATGTAGACGCCGGGAAATTTTTCCAGCAAGCGGGGATTGGGGTCGTGGTTGCGCGGCACCAGCGTGATACTTTCGACGCCACCTGCGATGATTGCATCGCTCGCTCCGCTGACGACTTGATACGCGGCTTGCGCGATGGATTGAAGGCCGGAAGAGCAGAAACGGTTGAGAGTGAGTCCGCCGACGGAAGTCGGCAAACCGGCCAGCAGAGCGGAGACTCGGGCAATGTTGTGACCTTGCGGACCGTGAGGTTGTCCACAACCGAGAATGACGTCTTCGACTTCGCGGGGATCGAGTTGCGGTGTTTTGCGCAACACATCCTGAATGCAATGCGCGGCAAGTTCTTCGGGACGCGTCAGGTTGAACGATCCACGAAATGATTTGGCTAGCGCGGTACGCGAACTGGTTACGATGACTGCTTCTCTCATCAACTCCTCAACTTCTGTGTACGCTCACGGCTAAAGCCGTAAGTGATAACAAGACAGCTATCGCAGCGCTGAAGCGCTGCGCCACCCAAAATCAACTGCGAACCTCAGCCCGAACCTCAGCCTCGCACCGGAAGTCAGGCGGCCGCGAGTTGCTCTTTGTCGAACTCGGCAAACGTTTTGCCCGCTTCTGCCAGACGCTTCAATAGTGGAGCGGGTGCCCAAAGTTCTCCGTGCTGCTGCTGAAATTCGCAAACGCGCTGATAAACTTTCGGCAATCCCACGGTGTCGGCATACCACATCGGACCGCCGCGGTAGGCGGGGAATCCGTAACCGTTGAGATAAATGATGTCGATGTCGACGGCGCGGAGTGCGTAGCCCTCTTCGAGAATTCGCGCGCCTTCGTTGACGAGCGCATAGGTGCAGCGATCGACGATCTCATCGGAGGAGATCTGGCGCTGCGGGACACCTGCCTCCGCGCTCCACTTTCGGATTAGCGCAATGACCTCGGGATCGGCGATCGGGCGCCGGTTTTCGTCGTAGCGATACCAGCCTTTCGACGTTTTCTGGCCGTAGCGGCCGAGTTCGCAAAGACGATCTTCGGCGAAGGGCTGGCGGATTCCGGGTTTTTCGAGGTGACGATATTCTTTGCGAATGCGCCAACCTACGTCGAGACCTGCGAGATCGCCGGTCGCGAGAGGACCCATGGCGTTGCCGAATTCGACAAGCGATTGATCGACGGCTTCGATGTCCGCTCCTTCTTCGATGAGGAACTGGGCTTCGCGGCGATAAGGGCCGAACATGCGATTGCCGACGAAGCCGCGGCAGTTGCCGACCAGCACGCCAATTTTGCCGAGTTTCTTGGAGAGTTGCATGCAGGTGGCAATGACTTCGTTGCTGGTTTTTTTGCCACGAACAATTTCGAGCAGGCGCATGACATTGGCGGGACTGAAGAAGTGCGTTCCGATCACAGATTCGGGCCGAGATGTCGCCCCGGCGATTTCATCGATATTGAGCGTCGAGGTGTTGCTGGCGAGAATCGCTCCGGGACGGCAGACGCGGTCGAGTTCGGCGAAAACTTCTTTCTTGAGGGCCATGCCTTCGAAAACGGCTTCCACCACCATGTCTACGCTGGAGAATGCATCGTAGCTTGGGACGGGCGTGATCATTTGCAGGCGTTCGTCGACGAATGCTTGAGTGAAGCGTCCGCGCTCAACTGAAGTCGCGTAGTTCTTGCGGATTTTTCCCATGCCGGCTGCGAGTGCGGCTTCATCCACGTCTTTCAGCAGAACAGGAATGCCGGCGTTGGCGAAGACCATGGCGATGCCTCCGCCCATGGTTCCGGAGCCGACAACCGCTACGCGATTCACGGGCAGAGTCGGCGTTTCTTTGGGGACGTCGGGAATCTTCGCCACTTCGCGCTCGCCGAAGAAAACGTGAATGAGAGCTTTCGATTGATCGGAGAAAAGACATTCGGTGAAAAACTTCGCCTCGGCCTGGCAGCCTTCATCGAATGACAAACTTGTTCCGGCTTCGATGGCATTGATGGCCGCCAGCGGAGCTTTTAATCCACGTTGCTTTTTGGCAGCAACGGAACGTGCGGCGGCGAAGATAGCGGCGTTCTCGGTGGGAGTTCCGAGTTTGGCGGTGCGCTCGCGGGTTTTGGGAGCGGGTTTGCCGGCAACGTCATGGGCGAAAGATATTGCTCCGGCAAGAAGGTCGCCTTCGATGAGCTGGTCGATGAGACCGAGCGCGGCGGCTTCACGCGCGGAAACGGGCTTACCCTCGGCGCACATTTCGACTGCTTTGGCGAGACCGACAAGGCGTGGCAGGCGCTGCGTTCCACCGGCTCCGGGAATGATGCCGAGCTTCACTTCCGGCTGGCCAACTTGCGCGGTGGGTGACGCGACGCGGTAGTGGCCCGACATCGCGAGTTCCAGGCCGCCGCCGAATGCGCTTCCGTGAATCGCCATCACCACGGGCTTAGCGCTATCTTCGATGCGAAGCAGCAGAGGAAGCAAGGTGGCGCGGCGCGCTCCGGCTGCGGTCATCTTGACGAATTCCTTGATGTCAGCACCGGCGACAAAAGTGCGGCCCGCGCCGATTACGACGGCGGCTTTGACGGCGGGATCGGCATTGATCTCGTCGATTGCAGCCGAGATGGCTTCGGGGACTCCGGGACTGAGCGCGTTCACCGGCGGGTTGTCGATGGTGATGACGGCGATGTCGCTATTTTTATTTTTGTCTTTATTGCTATCGTTATCGTTCTGATTCGGTCTGGTGACTTTCACTAAATTGTTCATAGGGAATTTTCAACCTGATACTTTTTTCTCAGCTCTCGTTTGAGGACTTTTCCGGTGGCGGTTTTGGGCAAGCTTTCACAGAATTCGATCGATTGCGGACATTTGTAGTGGGCGAGACGCGCGCGGCAAAATTCGATCAGATCGACTTCGCTGAGTTCGCATCCCGGTTTTGCCACGACGATCGCCTTCGGGGCTTCGCCCCATTTCTGGTGAGACACGGGAATCACGGCGGCTTCGAAAACTCCGGGATGCGATGCCAGAACTTTCTCGACGTCGAGCGAAGAAATATTTTCTCCGCCGCTCACGATGATGTCTTTCTTGCGGTCGACGATGCGGATGTATCCGTTTTGCTCGATCACGGCCATGTCGCCGGTGTGAAACCAGCCGCCCCGCAAGGCTTCCGCAGTGGCTTCGGGTTGGCCCCAGTAGCCAGCCATGACGCCGTCACTGCGGGCGATGATTTCTCCCATGGTGACGCCGTCGCGCGGGATATCGTTGTCTGCGTCATCGACGACGCGCAGTTCGGAGCCGGGGTAGGCGTAGCCGGTCATGGCCTGGATCACTTGTTCCTGCTCGGGCGTGCCATGCATGTCGGGCTTTAATTCGGCGGTGGCGAGCGAGGGCGAACACTCGGTGAGCCCGTATCCGGAAAAACATTTGAAGCCGAGCTTTTCTTCTACCTCGCGGATCAACGTAGGAGAAGAAGCCGCGCCACCAATAACGGACCACTCGACGCTGCTGAGATCGTATCTGGAGCGCGCGGGTGAATTGATGAGCACCATGGCCATGATGGGGACAAGGCTCAGGGCGCTGACTTTTTCCGCCTGCACGAGACGAAATACTTCTTCGGGCAGGAAGCGCGGGAGCATGACGTGCGTCCCGCCGACGGAGGTGATGGTGTGAGCCGCTCCCCAGCCGTTGGCGTGAAAGAGCGGAATGGTGTGCATCAGCACGTTCTCGTAGCGAGTGTGATGATAGATGGCGAGGTTCAGGGCGTGGAGATAGACGTTGCGGTGCGTGAGCATCACGCCTTTCGGGCTGGCGCTGGTCCCGCTGGTGTAGAAAATCTCGGCCACGGAGTTTTCATCGAACGCCATCAGGTCTTCGCGGAAGGGCGTGGCCGAGGTGAGCATTTGTTCGTAGGTTTGACCGGAAAGCCACGGTGCTGGCGGCGTTCCATCCAACAGATGGAACTTGCGGACGGTGCGCAGATCATGGCGGAAGGAATCGACGAGGCCGGCGAATTCTTCTTCGAGGAAGAGCATGGTCGCGCCCGAGTCGTTCAGGATGTAGGTGAGCTCGGCCCCATTGAGGCGAATGTTGAGTGGGAGCAGAATGCAGCCGGCCTCGAGAACTCCGTAATAGGCTTCGAGCAGGCGATGGCAATTCAGGCTGAGGAAGGCGATGCGATCGCCGGGCTTCACGCCCGCGGTACGCAATGCTCCGGCGAGACGGCTAACGCGATCGGCAAACTCTGAGTAGGTGAAACGGCGTTCGCCGCACACGACGGCCGTTTTGCCGGGGAACTGTTGTTCCGCGTAACGGAGGAAGCGGACGGGGGTGAGTGGCAGATTCATGTTAATAAGTTATTACCAAGCTGTCTGGCCTCCATCGACCACGAGCACGTGGCCGGTTACGTAGGACGAAGCGTTCGAGGCGAGAAATATCGCGGCTCCTTTCAGATCGTGATCGCTGCCGAAGCGTCCTAAAGGAATCTTCGAGAGCAGAGACTCTTTGCGGTGCTCAATGACCCACTCTGACATGTGGGTGGGAAACCAGCCCGGCGCGATGGCATTCACCTGAATGTTATGCGGCGCCCACTTGCACGCGAGATCTTTGGTGAAGGCGATCACGCCACCTTTGCTGGCATGGTAGCCGATGGCCTGCAGTTCGGCCGACCCTCCGCCTAAACCCGCTACCGAAGCGATGTTGATGATCTTGCCCGACTTTTGCGCGGTCATGGTTTTTGCCACGGCCTGGCAAAAAAGAAACGTGCCGGTCAGGTTGGTGGAGAGAACTTTATCCCACTGCTCGAGCGTCATCTCTTCGATTGAAGCTCCCCAGGACACGCCCGCATTGTTGATGAGAATGTCGATGCGGCCGAATTTTGCGAGCGTCTTCTGAATAACTTCGTCGATTGCCGATTTGTTCTTGACGTCGCATTCGAGCGCCAATGTTTGCACGCCTAGACTGCGCAAGGATTCGGCTGCCGCTTCGCAGCGATCTTTCTTGCGGGCGCAGAGCACGAGATTCGCGCCCATCTCGGCCAAGCCCTCGGCCATCTGACGGCCGAGTCCCATTGAACCGCCGGAGATGATGGCGACGCGGCCAGTCAAATCGAAAAGTTGTTTGGCATTCACTTTGAGAAGCGCTTTCCCCACGACGTGGTGTCAGACAAACGCGATAGTTAATATCATAATAGAGTGACTAACGTCAATGAACGTTGCCTGCTTACAACCGAAGAACGACGCGGCCTGAGATTTCTCCGCGAGCCAGCTGCTCCAGAACTTGCTGGACATCTGCCAGCGGGCGGGTTGCCACCTGACAATGAACGGTTCCGGCCGCGCCCATCTCCAGAACTTCGCGCAGATCTTCGCGGGTGCCAACCGCGGACGCCTTGATCTGAATTTCGCCAGCGGCCATCATGATCGGCGGAAACGAAATTTCTTTTGCAGGCAGACCCACGGCGAGAAGCGTACCTGTCGGCCGCACACAGTAGAACGCCATGTCGTAGGCGGATTTGGCCGCGGAGGTGACGATGGCAACATGCATTCCTCCGGCGCGGCGGATTTCTTTTACGACCTCGGCGGTCGCGGCGTTCAGGGTTCGAGCGGCGCCGAGCGATTTTGCGAGGGCGAGTTTCTCTTCAGAAATATCGATGGCAGTCACTTCGGCGCCCGCGGCACGGCCGATCTGGACGGCGATGTGGCCGAGTCCTCCTACGCCGAAAACGGCCAAGCGCTGGCCGGAACGAAGCTTGGCCTGCTTCAACGCGCGATGGACGGTGACTCCCGCGCAAAGCAGAGGCGCTGCCTGCTCGGAGGAAAGCGCGTCAGGAATTTTGGCGGCGTGGCTGGCGGGAGCCTTGGCAAACTCCGCGTAGCCGCCATCGACCATGACTCCGGTGATGCGCTGGCGCGTGCAGAGGTTCTCGTTGCCTTCGCGGCAGAACTCACATTGGCCGCAGGTAAACTGCAGCCAGGGCACGCCGACGCGGTCGCCAATTTTGAAAGTTTCGACGGCGGCGCCGCGCTCGATTACGCGGCCCACGATTTCGTGGCCGAGAATCAGCGGCTTCTTCACGATCCCAGCAAACTGCGTCCAGTCGCCGTCGGCGACGTGGAGATCGGAATGACAGACTCCGCAGACTTCGACCTGGATCAAGACTTCATCGGAAGCGATTTGCGGGCGCGGAACTTCCTCGATCGACAGCGGGGTCTTGAATGCGTGCAGAATGGCGGCCTTCATCGCGAATTCTCCAAGAATTTCACACAAGAGTTCTTACGGTCGAATGCCGCACATAAAAAAATCGACGGCGCTGCGCACGCGATCTGTGAGTTTGTGCGGACCGGTGAGATCGACGGCCCACTGGCGCACAACGGTGCTGTAGAGACCTTCCATAAATTCGGCGAGATGCACGATGGGGAAGGCGCGCGTGACTTCGCCGCGCTTCTGGCCCTGGGTGAGGATTTCGCGGAGCAGACTGACGGCAGCTTCTTCGTGGCCGCGCAGTTCGGCGGAGCGAACGGGATCCATTGCGCCCGACAACACTACCGCCTGCCACAGTTGACGGTCGGCTTCGACTTCTCGCGCCATGGTGACGTAGAGGCGGCGCAGGCGGTCGCCGGTGCGCTCTTTGCTTGAAAGCTCGGAACGCAGGCGCTCACAGATGCAGGCGTAGCCCCGTTCTCCGACTTCGCGCAAGACCGCGTCTTTGCTGGGGAAATAGCGAAAGAACGTGGGCTGGCTGATTTCGAGGACTTGCACGATATCGTCGATGCGCGTGGCCTGGTAGCCGCGTTTGCGAAACAGCTTGATGGAAGTGTCGATGATCTGCTGGCGCAGGCGGGCTTTTTTCCGTTCGCGCAGGCCGACTTCGATCTTCTCGTCGACGTTATTATGGATGGTTTCCGCGGCCGAGCTCCGGGTGGCGAGCATAGCGGGCATGGATTATCCCCTCCTGCATCGATTGACGTAAATTGCCGGCCGCCAATAAATGTGAGGGTAACTATAACATGAGAGCAACTAACGTCAAAAGGCAAGCGCCGGAGCTTGACGTTGGTCGGCTGGCGATTGCGATTATTGCTGCCAACCGCCTCCGAGGGCGCGGTAGAGCTGCACGAGGCTTTGGTATTCGCTGCCCCGCGACTGGGCGAGCGTCAGTTCAGCGGAGAAGAGCGAGCGTTGACCATCCAGCACTTCGAGGTAGGTGGTCGTGCCTCCTTTATAGCGCAGGTTTGAGAGGCGGACGGACTCCTGCAAATCGGCCACCGACTGTTGGTCGCGCACGCGCACTTGATGGAGCTTCTGATAGCCGATCAGGGCGTCGGAGACATCTCCGAAGGCACGCTGGATTGCCTGCTTGTAGGCGATGACAGCCTGTTTCTGCTCAGACTCCGCGAGGTGAAGGTTGCCGCGCAGCGCACCGCCGGTGAAAATCGGCTGACTCACCGTCGCGCCGTAGGACCAGATGCCGAGCTGCGAGCTCATCATGCTGGTAAAGATACTGCTGCGTCCGAAGGCGCCGCCGCCCGAACCGGTCAGCGAGATTTGGGGAAAGAACTGGGCTTTGGCGACGCCGATTTCGGCGTTGGCGGCAATCAGTTCCTGCTCGGCTTCGCGAATATCGGGACGGCGCTCGATGATGGAAGAAGGAAGGCCGGCGGGCACTTCGGGCGGAAGCGTTTGCTCGACGAGAGGAAGTCCGCGCGCCACATTCTGCGGGTAATTGCCGACGAGGATGCTGATGGCATTTTCCACCTGCGCGATTTGCCGCTCCAGATCAGGGACCTGGGCATTCGCGGTATCGAGGACTTGTTGTGCCTGCAGTACATCCAGTTTCGTGGCCACGCCGTGATCAAGACGAAGGTTGGTGAGCTTGACGGAATCGATTTGCGTATTCACGGTGTCGTGGGTGATCTGGAGTTGCAGATCAAGTTGCAGCAGAGTGAAGTAGGCGCTGGCAACGTCGCTGACAAGAGTGAGTACGACAACTTGCCTGGCGTCTTCGGTCGCCAGAAGTTCGGCGCGGGCCGCTTCGTTGGCGCGACGCAGACGGCCGAAGAAATCCAACTGGAACGCGGCGTCGGCCGTCAGTCCCAGAAAGTTGTACTTGGACTGGATCGTATATTCTTTGCCGCCGCCGAAATCGGCGTTGCCTTGCACCTGCGGAAACAGGCTGGAGCGGGTGATCGCGAGTTGGGCACGAGCGGCATTGATGCGTTCGGTGGCAAGCTGCAAATCGTAATTTTGTTTGAGCGCAGTGCGAATCAGTTCCTGCAGCTTCGGATCCTGGAAAACTTGCCACCAGGGAAGGTCGGCATAGGAAGCGGTCTGGGCCTGAAGTTGAGGATTCTGGGCCAGATCACGATAGGCGGCCGGAGTCTGCGCGGCGGGACGATGGTAGTTGGGGCCCACCTTACAACCGACGAGCAAGCCGGAAACCAGTATCGCTAATAGAAGAGTCTTCATTCTCATATCCCGTAGACTCGTGATCCTTAAACTCATGTGCGCAAACCCCGCCCCGGTTTGTCTTGAAGCGTTGTAGGGCGGAGCACCTCAATCTCCCGGCGCCGGGGCGGGGGCTGCCGGCAATTCGCCGGAAGCACGCTCCTTGCCGGTACCCGACCATTTTTCAACCAGATAGAAAACCGCGGGAACGAAGAAGATCCCAACCGCACTGGCCAGCATCATGCCGCCGATGACCGTGGTTCCCATGATCTGGCGAGACACGGATCCGGCGCCGGTGGCGGTCCAGAGTGGTACGCAGCCGAGAATAAAGGCGAACGACGTCATGAGGATCGGCCGGAGACGAAGCTTGGCGCCTTCGAGCGCTGCGTCTGCCAGAGGCTTGCCATGCTCATACTGATCTTTGGCGAACTCGACGATCAGGATTGCGTTCTTGGCGGCGAGACCGATCAGCATGACCAGTCCGATTTGCGAATAGATATCGGTTTCGATTTGAACCGCGTAAGCAGGTACAAAGGCGCTGAGAATCACGCGGCGAAGATACAGGATGAAGAAGGCGCCAAAAATCGCTACGGGCGTGCTGAGCAGGACACTGAAGGGCAAAGACCAGCTTTCGTACAGCGCGGAAAGAATGAGAAAGACGAAGAGCAGCGAAAGTCCGAAGACGACCGACGGAGGAACGCCTTCGCGGGCTTTCTGCTCCTGGAACGAAATACCGGAGTAGTCGAAACCCATTTCGCGCGGCATGGTTTGCGCGAAAACCGCTTCGAGCGCAGCGGTAGCCTGGTCGGCGCTAAAGCCGGGCGCGGCGCTGCCGTTGATCTGGGCGCAGCGATATTCATCGAAGCGCATGGTGAATTCCGGACCAAACCGCGGCTTGACGGTTGTGAGCGTGGCGAGCGGGACGTTCTCGCCTTTATTATTGCGGACATAAAATTGTCCGACGTTTTCCGCGCGAGCGCGGTCCTCGCCCTCAGCCTCGATATAAACCTGCCACTGGCGGCCGAAGCGATTGAAATAGTTAATGAAGTATCCGCCCATGAAGGCCTGGATGGTGCGGTAGACATCGTTGAGGTTCACGCCTTGCTTCAGGACCTTGTCGCGGTTGACGTCAACAAATTCCTGCGGGACGCTGGGCAAGAACGTTGTGCTAAGGCTGGCGATTTCCGGGCGCTTGCGAGCGGCGTCGAGAAAAGTGGCGAGGTTCCTGGAGAGGAATGGAATGTCGGCGCCGGAACGGTCTTCAAGGATGAAGGTGAAGCCGCCGGAAGTGCCGACGCCGGGAATGGCAGGCGGGGAGAAAGCGAAAGCAATTCCCTGGGGCAGTTTGCTCAACTCGCGGTTGAGGTGCGCCTTGATCGCCTGAAATTGTTCTCCCGGCTTAGTGCGCTGATCCCAGGGCTTCAAGGTGACGGCAAAGAACGCGTTGTAGCTGGTGCGGACAAAACTCAGCAAACTGAAGCCGACGACGCTGGTGGAGTATCGAACGCCGGGAGTATCGGCAATGATTTTTTCAATGTCGGCAGCGACGGCGGTGGTGCGTTCGAGTGAAGCCCCGTTCGGCAGCTGCAGATTGATGTAGGCGTAGCCCTGATCTTCATCGGGAAGGAAGCTCGAGGGCACGAGATGCGCGAAGAAACCCGCTGCAATGCAAAAGGCCAACAGCAGTACCAGCACCACGGCAGTTTTTCGGACGAGCACCCCACTCCAGCGAACATAGCCATCGGTGGCCTGCTCGAAGCGGCGATTAAACCAATCGAAGAACCTCTGTAACAGGCCGCGGCTCGGCTCTTTCGGGCGTAGAAGCAGCGCGGCCAGGGCCGGGCTGAGGGTGAGAGCGTTGAAGGCAGAGAGAATAACGGAAATGGCAATGGTGACGGCGAACTGCTGATAGAGTCTGCCGGTGATTCCGGGAATGAAGGCGGTGGGCACAAATACGGCGGAGAGAACCAACGCGATACCGACGACCGGGCCGGAGAGTTCCTCCATCGCTTTTAGAGCCGCATCTTTGGGGCTGAGACCTTCTTCGATGTGGCGCTCCACGCCTTCGACCACGACGATGGCATCATCGACGACGAGGCCGATCGCCAGCACCAGTCCGAAGAGCGAAAGCGTGTTGACGGAGAAACCGAAGAGCGGGAAGAAGATGAAAGTTCCGATCAAGGAGACGGGCACGGCCAGGAGTGGAATCAGGGTGGAACGCCAGCTCTGCAAGAACAGGTAGACGACGAGAATGACCAAGGCGAGCGCGATGATGAGTGTCTTGACGATTTCCTTGATGCCTTCCGTGACCGAAAGAGTGGTATCGAGAGAAACCGCGAAGTCCATGTCGTCGGGGAAGCGCTGTTTCATTTGCGCCATCAGCTTCTTGACCCCGGCAGCGGCATCGACCGCGTTCGAGCCGGGTAACTGGTAGGCGGCAATGATGGCGCCTGGTTTTCCGTTAAAGCGGCCGATGACGCTGTAGTCCTGCGAGCCGAGTTCGATGCGGGCCAGATCGCGGACGCGGACGATTCCGCCATCGGGAGTTTCGCGAACCACGATGCTGCCGAATTCTTCGGGCGAGATCAGGCGTCCCTGGGCGAGCACGGTGTAAGTAAATTCCTGGCCTTTGGGAGCGGGCTCTCCGCCTGCTTTGCCGGCCGGGTTCACGGTATTTTGCGCTTGAATGGCGTTGACGATTTCCGGGACCGTGATGCCGAGTTTGGCCAAGGTGTCGGGCTTGACCCAAAGCCGCATGGCATATTGGCCTGCGCCGAATACCTGAATGTTGCCGATACCCGGCGAACGAAGAATGGGATCGGTGATGTTGATATAAGCGTAGTTCGCCAGAAACTTGGCATCGTAGGTTCCGTGCGGCGAGTAGAGTGCAACCCACATGAGCGGAGCGGTCACCGATTTTCGAACGGTAATTCCGTAGTTGGTGACGTCGGCGGGAAGCTGGGAAGCGGCCTGCGTTTCACGGGCCTGGGTAAGAATGAAATCGGTGTTGGGGTCGGTTTTTACATCGAAGTCGACAATCACGCTGGCGGTTGAGTTGCCGGTGGCGTTGAGCGAATACATGTAGTTCATGTTGTCCACGCCATTAATCTGCTGCTCGATGGGCGTGGCAACGGCTTGTTCCAGCGTTTGCGCGTCGGCGCCGACGTAGGTGGCAAGAATCTGAATCTCAGGCGGAGTGATGTTGGGAAACTGCGCGACCGGCAGAGTCAGGACGGTGAGACCGCCGACCAGAACCATGACGATCGAGATCACCATGGCGACGATGGGGCGATTGATGAAGAATTTTGACATCGGACTAATTCCCCTTCGTCCCGCCAGCATACGGCTTGGGGATCACATGAGCGCCGGTGCGGACCTTCTGAACTCCTTCCGCGACGATCCGATCGCCGGGGTTAAGACCGTCCGCGATCACCCACTGATTGCCGACACGATCGCCGACGGTGACGGTCCGAATGGTGACTTTGTTGTCGCCATCGACGACGGCAACCTGGTATCCGCCTTGAAGCTCGGACACGGCGCGCTGCGGAACCAGCAGCGCGTTCGGCTGCAGACGGATGACGGCACGCACTTTGGCGTAACCTCCGGGCCGAAGAATGTTTCCGGGATTCGGGAACAGTCCGGCAATTCGGATTGCTCCAGTGCTCTCATTGACCTGGCGGTCGGCAAAATAAAAAGTTCCGTCGTGCGGATAGATAGAACCATCGGCCAAGGTGAGTTGGAGGCGCAGGTTCTTGTCGGCCTCAAGACGGCTTTGTTCGCTGGGAAAGCGACGGCGCCATGCGAGATA
>Ga0182015_10005476_pt1 | contig 13184 bp, 15 predicted proteins | sample 712P3MmetaG_FD_120478 | JGI IMG/M metagenome (GOLD analysis project Ga0182015, IMG submission 120478) | Permafrost microbial communities from Stordalen Mire, Sweden - 712P3M metaG | ecosystem: Environmental > Terrestrial > Soil > Wetlands > Permafrost | place: Sweden: Stordalen | collected...
CAGCCGGATCTTCTTGCTTCTTGGAGTCGTGCTGGCTGCGGCGGCGGCGGTTGCCGTGCTGCTCCTGGTGCGCTCGAATGCACCAGCGAATGAAGTCAGCGTTGTCGTGTCCGACACGAGCATCCCCGCTGGTACGACATTGACACCAGCAATGGTCGTGGTGGCTCAGGTCCCGCTGACCGCAAGGCCAGGTGACGCGTACACCGATCCGGTGGCCGTGGTCGGCAAGGTGACCCAGGTCGCACTTGCCAACAACACCCCACTGGTTCCTGGTTTCTTCTCGACGCCGGCGTTGTCGATCACGTCGAGTGGTACTGGGACAGCCGTGACCGACGTCGAGACGCAGATCACCAAGGGTTACGTCGCAGTGGCGATCCCCACCAGCGCGTCTGTGCCGGCGAGCGCCAGCGCCCTGCAGGCGAACAACTTCACCGGTCCACTTGTGGCCGATGCCGGCTACATCCTCCCAGGCGATCACATCGACATCCTCGTGCAGTCGACCAACGGCAGCCTGGGCATTCGCTACACGTTCCAGGACCTCGTCGTGCTGCGCGTCGGTGACTCGGGGAGCTCGTCGACATCCTCTGCTGACACACTCCTCGTCGAAGTGCCTCGCGCGCAGGCACCACTGCTCACCGGTCTCATGATCGGTGACGGACACGAGTTCGTTGTCAAGTACGTCCTTCGGCCCGAGTCCGAGTGGGGCAAGCTCACCGCGACCGGTTACACCCCGAACTACGAGTCGACCGGCGCAGCCGACATCCCGTCGGTGAAGCAGACCATCGTGACTCCAGGCACCCTGGACAGTCTCTTCGGCGGCTGATAGTCATGACGCCAGCCGCAGTTGTCGCAGCGGCCCTGGCCGCGTCGGCAGTCCTCTCGATCTTCGCCTACCTCCTCAGCCGTGGCCAGAGCCAGGCTGGGGAGATGGCACGGCGCCTCAACCAGTACGGTGGCGATACGGTGGCAGTCGCCACGCCGCCACGGGTCAAGACCGGCAACGCGATTCGGGACCTGCTCGACGGGCTCACCAGTGGCCTCAACCCGCTGTTGTCGCGCACGTCGCACACAGGCAAGCTTGCTGACGATCTTCAGAAGGCCGACCTCAAGCTGAAGTCGTCAGAGTGGCTCCTTGCCGTCGTCGGTCTCGGTGTGCTCGTCGGCCTGCTCGTCGCCTTCCGCTACGGCCAGCCGCTTGCCTTCATCCCCTGCCCGATCGTCATCTATTTCCTGAGCGGGTTCTTCCTGAAGTTCCGCCAGAAGCGGCGCACCCGCGCATTCAACAATCAGCTCGGCGACACGCTGATGCTGCTGAGCAACGCGCTCAAAGCCGGCCACTCCTTCGCGCAGGCCCTCGCCTCGGTTGCGAAGAATGCCAATCCGCCGATCTCCGAGGAGTTCGCGCGCGCAACCCGTGAAATCGCGCTCGGCATCAACGTCGATGAGGCGCTCAACCACATGGTGGTGCGCAACAAGTCCGAGGACTTCGACCTCATGGTCACGGCGGTACAGATCCAGCGCGTGGTTGGTGGCAACCTTGCCGAGATCCTCGACACCATCGCGTTCACGATCCGTGAACGTGTGCGCATCCAGGGCGAGATCCGAACCCTGACGGCTCAAGCTCGCGCATCGGGGTGGATCATCACGATCCTGCCGATCGCACTCGCGGGTTTCCTCGCGCTGATCTCCCCATCGTATTTCGACCCGATGATCACCGATCCGCTCGGACACATCATGCTCGGCGTTGCGATCTTCTCGATCGCAGTCGGCGCGGTCGCGATCCAGAAAATCGTGAAGATCGAGGTCTGACGTGAGCCTTCTCGCCATCGGTCTCGCCGCCGCCCTCGGTGGCGGCATCCTGCTCATCGCATTCGGTCTCGCCATGTCGGTCTCACCGCGCCAGAGCGACCTGCTCGAAGCCCGCCTCGCTCAGTTCGCCGAAGCCGGCCACGCGCCGACAACGCTCGCTGAAGTCGAGATGTCGCTGCCCCTCTTCGACCGTGTGATCCGTCCGTTCCTGGACAAGATCGGCAATCGCCTCAACAGGAACGCGGGTCAAGGCAGCACCGACGCACTCCAGGAGAAGTTGAACCTGGCGGGGCGCCCGATGGGGCTCAACGCGTCGGGATTCCTCGCCCTGCGACTGCTCTCCATGCTGCTCTTCACCGCGGTCGGGCTCGCGCTGGCGCTCTTCGGCGCACTCGCGATGCCGCTCTTCGCGGTCGTCCCCCTCGGCGGTCTGATCCTCGGGTACCTCGCCCCTCAGATGGTGGTTGCCCGACGGATCAAGAAGCGTCAGAAGGAGATCCTGCTCGCCCTTCCCAGCGCGCTCGACCTGCTCACCATCTCGGTGGAAGCGGGACTCAGCTTCGACGCCGCCCTCACCCGGGTGGTCGACAAGTACAACAACGAGTTCTCGCGAGAGCTGACGATCATGCTCAACGAGGTTCGCCTCGGCCGCCCACGTCTCGAGGCACTCGATGATGTCGGCCGGCGGTGCAAGGTCGAGGAGCTGAGCAACTTCATTCAGGCGATCATCCAGTCGGAACAGCTCGGTGTCGGCGTTGCCAACGTCCTCCGCATCCAGTCGGAGGAGATCCGCCGCAAGCGCCGTCAGCGCGCCGAGGAACAGGGCCAGAAAGCGCCACTGAAGATGCTCTTCCCGATGGTCGGCTGCATCTTCCCGACGCTCTTCATCGTCCTGCTCGGACCGGCCGTCATCGAGGTCGCCCACCAGTTCGGCTCGGGCGGCGGCTGAAGCCGGAGGATCAGGCGCCGGGTCTCGCGCCCGGACTATTCAGTCACGGCCGCTTACGGACGGAGGAGTCCCCGGCTCCGGCTTCAGACCGGACTAGTCAGCCTCCGCCGGGGTCTCCTCCGTCCTCGGCTCAGCTTCGATCCGGGTCTCTTAGCCTCTGACGGTTCCTCCGCTTAGGAGAGCTGGCGGAGGACGCGTTCGAGTTGGCGTCGTCGGGCGATCCGCCACCTCGCGCGAAGCGCGGGTACTGAGCGGTACACCTCGGGTACCGGTGCATCTTCCTGAGCGGACTCGCGCAGCATCGCGGCGACGGTTTCGCGGAGTTCCACGAGGCGGAGGCTGCGGGCCACTTCGAGCGCGGCCGAGATTCGCGCCTCTTCCCCCGATCGCATCCAGTCCTCGAGCGCGTCGACGAGGCCCTCGCGGCCGTCGCCGATGACGATGCGCGCGTACTCGGTGAGCTGCTCCGTGAGGGTCGTGACATTGGATTCGAAGCGCCGCTCCATGTAGGCGAGGATCGCGTCTCGGGCGCTCTGATGGGCGAGCACGGCGATGAGGCCGGGAGCGGTCCGCCCGATCAGCAGCTTCTCGAACGGGGAAACTTCGAGGTACCCGATGTGGGCCTCGGCACTCGACACCAGCCACGGGCTGCCGTCACCCCGGTAGAGGCAGAGGTTGTCGGGCAGCCCGGGATGCTGCCAGCCGTACAGGCCCCCGGTCGCCTCCTGGAGCACCGTGACGCTCTCCCGGCTGAGGGCGTAGCGGACCAGGCTTCCGGCCGCGGTGATGCTCTTGGCCTGCTGGAACCGCGCCAGGCTCTCGACCGTAGCCTGCCCTTCCGGGTCCATCTCGCCCGCCGGCACGGTGAGCACCGCGGTCGTGCACTGCACCAGGGCGCACTCGAGCAGACCGGCGTAATCGGGGCCCGTGGGCTCGTCCAGGAGATCGTAGGTCTTGCGAGCGGAGACGTCGCTCCGAGACGTGCGCAGGAGTGGTTGCACAGAGCAATTCTGTAACGAAATCTAAGGTTCCAGTGCGGCAAACGCGTGTTACGGTCATTTTGTGGGCGCGATAGCCGCATCTATCGACAGCACTCCGGGCCAGGTCTTCGCAGACGCGCTGCTGGTTGTCGCAGTGGCGATCAACGTATATCTGGGGTGGAGTCACGGACTCATCCGCCGCGTTTTCGCCGCGGTGGGCGTCTTTCTTGCGTGCTTCGCCGCGTCCAACCTGGGCAACGCGATCGCGGCCCTGATCCACGCGCACAACGTCGACGCCAACGCGTGGGCATTCGTGGCGGTCTTCGTGTTCGTGATCGTCGTGTTCGAGGTGCTCGGCGCGCTTCTCAACGAGCGACTCGAGAAGATCGTCGTCGCGGCGTTCAACAGGATCGCCGGGGTACTGGTGGGCGCCGTGGTCGGCGTCGCCGAGGTGCTCATCCTGTTCCTCGTCGCCATCTCCGTGAGCGGACCGAGCTCGACAACCCACACGAGCATGGCCCAGGACATTCATTCGGCGACCCTGAGCGGCGCGGTCGTTCGTCTCGAGCCCCAGGTGACGACCCTCTTCGCGCCCGCGCTGCCGTCGAACCTGAGCAGCCATTTCGCTCAGAACGCGGTGGTGGTCACCCCGCCGGTCTGACCAGACCGCGCCGGCTCAACGAGCCGACGTGACGTCCGCTGGGAAGAAGGTCTTGACCACGGAGCCGAGGCCGACGAGGTTGAACGGCTTGGTGATCAGGTGATTTGCGCCCGCCAGGCGAGCGCGCTCGATGTCGTCATCGCTCGAGAGTGCGCTGAACATCACGATCGGGATCTCGGAGGTGGGCGCGTTGCCGCGAATGCGCTTGCAGGTCTCGATGCCGTCCATCCCGGGCATCATGATGTCCAGGATCACGAGGTCGGGCGCGCGCGCCTCAACCTGCGCGAGACCGTCCTCGCCGTTCTCGGCGGTGGTCACGTCGTAGCCCTCGATGCCGAGGTACATCGCGACGATGTGGAGGAGCCTGGGATCGTCGTCAACGATCAGGATGCTTCCCCGGTTCATGCCTACGCCCCCGCTCCATCCTGGGGCGCGTTGAGGCGACCCTCTGACATGTACTGCGAAAGGTCGCGCTCGTGCCCGAGCCCGCGCTCGATCGAATCGAGCACGCGCTGGTAGAACTCCTCGCGCTCCTTGCGATCCTCATCCGGGGCGACGACCTCGCCGCGCACGCGGTGCTGGATCCACGGCGGGACGAGCTGCTCCACCGTGTTGCCGCCGACCTTGACGCTAATCATGGTGTCGTCGAGCTCCTCGACCACGACGCTCACACGGTGGGCGATGCCGACGTGGCTGTCGAGCCGCCAGGCCCGCTCCCAGGCTCGCTGCCGGCCGATGCCGAGATAGATGAGGGTCACCGGATCGGCGACCAGTTGCCCGCCACTTCCGGAGCTGAGCTCCTTGAGGAGGAGGCGCCAGACGTCGCCGTCGATCTGCCGCGACACCCATCCGACCAGTGACGGCGCCCGGTTGTCGAGGTCCGGCAGCGACACCGCCAGCGAGCTGTCAAGGCTCGGCAGCGCACTGACGACACCGGCATGGCGGCGGCAGTACACGTGGTCCTCGATGGTGACGCGGTGTTCAGGGCACCAGGCGGTCCGGCATTCGCGGCCGCGACGGTCGACGTACTCGCACGGCGCACCGTCCGGGGACGTGCATCCACCCTGCGTGCAGGGATGGGGCGACCTTGGCGTGGACTCGGCGGACATCACCTCATCCACAGTAGCATCGGTCGGCCGAGCGCGAACCCTGCCCATCTACCACACCAACGGGATGAGCCTTCGCGTCTGCGCGGCATAGATCCTGTACTCGGGAAAGACACGGGCGAGCAGCCCCTCCTCGAAACGAGCTCTGAGCATCTGCACGCCGATGAACGGGATCAGCGTCAGCGTGGCCCAGAGCGCGGGCCGGGTCATGACGAGCGTGACGGCGGCGAGAATCTCGGCGGCATAGAGCGGATGCCGGATGAACCGATACGGCCCTCCCGTGACCACCCGGCGCGCCTCTGGAATGATGCTGAGGTTGCGGCGCAGATAGAGCAGTCCATACACCCCGAGGATGAACGCGCCGAGCGCCAGCGGAGCGGAGATGTCGCGGATCACCACCCACGGGGTGAACAGCGCCGGGTTGGGAAATGCTCCGACCACGAGGAGCATCGTGGTTCCCACCAGTCCCGCCGTCCGGGCGATCGCGCGCCCGTCACGAGCGCGGGGCCTCGGACGCACCAGGTAGATCCCGACCGGGATGACACAGAAGAGCAGATAGACGCCTGTAGTCAGTGGGCCGGCCAGGTAGTTCCCGAATCCGGCGTGCACGGGAAGCGCGTGCACCTGCGACAGCAGATTCGACAGCACACGCCATCCGAGCAGGGCGAACAGCACCGCTGGAAGTGAACGCCCGAAGACCAGAAATCGGATTTCTTCGACGCGACGTTCCAGGTCTCCACGGCGTGCTGGAATCGCGACCGCCTCGGCCATGGCCGGAGTCTAGGTCAGCCCAATTCAGAGCGACGCTCTCGTAGCCCGGTTGTCATGGAATCACCACGGTTTCTCGTTGCCGGAGCACCGTCCGTGGCGTGTCCGATCCTTCGTTACCAATATTTAGCACGCAGGCCATTCCGTTGCAGCAGCAGGGGCCCACACTCGCATCAGTCGGGTCCGAGTAAACATCTCGGCCTCGAAAATTCAACCCGAAAGGAGGTGAAACACAGAATGGATATGCTGAGCACCCTGTACCTTCGCGCAACAGAGTTCATCGCTCGCAAGCGTGAGGAGGCTGAGGAAGGCCAGGGCATGGTTGAGTATGCGCTCATCCTCGTCCTTATCGCCATCGTCGTTATCGTTATCCTGCAAGTCGTCGGCAAGCAGGTCAACAACGTGTTCTCGAACATCAGCAACGGCCTGGCCTCGTAGCTTTTACAAGCAACCAGGACAGTCAAGAGGAGCCGGCCATCGGGTCGGCTCCTCTTTTTATTGCATGTGAACGCTGTGTCGCGTACCCGTGCACGCCCATCCACCTGCGCGCGATTCGCCGTACCATGCCATCGATGCACCTGGTGTGCGGGGGGCGCATGTGATCCGCGTACTCATCGCGGACGAGATCGCGCGAATCGTCGGCGACCTCGAGAAGCTCGAGCCATACCATGACGTCGTCGACGTCTGCGGCGTTGCACACCAGGCGTCCGCGGTGATCGAGGAAGCCTGGCTGCGCCAGCCCGACGTGCTGGTGCTGCATGAGCGTTTCGCGGACCTGCCGCCGTCGGATTTCGCGGCGCACCTGGGCTCGGTGTCGCCCGCGACCCGCGTGCTGCTCATGACGTCGGGTGAGCCGCAGGAAGCGGCGGACAGCTGGACGGCAGGTGCGGTCAGCGAGTCGGCTGCGGGACCCGAGCTCCTCAAGGCGATCCGCGTCGCGGCGGGCATCGGCATCCCCGGTGGCGCCGGCGTGGACAGCTCACCCGAGACTGGCGAAGGTGCTGCCGTTGCCGGTCCCGGGAGGCGTGGAGTCCGCGCCCCGGTGGGTCGCGCGACCATCGTGGTCGCCTTCTCCGGCAAAGGAGGCACCGGCGCGTCGATGGTGGCCACCAACCTCGCGGTGATCCTCGCCCATGGTGCCGACGGCCGCGCAGCGCTGCTGGACATCGATCTCCAGTTCGGTGATGCGGCGAGCATGCTCCATGTTGAGCATCACCCCCTCACCATTGCCGATCTGGCAGCGCACGGCGAGGACATCGACGCCAGCCTGCTCGACGACGTCCTCGCCACCGGTTCTGGAGAGGTGCGGGTGCTCCGTGCCCCGTCGAGCCCCGAGCTGGCCGAGGCGATCGGCGCCGCCCACCTGCGCTCGATCATCCGGACGACTGCCCGGGCGCATGAGTTCGTCGTGGTGGACACGCCGTCCAGCGTCGATGAGCGCGTCCTGGAGGCGTTCGAGCTCGCCGATCGACTGCTCCTGGTCACCAGCTACAACCTCAGCGCCGTGCGCGGCACCAAGGCAACGCTGCTCATGCTCGAGGCACTGGGTGTCGACCTGGATCGTGTCGATATCGTCCTGAACCACACGCGTCCGCGTACCAACTATCGCCGCGAGGACATCGAGCAGATCCTTGGCCGGGGCGTCCTCATCGACCTCCCCTACGACCCCCGTGTCGATCCATCACTCGACTCCGGAATGCCGATCGTCCTTGCCCAGCCCCGCTCGGAGCTGGCTCGCCGGCTGACTTCGCTTGCCCAGCTCATCGCCGCGCCTGCGAGCGTCGATGTGGGCACCGTCGAGATACCGGCGCCCGAGCCCCCGGTGTACCGGCGCCGATTCAGCCTGGGGCGGAGGTAAGGTGGCGCCGTGATCCGCGTCCTGGTTGCCGACGGCAGCGAGCGCATCCGCGCCAACCTCGTCCGGCGCCTCGCCGCCGAAGAGGACATCACGGTTTGCGGCACCGCAATTGACGGCGAGCAGGCACTCCAGGAAGCGCTCCACCTGGTGCCGGACATCGCGGTGCTCGATGCCGGGCTGACCGGCCTCGATGGTGTCCAGACGACCGAGATGCTCGCGGAGTATGCCCCCCAGGCCGGCGTGATCCTGATGTCGATGGAGAGCGGCAGCGAGCTCTTCCGGAGGGCGATGCTCGCCGGCGCCCGCGAGGTGCTCCAGAAGCCCTTCGCCGGGGACGACCTGGTTGCCGCGATTCACCGGGTCCACGCCTTCCAGGCCCGCAAGCGCGCCGCCCAGGCGGTTCACCAACCCGCAGCCGGAAGCCCCGCCGCCGCAGACGGAGGCCGTCGGCGCGACGGCCGCATGATCACGATCGTCTCGGGCAAGGGCGGTGTCGGCAAGTCGATCATCGCCACCAATCTCGCGCTGGTGCTCAACCGGCCACACCCGGGGAGCGTTGTGCTCGTGGATCTCTCGCTCCAGTTCGGCGACATTGCCGCGTTGCTCGCGATGACCCCGGACGGATCGATCGCGGAGTTCGCCGCCAGCGACGCGGGCATGGCCGATCGTCACGTGATCCAGCAGGCGCTCTCCCTCGGCCCGCAGGGGCTGACCGTCCTCGCGGCACCCCCGAGCCCCGAGCTTGCCGACTACGTGACCACCGCCCATCTGCGCTCACTGGTGGCCGAGCTGCGCTCGACCTTCGAGACAGTCGTTGCGGACACCACGGCGCAGCTCTCCGAGATCACCCTCGAGGCGCTCGAGAACTCCGACCACATCGTGCTCGTCACCGACTTCAGCGTCACCTCGGTGAAGAACACCCGCCTGATCATGTCGGTGATCGGTGTCCTCCAGGTCGATCCGGAACGAATCGTCGTGGTCGCAAACCACCGCGACGCACCACTCGCCGGAGGCATGGACAAAGCTCGAATCGAAGACTTCCTCCGTCACCCGGTCGCGGCCGAGATCCCCCACGACGCCCAGGCCATCGGTGGATCGGTCAGCTCAGGTGTCCCCGTCGTGATCGGCGGCCACTCCTCCCCCGCCACTGCCGCTTTCGAGCGCCTCGCCGCCGCCCTCACCGGCGATGCGGGAGCGGAGTCGGCTGCCGAGCAACCCGGCAAGAAGCGCGGCCGGCGCCGGCTCGCATTCGGCAGGGACTAAAGAGACCCCGGCTCCGGCTTCATACCGCTCTAATACGCACTTACGGACGGACGGAGGAGACTCGGGCTGAGGGTGGATTCGCCACCGACCGTGGACGGAGGAGACCCCGGCGGAGGCTGAATAGTCCGGTTTGAAGCCGGAGCCGGGGTCTTCTCCGTCCGTGTGCGTCGCTTAGCGTCCGAAGCCGGCGGCGCTCAGCGTCCGAAGATGCGGCGTTTGCGCTTGTCGTCGGCCTTGCCCGCGGCGGCGCCGGCACCGACTGGCTGGCCGCCGCCTGGGACGAGGGCGCCGGCGAGTTCGCGGATCGAGCGGCTGATCTCCGCCTCGGGGCTCGAGGTGACGAACGGGATGCCCCGGTTGATGGAGTCGCCGACAACGCGCGGGTCGTACGGGATCTGGGCGCCGACGCTGTGGCGCAGGTTCTGCTCGATCGAGTCCTTGTTAAAGTCGGAATGCGAGTCGCTCCGATCGACGACCAGCAGGACGGAGGCCGGGTCGACGGTGAGGGACTCGAGGACCTTCAGGGCCAGTTTCGCGTCCTTGATCGCGGGGATGGTGAGCGCGGTGACCACGAGGATGTGCTGCGCGGACTCGATGACCTCGAGGTTGAAGTCGGCCAGGTGCGACGACGTGTCGATGACCACGTAGTCGAAGGTCTTGCGCAGCTCCGCCATCACCATGCGAACGTGGTCGCCGGTGATGAGGTCGGCCAGCTCCGGGCTGATGGGAGCGAGCAGGACCCGGACGCCGTTCGGTCCCTGGGCCATGATTTCGTTGAGCATCTCGGGCTCGAGGGTCTCCGACTCGACGACATCGGTGATGCTCCGGCTGTGATCGAGGTTGAGCATGACCCCGATGTCCCCGAACTGGAGATCGAGATCGACGAGCGCCACGCGTGACTCCGTCTCGACGGCAAGCGCCACCGAGAGGTTGGTTGCGAGCATCGTCTTCCCCACCCCGCCCTTGCCGGAGAAGAGCACGATCACCTCGCCGAGCGCTGCGGCACGCGGGGCGCCGGAGCCGTCCGGGGTAGCGGCGCGCGCGAAGGTTCCCTTCTTCTCCTCGAGCTGATGCACGCGCCGGATCGCCGCGACGAGCTCGTCGTGGCTGAACGGCTTGATCAGGTACTCGCGCGCTCCCGCCTGCATGGCGCGGCGGAGGTAGTCCCGCTCGCCCTGCACCGACATGATGATCACCGGCGAGGCCGGCAGCTCCTGAGCGAGCCGCTCGGTGAGCTGGATGCCGTCCATGATCGGCATGTTCACGTCGGTCAGCACGATGTCGGGGAGCAGGCGGTGCGCTTCCTCGAGTCCCTGCTTGCCGTCGCCCGCGGTGCCGATGACCTCGATGTCCTCTTCGAACCCGAGGAGTTTGCGCAGGTTATCCCGCGTGCTCGCGATGTCGTCGACGATAAGGAGCCTGATCAAATCGATCGGGACCTCAGCCCACCGTCAAGCGTGCTGCCTGTACCGGGTCGACCGGTATCCCTGGTCCCATGGTCGCGGCGATCGTGACCGTCTTTACGTAGGTGCCCTTCGCGCCGGAGGGCTTGGCCCGAACAATTGCATCCATCAAAGCGGCGAAATTGTCGCGCAATTTGTCGTCGTCGAACGAAGCTTTACCAATTGCGGTGTGAATGATGCCAGTCCTGTCATTGCGGAACTCGACCCTGCCGCCCTGAACATCCTGGATCGCCTTGGCGATATCGAAGGTCACCGTCCCCGCCTTGGGGTTGGGCATCAGACCGCGAGGGCCGAGGATCTTGCCGAGGCGGCCAACCATGCCCATGACCTCGGGAGTGGCCAGCGCGACGTCGAAGTCGATCTGTCCGTCCTGCACCTTCTTGACCAGGTCCTCGCCGCCGACGACCTCCGCCCCGGCCTCGATGGCCTCGCGGAGCTTCTCGCCGGTCGCGAACACCGCGATCCGCCGGGTCTTCCCGGTGCCGTGGGGAAGCGTCACGGTGCTGCGCACCACCTGATCTGCGTGGCGTGGATCGATACCGAGGCGGACGTGAGCCTCGATCGACGAATCGAACGCGGTGACCGCAGTCTGGCGGACCAGGCTCACCGCCTCGGACGGTGGATAGAACTTCCCCGCTTCGATCGCGCTCGCGGCTTCGCGGTACTTCTTGCCGTGCTGTTTGGGCATCTTCACTTGCTCCGTGGTGTTGGCGGACGCATCAGGCGTCCTCCCACTCAGTGGTTTAGTTGACGTTCAGACCCATTGATCGCGCCGTGCCCTCGATGATCCTTGTGGCGTGCTCCAGGTCGTGGGCGTTGAGGTCGGCCTGCTTGACTTCGGCGATCTCGCGCACCTGCTGCTTGGACAGCGCTCCAACCTTGTCGCGGTTCGGGGTTCCCGATCCCTTCTCGACACCGGCGGCCTTCTTCAAGAGCTCCGACGCCGGGGGTGTCTTGGTGATGAAGCTGAACGTTCTGTCCTCGTATACGGTGATCTGCGCAGGAATGACCCCGGACAGATTCGCCGTGCGCTCGTTGTACGCCTTGCAGAACTCCATGATGTTCAGCCCGTGCGGCCCCAGCGCGGTCCCGACCGGCGGGGCCGGGGTGGCCTTGCCTGCCTGGAGCTGCAGCTTGATGACCGTCTTGACCTTCTTCTTGCTCATTGGTTTCCTTGCGTTTCCTTGTGATGCTGCCTAGCGGAGCCGCTCGACCTGGAGCAGGTCGAGCTCGACAGGTGTCTCGCGTCCAAACATGTTGACGAGCACCTTGAGCTTGCCTTTCTCGACGTTGATCTCGGTCACCTTGCCGTGGAAGTCGGTGAACGGCCCATCGATGACGCGAACGTTCTCGCCAACCTCGTATTCGACGTTGACCTTGGTGGGCGCCTCGGCCTTCACCTGCTTCTGGATGCCGCGAATCTCGTGCTCCTGCAACGGAACGGGCTTGTTGCCCGAGCCGACGAAGGACGTCACGCCCGGTGTGTTGCGAACGACGTACCACGACTCATCCGACATCACCATGTTGACGAGGATGTAGCCGGGGAAGATCCGCTTGCTCACCTTACGGCGCTGACCATCCTTGATCTCCATGACCTCCTCGGTCGGGACCAGGACGTCGAAGATCTGATCGTGCATGTCCATCGATTCGACGCGCTTCAGAAGGTTCGCGCGAACTTTTTCCTCATGACCGGAATACGCGTGCACCACGTACCAGCGGGCGTCCTTGGCGGAAACGGCGGCGTTGCTCACAGCGATGTTCATTCTCCCACGACGGCTACGGCGATACCGTCGGTGCGACGGTGGGTGCGACAGTTGGTACGGCGGTCGGTACGGTGGTGGACGGCACTGCGGTCGGAGTGGCCGAGGCCGCCTGGGTGGTGATCGCCTGCTTGACACCCAGGCTGAGCAGGTAGTCCGCGCTCCCCACCAGGGCGGCAAAGATGATCACGGTGGCAATGACGATGCCGGTCATCCGCGCCAGCTCGTCCCGAGCGGGCCAGACGACCTTTTTCAGCTCCTCCCAGACGCCCCGCAAATAGCCGAGCGGGCCGCTCCGGCCTGAAGCCGGTGTGGGAAGGACCGGACGCGGCGTCCGGGGGCCGCCCGTAGCGCTTCGAGCCTTGGCCATTGACGGTGTTCTCTCCTGATGGTGACGCCGGGGCGAGCGGGGCTGGGCGGGCGATGGCAGGGGCGGCACGACTCGAACGCGCGACCCTCGGTTTTGGAGACCGATGCTCTACCAGCTGAGCTACGCCCCTTCGGTCACTTGGTCTCGCGATGCTGCCTGTGCACGCGGCAACGCCTGCAGAACTTCCGCAACTCCAG